>Ga0307991_1000427_pt1 | contig 30333 bp, 20 predicted proteins | sample EllFjometagen131_FD_203146 | JGI IMG/M metagenome (GOLD analysis project Ga0307991, IMG submission 203146) | Marine microbial communities from Ellis Fjord, Antarctic Ocean - #131 | ecosystem: Environmental > Aquatic > Marine > Unclassified | place: Southern Ocean | collected 2014-10-08 | reverse complement strand
TCTACGACGTTGGCGACATCGGTTCCTGGTGGTCTTCTACAGAGTACGCTCCCCCACATGCATTTTTCCGGTACCTGGGCTACGATGATGCGAACGTAGGCGGGAACTACACCAATAAGAAGTATGGTTTTTCTGTTCGTTGCGTTAGGGATTAAGACTCTTTGACTATTTAAATAATTACTATCATGAAAAAAACAATTTTATTAATCGTATCAATCATTATCTATTGTTTTCATTCTTCTGCCCAAGCACCTCAAAGTTTCAAGTATCAAGCTGTTGCCAGGGATGCATCGGGTGAAGTTATAGCTGACCAGAAGGTAAGTTTTCAAATAAGTATTTTACAAAGTAGTGAAAGTGGAACAGCAGTGTATGTTGAAACCCATGTTGATTCAACTAATCAGTTTGGACTTGTAACCCTTGAAATAGGTACAGGAACAACAACTGATGATTTTACAGCAATTGATTGGGGTAATGATGCATACTTCATTCAAATAGAAATGGATGCTTCTGGTGGCACATCATATACTCTTATGGGCACAAGTCAATTATTGAGCGTACCCTATGCATTACACTCCAAAACAGCAGAAAACCTAACAGGAACTGTTACCGAAGCTGACCCTCTGTTTACAGCATGGGATAAAGATTATACCGATTTAACTAATAAGCCAACAACAATAACAACCGTGCAAGCTGATGCTATTACTGCAAATACCGCTAAAGTAGGCATTATTACCACTCAGACAAATGCTATTATAGCCAATACAGGCAAAGATACCACAGGTATATACCATGTCAACCATATAGCCTTAGATGCTGTAAGTGGAGAAAATACGGGAGATCAGGATTTAAGCAGTTTTGCCACAAAAAACATGGCCAATGCCAACATAACTAATCTTGCCGACCCCACGGCAGCACAGGATGCTGCTACAAAAGCGTATGTTGATACTTTAATCCTTCAGGTTATGAACTTATTATCTAGAAGTAATGAGACATTCGTTTCTGATACTACAGGAACAATAACTGATGTTGAAGGTAATAATTATAATATAGTTAAAATTGGACTTCAATGGTGGATGGCCGAAAACCTTAAAGCAACACAAGAGGCAGACGGAACTGCCATCCCACTTGTAACCGACAATACAGTCTGGGAAAATCTTGGTAATAATAATACCGATAAAGCCTACAGTTATTACAATAATAATGCAAGTAACGAAGCCGATACTTACGGAGCACTATACACTTATGCAGCAGCAAAAGATGCTTGCCCCACAGGTTGGCGTTTACCTACTGATGCAGATTGGACAATACTTGATACTTACATTACCAATGATGGACATTCCGGTACTGAAGGTGACGCTTTAAAAACAACAACTGGTTGGAATGATAGTGGCAACGGAACTGATGATTATGATTTTTCCGCTCTTCCGGGTGGCTACCGCAGCTTCATCAATGGCCAGTTCTACAATGTGGACGGCTACGGCTACTGGTGGAGTACAGAATTCAATAGTAGTTACGCCTACTGCTGCTTCCTAAGCTACAATACTGCCAGTCTGACCCACCACATCCTCGAAAAGTCGCGCGGCTTTTCTGTTCGTTGTGTCAGGGATTAGGTTATTTGGTTATTTGACTATTTAAATAATTACTATCATGAAGAAAACAATTTTATTAATCGTATCAATCATTATCTATTGTTTTCATTCTTCTGCACAAGCACCTCAAAGCTTCAAATACCAAGCTGTAGCCAGGGATGCTTCAGGTGAAGTAATAGCAAACCAGCAAGTAAACTTCCAATTCAGTATCATAGAAGGTTCTGCATCTGGAACTGCAGTTTATATTGAACAGCATATTGATACAACCAACCAATTTGGTTTAGTGAATCTTGTAATTGGGAATGGTAGTGTATTGTTGGGAGATTTTGCTTCAGTTGACTGGAGCGACAATGCATATTTCCTTAAAATAGAGCTAAATGGTGCACATATAGGTACAAGTCAGCATGAAAAGTAAAGATAAGCCAGAAAAAAGGCGTATGGGAAAAGAAATTTTCTCTATTAACCAAAGTGATCTGCATAAAATAAATAAACAAGTAGCCAAAGAAATTACTAAATGGATTAAAAATGAATTTTTCTATTCAGATGAGATCTATAATTTATTAGACCAGGAAGGATCACTTTGTTTCTATTGCAAACACTATAATAAAGGAGATATAACATGTAAAGCTTTCCCGTCAAAAATACCAGAGGAGATAATTACCGGAAAAGTTATTCATACTACAGTTATTAGCGATCAAAAAGGAAATTATGTATTTAAGTTATCAGAAAATTTATCAAAAGAATCAGTATTAAAGTATTTTAACTAAAAAGATTCTAGGGTGTTAATAAACGGTAAAGAATTATCCGTGGAAAAATAGAGTTTAATGTGGATGAGGAGGAGAGCACTTGCGATAAGGAAACAAGCAAACTGGAAATTAAAATTTTGGAATTTTATGAGTGAAAAAGAGTAAATGTTTAGTTATTGTTTAACTAACTAATGTCATATAGTATCGTAATAAATTGTAGTTAAGGCATATAAGTTTAAATAGTTATAGTCCCGCCGGGATCACAAAAGCGGTAGAGACGCAAAATTTTGCGTCTCTACCGCGCTTTAGGGGTATAAAACCGCCGAAAGGATTACCGGTACAAACCGGATTCCGCAGGCGAGGTATTTAAAATCTTATTCCAATAAAAATAATATCATCTATTTGATTTAATTTACCTTTCCATTTATTGAATCTGTCTTCTAAGATTTGTTTTTGCTTATTCATTGGCTTATCGTAAATCTCTAACAATAACTTTTTCATATTCACAGTTTTGAATTTTGTTTGTGCCGGACCTCCAAACTGATCAGCATAACCATCGGAGAAAATATAGATTACATCACCTTTCTTAATTTTAATTTTGTGGTTTGTAAAACCGCTTTTTTCATCAAGGTATATGCCAATAGGCATTCTATCTGCCTTATATTCCTGCAATTCACCATTATTGATTAGATATAGAGGATTATAAGCCCCTGCATATTCAAGAATTTTTTTCTTTTTATGTAAGATGCACAGAGCTATATCCATACCATCTTGAGTTTCGCTGGCTTTTCCGGTTTGATGCAACGAAAATTTAATTTTTTCACGTAACAGGTTAAGTATTCTGCTGGCTGTAAGATTATCGTTTACGTTACTAAAAATTTCGTTTAATGACGATATTCCAAGCATACTCATAAATGCTCCGGGAACACCATGTCCGGTGCAATCGGCAGCTGTAAAATATAGTTTGTCCTTATCCTCGGCAATCCAGTAGAAATCGCCGCTAACAATATCGCGTGGTTTGTATAGTATAAAATAATCACTAAAAGCTTTATCGAAATAACTTGTTAGAGGATGTACCGCCTGCTGAATCCGGCTTGCATAATTTATGCTATCAGTAATTTCTTCTTTTTGTTTTTGAATTTCAATAGTGCGTTCTTTAACTTTTTGTTCAAGTATTTTTTTATCTCGCAACAATTTACGTTCTCTTATTTTTAATATTAGTAAAAATACTGTAATAGCTCCAATTACCAGGATCACTAAAAACCATGTGCTTTCAGTAAAAGAAGGCTTAATTGTAAATTCCAATGATTTTGTTTTGCTTTTGTTGCCCCAAATATCTTTTGCTCGTACATGAAGTGAGTATTTCCCCGATTCAACCATTAAATTAATATCCTGGTTTGTGCTCCATGCAGACCAATCATTCATAAGCCCTTCAACAAAATATTGATACCGTGTAGAGTTCATCTTAATATAGCAGGGAGCTATAATATGAATATTAATAGTTTTATTTTCAGGATCAAATTTTAAATCAGAAAGCTCAAATGAAATTCCTTTTTCATTTTTAATTTTATTAAAAAATATTTTAAAATCAGGTTCCAGTATTCTGAACCTGGAATGGTCAATTTTATATAACTGATTATTGTTATTTATAATCCAGTTATTATGATTATTATCAGAAATTATCGATGAAATATTATCAAAAAGTTTTAAAATAGATATTTCTTGTTCTGACCATACATTTTTTGAATTAAAGCAGACCCATTCATTTTCTTTTTTTATCCAGGGTAAACCTTGCTGATTTAATAAAAATTTGAATCTTGATTGGTTATCAAAATAACCTGATTTATAAAGTTTAAAAGAATCTAATTTATGATCAAAATAATACAGACCGGATTCCAGAAATAAGAATAATGAATCGTTAATAAAATCGAGCTTATATTGTTCAGGGAAATCAGTTTTTATACTATAATACTTAAAATCTTCAGGTTCTCCGATAGAGTCTATTAAAAAAGAATAAACATGATCATCTGAACCTAGCCACGCATTATTTTCATTTAATATATTTATAGTATAAACAGGTTCGGTAAAATCAATAAAACTATATTCAGGCTGCCATTTTTCATTTTCATAAATTATGGAGAATAGTCCATTTGGTGTGGAAATATAATAACTCCCTTTATTAGTTTTACTGCTTATTTGATTAATGTACCTGTTACCAACAATTTCTTTTGCTTTATAATCATTAATATGATAAAGACCATTATTTGAAGCTGCAAGTATACCATGTTCAGTTGATATCAGCTGGTTACATTTATCATTAAGACCCTCAACCTTTTTATATATATAGTTAATAGACTTTAATTTGCTTACTGTTTTTTTTACATAACGCGGCTTTATAATGGATTTGGTATCTGTTTTTGTTGATGCCGGTTTTTTTTCTTCTACTTCAGTTGTTTCTGTTTTTTTTCTGAAAAGTTTTGAAAACAATTTTTTAATAGGTCGTTTTTTTTCAGCATCTTCACTTATAGTACTTTCACTTGAAGTTTTTGAGGATTTAGTTGTTTCTCTTTGTACAGAACTGTCTTTAATCCAAATATCTACTTCGCTAAAATCTTTAACCTTAGAAAGGTAATAAACACCTTCGTTTGTAGCTACATATAGTTCGTTATTATGCCAAACAGATGAAATCAGGTTTCCTTTTAATCCCGGGTAAGTTGTAAAATTTCGTAACGGTAAATCGAAATCAACCCGACTTACACCAAATTCGTGTGAAACCCATAATCCATTATTATTGTCAAGTCCCAGGGAATAAATTTCATCATCCGGTAATCCGTTCTGATAATTAACAGTGTAAACTATTTTCCCCGTTTTTTTATTAACTATCTCAACGCCACCGTATAAGGTTCCGAAAGCATATAAAGTATCAGATATTATTTGTCCATCGGCCAAAATACTTTCTTCCAAATAGCCTTCATCGTTAATATCGTAGTTGTAATATTTTGTTCCATCGAAAGTATATAATTCACTGTCATCTGTACCAACTAAAACCCTGGTGTCATTATATGGTAAGCTAAATAGAATTTCACTATTTTCAGTATAAAAGCCGGTTACAATCGGAAATAAAGTATCGCTTTCTAATCGATATAAACCTTCACCATAGACATTAAAGAAAGTATTTTCATGTGTTGTAAACATCCCTGTAAATGGCTTAAAATCTTTTGATTGCCATCTTTTAATATTTCCCTGGTTATTTATAAAATGACGTGTTATAGTTTTCTCGCCATAAAAGAAAATAGTTGAATCGGTAAAAATAATTTTTGAAATTACCCCTATATCAGTTGTATCAGTGGATAATGATTTGTATTCGATAACTCCCAGTGAATTTTTTTCAAGGTAGCCATAGTTATTATTTGCTCCAACGTAAACTTTATTATCAATCGGATTTTTATTAAGAGCAAATGGAATGTATGGGAGTCTAATAATATCCCAGTTTTGTCCGTCAAATGTTAAAATACCTCTTCTATTGGCAAATAACATAATGTTTTGGTTGTCCTGGCTAATAGCCCAGTTAAGGGTCTCAATCTCTTTGCATTCTGTAAAATGAGTTATGAATGGAGTCCCGTCTTGAGCGTATAAACCTGTCAAACAAATAAAAACGGGAAAAGCTAAAAGAAAATATTTTAGTTTTAATACCATAAGGTAAATGTATTTGGGGTTTGTAGTATTAGACTGCTAAATTAATAAAAAATTATTATTTATTAATAACTACATTTTACCTCCCCCAAAATTGTTATTCACCTTCTCCGCCGGCAGCGGATAAGGTAGACGAATCAGGTTTCGTGTTACGAGATACGAGTTAATGATATTTCCCTGTCCTTATGAATTATTCAACCCTCAGGCTATCAGCCGGATTCGCTGTTGCTGCTTTATATGCTCTGAAACTTATAGACAGTAAGGCTATTACCAACACAATAAAAGAAATAACAATTAGAAAAATAATATAAAGTGCCGGATTAAAATTAATATGAAACGCGAAATTCTGTAACCATTTATTTATTCCGAAATAGAATGGAATTGCCAGAATTGCCGCGACTACCAATAGTTTTATTGTTTCGCGCGATAATAGAAAAACAATTGCATCAACAGAAGCACCATTGGCTTTTCTTATCCCTATCTCTTTTGTTCTTTGCGCTGCAGTAAATGAAATTAATCCGAGTAAGCCAAGACATGAAAGGAAAATTGACAGTAACGAAAAAACAGTAAGGAGTTGTTTGGTTCGTTTTTCCGGCTCGAATAATTTCCCGAATTCATCATCCAGCCAAAAGTATTCAAACGGATATCGGGAATTGAAACTTTCCCATGTTTGTTTAACGAAAGCAACGGTTTCTGGTAAATTACCTGGTTGTAACCTGACAATAATATATCCTTCATAATTACCATGCATAAAATGAAAAATCATAGGATTAATAGTTTTATGCATGGATTCATAATGAAAGTCTTTCACAACCCCTATGATTTTTAAAAACCGGTCCTCCCCAGGTGTTTCACCCGGATCAACAAAACGAGTACCAATCGGATCTGATAAATTCAAAGTTTTAGCTGCCGATTCATTTATTACTACGGCAAATGAATCTGTTGGCATTTCCCTGGTAAAGAACCTTCCTTCGACCATTTCAAGATCTAATGCATCAGCTACTTCATAACTAACAACTGCTGTCATTAATAAAAGAATATTACTACGGTCCTGCCCCTCCAGCCAATGTGCATTATTCCAGAAACTGCTCGATGGTATATGGGTTGAATTGGCAGCGCTTATTACGTTAGAATTGCTAACCAACTTTTGTTTAAATGCATCGATCTGGTCTTCAAGGGCATCTGATCTTCGTATAACCAAAACATTTTCCTTTTCGAACCCCAGATCTTTTTGTTGCATATAATTCAACTGCCGGTAAACGATAAAAGTTCCCAAAAGAATTATAATAGCAATAGTAAATTGTACTACCACCAAAAGGCTTCTGAGCCGTCCTTTTTTTGTTTCTGAACCTGACTCTCCTTTTAGGACAGCTATAGGTTTAAAGGAAGCAAGTACGAATGCAGGATAACTTCCTGCCAGGAGACCGACAACTATAGCCAGTAGAAGAAGCATTGGAATGAGATAAGAATTTCCAAGAAGATTGAAATTAAGCTCCAGCCTGATTAAGTTGTTATAATACGGCATTATCAGATATACGATTATAACTGCAAAAATCAGGGAAATGAAACTAAGAAGAACGGATTCGGAAAGGAATTGGCCAATCAGAAGGACCCTGTTAGAACCGACAACCTTTCTTATCCCAACTTCCCTTGAACGGCTTGAAGAACGTGCCGTAGCCAGGTTCATAAAATTGATACAGGCAATGACCAGTATTAACACAGCAATAAGTGAAAAGATATAAACATATGCAGGATTCCCGTTAGGTTCTATTTCAGCCTGAAGATCAGAATGAAGATGAATATCCTGAAGAGGCTGAAGAAAATATCCGAATGAGTTACCTCCTTCTATAAATTGATCCAGGTCAATTCCCAGAAACGTTTGAATCAGAGGTCCGATATATTTTTCTATAATACTGTTAATATTTTCTGATAATTGCTCAACATCTGTTCCCTGAACTACTGTTATGTATGTATAAAAATTATGATTCATCCAATTTGTATTCCGGCTATTCCTGATTGAACCCAGTGAACCCAATAGCTCAAAGTGAAAATGGGAGTTCACAGGAATATCCTCCAGAAGACCGGTAACCGTATAGATGGTCGTATCAGCTTCAACACTCAGGGTTTTTCCCATTGGGTCCTCATCACCAAAATATCTTTTAGCGGCTTTCTGTGTCATAATCAAACTTCGGGGCTTTGTTAGTGCAGTTTCAGGGTTTCCTTTAATAAGGTGAAAGCTGAATACATCAAAAAAGGTTGAATCGGCAAAAAGGAAAGTCTTCTCAGTCTCCATAAATTTTTTCTCCCCGTATTTGATCAGCCAGCCGCCAAATTTTGCAATACGCGTAACGTGTTCTATCTCAGGATATTCATCAGTTAAAGTCTGATACATAGGGGCTGCGGTAACCGCCTGGTTAAGATCATTACCAAGCATTTTACCTTTTACTCCAATCCGGTAAATTCTTTCTGCATTCTCGTGGAAACGGTCATATGTTATTTCATTTATAACATATAAAGAGATGAGTATACTACATGCTAAACCAATAGCCAAACCGGCAATATTGATAAAAGTATAACCTAATTGCCTGTAAAGGTTACGAAAGGCTATCTTAATAAAATTTGAAATCATATCAATTGATTTTTATTTAACCTGATTGTTAATAATATATGACGATCAATAATTTATAAAAGTTACATATGATTTTATTTCCCCCCCAAAATCATAACCTTTACATGGGATGGGAATTTCCTGTTTTGATAAACCCGGTGTGTAGCTTTTTGAAAATCGTCCTCGTTACAATGATAAATATCCACGAATTTTTGTGGATTGCGGTCAACCAATGGGAACCATGAGTTCTGAACCTGGATCATGATGCGGTGTCCTTTTTTGAAAGTATGTGCAACATCCTGAAGCTCGAAGTTTACTTCTGTAACCTTATTGGGTTTAAAAGGCTCGGGATTTTCAAAACTGTTACGGAACCGGCCCCTCATCACTTCACCGCGTACAAGCATCTGATAACCGCCCATTGGCACTTTTTTATCATTTTCCGGGTAATCAACCATTTCATCGGGGAATACGTCGATCAATTTGACAACATAATCGGCATCGGTTCCTGTTGTGCTAACAAATAAATTAGCATAAAGGGGACCGGTAAAAGTAATATCTTCTGTAAGTGTATCTGTTTGATAAACTTCCACATCCGGTCGTCTGGCAGCAAAGCGCTGGTCATCGGTCATATATTGTCTTGTTCTGCGTAAATGAACATCTTCAGTATAGGGTACCGGCTTCATCGGGTCGGAAACATATTCATTGTAGCTGTTATTTGAAACAGGCGGCTCAAAAGACAATTTCCCTGATGGCTGGAAATATAAATTCTTTTCAACCACGTTTTGAGGTGGCCATGTGTCAAATTCCCGCCATTTGTTGGCACCGGTAACAAAAATAGTTGCCTCAGGCAGGTCCATTTCTCCTTTTCCTTTCAGGTAATAATTGAAAAATTTCAACTCAACTTCCCTGTAATATTCAGAAGTATTAAAACCCCAAAAAACATTTCCAAGGTTTTCCGTTTTACCAAAGTTCCACTGACCGTGTGACCATGGACCCATTACGATACGGTTGCTGATTGTGGATGGGTTTTGTTTTTCAATAGCCCCGTAAGTATGTAGAGGTCCGTAAAGATCTTCAGCATCAAACCACCCACCAACAGTAAGGACGGCAGGATTTATATTTTTTAAGTGGGGCAGGGGTGTACGGGCTTTCCAGAAGTCATCATAGTTTGGGTGAGCTGTTGCGTCATTCCAAAATTTAAGGGTGTCTCCGAAATACAATTCTACAATATTTTTAACAGGTCCAATGCGCATGAAGAATTCATACGAATCATCAACAGGCCACCTGAAAAAAGCTGCTGAACTACGGGTTAGTTCCGGACGTGGACGACCGAATCCATAATAAAAATTAAAGGCATCAAGCAGGAAGAATGCTCCGTTGTGATGAAAATCATCTCCGATAAACCAGTCGGATACCGGAGCCTGAGGAGATACTGCCTTCAGTGCCGGGTGTGCATCGGGTAATGCCATTGTGGAATAGAAACCCGGATAAGAAGTGCCCAAAATCCCAATTTTGCCATTGTTATGAGGTATGTTTTTTACAAGCCAGTCCATGGAGTCAAATGTGTCACTGCTTTCATCAATATCCCGGCTGGTCTTTTTATTTGGGATATATGGTCTTACATCCTCAAACTCACCTTCACTCATGTATTTGCCCCGAACGTCCTGGAAAACAAATATATATCCTTCCTTAACATAATCGATGAAAACTAATAAAAAGAAACTAAAACCATCCTCACTTGGCTCAGCGTTGTATGGTGTCCGATTCATTAGAATCGGGTGTAATTGTGTAGTATCATTTGGTGTATAAATGGAAGTAAAAAGTCTGACACTGTCACGCATTGTAATATATACTTCTTTTTTTGTATAATTCTCTTTGATGTATGCCATGCTATTTTCAGAGGGTTTAATTTTCTCCCTTTGAAATTCTAAAGGCAAATCTTGTCCACCCTGGGAAAATGTACCCTTAATATTTGTGAACGATTCATCAACAATGCCTGCATATTTTGCGCTTGCGCTATTAAATATAAATTCCAGTTGCCGGGATTCGAGCGTAAGTGTGTCAAGCGGTATATCAAAAGCATTCTGATCGGGGCTGTCCAAAGTAGCTTGAAAACCATTTTCAACTTGTTTTATATGTAGTACTATTTGAAGTGAAATGCCTTCCAGGTCAATTACGCCATTCCAGTCGCCGGTAATAGTCTGGGTTTTTCCTGTCCAAATTATTGCCGGAAGGAGGATAAGTGTAAAAACAACTTTTCTAAAGAAATTTGAATTTTGCATAACAACAGATTTTAATTATCGCTTACTAAAGAAAACATTAACATGGATAAAAGTAAAAATATAAAAGTAAAAAAATAAAGTAAAACTACCCAATTACTACATTTTCTTCCTACACCCAAATACAACATATCTGTTAGTTTATGAATGATTTGTGTTAGATTTTGCCCTGCCTGATGTTTTACATTTGTATTAGATAATAATTTAAACCAGGAGGAAAAATGAAAGCACAGATGATTGAAAAAAACGGGTTCCCAAAGTCAATAGGATTCATGATGATCTTTTTACTGATAAGCCTGATATGTTTTGCACAATGTTTATTTAGTCAAAATGCCAAAGCAAATACCATGGGTGAAAAATTGGATTTCCGGGGAGTAGAAAAGACGACAGAAATTCAGGTTGGAGCATTGAGGGTAAATGAGAGTAGCTGGAATTAATAAATACATATATGAATTTCGGGCAGAAGAATGCAAATAAGGAATTATTTTTCTTCTATTGACTTTTCGAAGCGAACTCAATTTTTGATTTTGAGTAAAAAAAATTAATTTTACATGATAGTCAGGGATGTTGTAAAAAAATGATAATAGTTTTTATTTTTCAAATAAATCTTAAAATCTTCATAAAATGAAAATTACAAATAAATTTTTCACACGGCACAGATTTATTTCAGGAGTTGTAATTGCTTCTGTATTTATGTTATTTGCAAATCTAACCAGTAGTAAAGGAACACCCTTATTGCGTTTTCCTGATGTTTATAAAAACCAAATCGTTTTTGTATCAGGAGAAGATATATGGACTGTTTCGGTTGATGGTGGAATAGCAAAACAACTAACCATGCATGATGGGCAGGAACGGTTCCCGAGGTTTTCTCCTGACGGTAGTATGATTGCCTTTACAGGCATGTATGACGGAAACCCCGACGTATATGTAATGAATAGCCAGGGTGGGAATATCCGGCGTGTGACCTACCATCCCGGGTTTGACGAAGTTGTTGGATGGCACCCACTCAAAAATAAAATTATATTCAGTTCCCGCAGACATAGTAGCAGCAGATATTTGAAACTATTTCTTATTTCACCGGACGGCACCGGTCTTGAGGAACTTATTCTTTATGATGCAGTTCAGGGTAGTTTCTCTGCTGATGCAAAGAAAATTGCATATAATAAAACTAGCCGTGAACAAAGAACATGGAAACGATACCAGGGTGGCAGAGCCCAGGAAGTTTATATTTATGATTTTGAAACCAATGAAGAAAAAAATATTACCAATTTTAAAGGTACAGACAGAATTCCTATGTGGATAGGAGAAAAAATTTATTTCAGTTCTGATCGTGATAGAGCACTGAATATATATGCTTATGATACACAATCAAAAGAGATTACAAAGATTACAAATCATGTTGATTATGATGTACGTCGCCCTTCCTGTGGCAAAAACAAAATTGTTTACGAAGTGGGAGGTAAGATATGGGTGCTGGATACCGGAACAGGCGAAACCAGTGAAGTAGATGTGCAAATCACAACAGACACAGAGGCAACACGACCTTATCTTAAAAATGTAAGCAGGAATATAACAAACATTGATATTTCTCCTTCAGGTAAACGGGCATTGATTGTTGCCCGTGGAGAAGTTTTTACATTACCAAAAAATGAAGGACTGGTACGTAACCTGAGTAATAATTGTGCAACAAGGGAAAAGGATGCTGTCTGGTCGCCCGATGGTAAGAATATTGCCTACTTATCCGATAAAAGCGGAGAATACGAAATATATATCATAAATCAGAACGGGAAAGAAGAGGCTGTCCGGCTTACACAGCATAAAGATGGTTACAGGCATACTCTGCGTTGGTCTCCCAATAGTAAAAAAATTGCTTATGCAGACCAGACGCTGCGTTGTTATATCCTGGATATTAATTCAAAGCAAGTAACAGAAGTTGATAAGGCAGGCTATGAAAACGTTGATGTTTCAATTGACAATAAACCTATATCCGATTTTAGCTGGTCACCGGATAGCCGCTATCTGGTCTATTCAAGGATGAATAACAATTTTGTTTACCAGGTTTATATTTACTCACTCGAGTCAGGAAAAATTAACTGTGCGAGTAATGGTTTATTCAATGAATTTAATCCAGTATTTACTAAGGATGGAGAACATCTGTTATTCGTTTCTAATCGCCGGTTTAATCCTACTTTTTGCGATCTGGAATGGGAAATGGTTTATAAAAATGTAGCAGGCATTTATGCCTTGACTTTAAGGAAAAATGGCGCTTCATTTCTCCCTTATAAAAGTGATGAAGTGAATACCGGCAATTCTTCAGCTAAAGAAACTTCTCAAAATAACCTCAAAGTTGAAATAGATTTTGAAGGATTGGTTGATAGAATCGAAGTCTTGCCCCTGCCAGGAGGAAATTACCGTGAGCTTGATGTAAATGGATCAACACTGTATTATTTGAATAAGGAGAATGGTGATTTTAATAAGTTTGATTACCGGGCAGTTGGTCCAAGAACTTTATATGCCTATTCTTTTGATAATAATAAAGAAAGAGAAGTTATTAAAGATATTGATAATTATAAATTATCTGCTGATGGTTCTTTTATTATTTATAAGAAAAAAAATAATATCGGGATCATTTCCTCAAGTGCAAAGCAGAGCGGAGGGGAAAATATTAGTTTATCAGAGTTAAAGATACCATTAGACCCGGTAGCTGAATGGAAACAAATTTTTAATGAAGCCTGGCGAATGGAGCGCGATTTTTATTATGAACCCGGTATGCACGGTTTAAACTGGGATAATATGAAAGAAAAATATGGTAAGTTAATTGATAATGCCACTTGCCGGCAGGATGTTGAGTTTATTATCGGAGAATTAATTGGTGAGTTGAATACTTCACACACTTATGTATATGGTGGGAGAAATAAAAGAAGTGTAGAAAACGTGAATGTTGGCTTACTGGGTGTTGATTGGAATATTGATATAGAAAATAACCGGTACCAGGTTAAAAAGATATATCGCGTTCATGATTGGTCGAGAGAAGTATATCCGCCTCTGGCAAAACAAGGTGTTATTATTAATGAGGGTGATTATATTGTTGCTGTAAATGGGCGTGAAGTAACTGCCGATAAGAATATTTACAGTTATTTCATTGATTTGGCTAATAAACAGGTAAGCTTATTAGTTAATAGTAAGCCAACTTTGGATGGAGCAAGGGAAGTAACTGTTAAACCCGTTAGAAGCGAGTCGGGGCTGAGATATATGGATTGGCTGGAGTATAATCGTCTTACGGTTGAAAAAGCTTCAGATGGACAGATTGGATATCTGTACTTTCCGGATACTTACCTTGGTTCGGCAACAGATTTCCCCAGGTATTTCTATTCTCAGACTAAGAAAAAAGGGTTGATAATTGACGGCAGGTTTAATGGTGGCGGACTTGATCCTGAGATATTTTTCCAACGTCTGTTAAAAAAACCTCATGGGTATTGGACACGACGATATTCTGTTGACCAGGCGATTCCTGCTTTGGCTGTAAATGCTCATATGGCTTGTTTAACTAACCGTTATGCCGGATCGGGAGGAGATGAATTGCCTTATGAATTTAAATGGAATAAGATGGGACCGGTAATAGGAACCCGTACCTGGGGGGGACTGGTTGGTGTATCGATGTTTATTGATTTGATTGATGGAAGCGGACTTACTGCTCCTGACTATCGTATTTATGATGAAAACGGTAACTGGGTAGTAGAAAACAGAGGAGTTGAACCAGATATTGTTGTTGAGCAAAAATCTGAAGATATGGCGAGAGGTTATGATACCCAACTCATGAAAGCAGTGGAAGTGCTTATGAAGAAAATTAAAGATGAACCCAAACCATTTCCAATACATGAATCTTATCCTGTTGAAAAAAAAAGAGGGTCAATTAATTGACCCTCTTTTATATCTATTTTGCAATGTATTACAATTCTTCCACTTTGCGAGCTGAATAGCTTATTTTTAATGCCTGAGCACGACGCAAAGATTGCTTAACATCGATTACAGTTCCCATTCTTGTATCCGAATCAATTTTAAGTGAAACAGTCATTTTATTTCTGTCATTTTCATCCATAGCATCACGTTCCTGAGCAATAAAATCCACTATATCAGCAATATCCTTAAACTGATCATTTAATTGAATTCGTGGTTCGGTTCCATACATTTTCTGGAACGAACGAAGTGGTTGTCCCATATAAATATAGCTTACCAGGGATTTTTTTTCCAGTTTCCTGGCTTCTGTAGCATCAGGAACTTTAACAGTAATCATAAGGTTAATCTCTTTCATCACTGTTGTTGTCATAAAGAAAAACAATAGCATAAAGACAATATCAGGCAATGATGCTGTATTGATTTGTCCCGCACTTTTTTTTTCTTTTTTTGAAAATCTGGACATAACTTATTTTCCTCCGATATTTTTAGGTTCCGCTTCAGAAAGGACTGAGGGGTAATAGTTTTTTACTGCATCCATTTGAGACTCAGTAAGATCGTCAAATTTCGCTCCGAATTGCTGAATGGATATATCATCTCTTAGTTCCTGTTTAGCTGCAACAAGTTCATTTTGAACCCGGATATACATTCCGTATGATGTGCCTCTGTCATTTGTCAGAGAGATAACAGGGTTTTTTGTAATATATACACTACCAAAATACGGTAATTCCTTAATCTCCTTTTCAGGAAGATTCTCTGCATTATTCGGATTAGCTATAAATTCTTTGGCTTTTTGACGAAGCTGATGTATATCCATTGGTTTGCTTTCAACCAGTAATTCATCGTGTTTATTAACAAGCACAACAAACACATTTCTTTCCTTGATCTTATCAGAACTTTCCTCCTGTTGGTCTTCATCAGGAAGTCGGGGTAGCCGGCGTTGCAAACCCGTATCTACATCCATTGTTGTTGTAATAAGAAAAAAGATCAATAAAAGGAATGCGATATCAGCCATCGAACCAGCGTTAATTGGTGATAATTCCTTTTTTCCCATAGTAATATTTTTAAAGGAGGACTAAATCATTTGGTCCTCCGGTTATGTTATTTAAAATAATTTGAAATTTCAGCATACAGGATTGAAAGTACTGCTAAACCTGCAAGAATGTAGGTTGTAAAAAGTCCTGTTCCTGCAATTTTAAGTATTCCCGGAACATTATCTGTTCCCGTATAGCCGGGTATTTTCATCACCTCATTAGAAGCAAGTGTATATGCAATAAATATCAGTATAGCAACTCCAAGAAGAATAAATAAACCACTTTTTGCTGATTTGAGATTAGTAGCGAGGTGAATTAAAGGAAATATCAATGCTAATCCTGCCGTAATTATTACCAGGATAGCAGCCCAGATAAGAATTTTTCCGGTGATCACCGGTTCTTCCATATTTGTCCCTTCAGTTCCTGGAACCAGCTTGCCAAAGTAAAATAAAACTATAAGCACAACTGAGATTCCCATGAGAACATAAAGTATTATGGAAATTGTTTTTTTAATTGTATTATCCATAATTATCCTTATTTTTTAAGGTTGTGTTTTATAAGCAAATCAATTAATGTGATGGATGAATCCTCCATGGAATTCACAAGGCTGTCAATTTTTGACAAGATGTAGTTATAGAATATCTGAAGTATAACGGCTATAATCAAACCGGTAACTGTAGTAATCAACGCAATTTGAATACCACCGGCAACAAGTTGTGCAGATACATTACCAGCCATACGAATCTGGTCAAAAGCTGCGATCATACCAATAACTGTTCCCATAAATCCCAACATCGGTGCAATAGCTATGAACAAGGAGATCCATGAGAGGTTTTTCTCGAGCAATCCCATTTGAACGCTTCCGTATGAAACAAGTGATTTTTCAGCAGCTTCAACACCTTCATCAGCCCTGTCAAGTCCCTGGTAGAAAATGCTTGCAACAGGTCCGCGTGTATCACGGCAAATCTCTTTTGCAGCATCAACTCCGCCTGATTCAAGAGCAGTTTCAACATTGTTAAGCAATTTTTTGGTATTGGTTGTTGCAAGATTAAGATAAATGATCCTTTCAATTGCGAGAGCAAGACCAAAGATAAGGGTTAATAACAGAGCACCCATAAATGATGCACCACCTTCAATAAATTTAGCTTTGATTTTTTTGTGTAGTTCGCCACCTTCTTCAAGTTCAGCTTCATCTCCTACAGTAACTCCTTCTTCTTCGATTGCTGCTACAATATCTGTTGCTGCAGAATCTGCAACTTGTTCAATAGCCGTTGTATCGACCGGTTCATCCTGAGCTAAAGCATTTATTGACGCTCCAAAGCCAAGCATCATAAGTACTGCTACAAATGCAAATAGTTTTTTCATGGTTTGATTTCAATTTAGTTATTAAAAAATTTCGGTTTGCAATTTATTAATTTGTTTTTTGTTATCAAAACTTTATGTGCGAATCTTCTCTGTCCTTTTGTTCTCATCCCTCTAGAGTAAATCCAAAAAATTTCACAGAACAATAATCTTTTTTTTATCCTCAAACTCCGTTTTGTTGCGGAGAGAGAGGGATTATTCGCTACCCGCAAGCAGACACACAAAGCCACTCATGAGGTAGTGCCTCATAAAATTCGGCACAACGTTCGAACCCTCCCAGCCCTTCTGTTCTCATCCCTCTTTATGTAGATCCAAAAAATTTCACAGAACAATAATTTATGTTTTCATCCTCAAACTCCGTTTTGTTGCGGAGAGAGAGGGATTCGAACCCTCGGTACTGTTTAGCAGCACACACGCTTTCCAGGCGTGCACCTTCGACCGCTCGGTCACCTCTCCTCTAAACTCTATATGAATCACGCGGATTCAGGTGGCACAAAATACAAAAAATATATATAAAAAAAAGAGTTTATTATGAAAAAGTATATTTATAACTATTGAATGCTTAAATGCTTAAATGATTGAATGCTTAAATGATTGAATGATTGAATGATTAAATGCTTAAATGCTTGAATGATTGAATGCTTAAATGAGTAAATAGGGAAATAGTATATATGGAATAATGGAATGAAATTACCGACTGTGGACTATTAACTAATTTAATTATGAAATCAGAAAATTCTCCGCTGGCGGATTAATCAATTTATGAAACTATGTTTTTATTCAGTTTAAATATTTTTATTGCATTTTGAGTAGTGATTTCAGCAATTTTTTCAATAGTTATATTGTGAAGTTCAGCAATCTTTTGCGCTGTATAAACCAGGTATGAGCTTTCATTTCGTTTTCCGCGTTTCGGAACAGGTGCCAGGTAAGGAGAATCAGTTTCGAGAACAATATGTTTAGGATCGATATTTCTTACTACCTTATCAAGTCCGGAATTCTTAAAAGTAACAATTCCGCCTATGCCAAGTTTAAATCCCATTGCTATGGCATGGTTTGCCTGATCTAAATTGCCGGAAAAACTATGGAATATCCCTTTTGGGTAATCAGGCTTAAATTCATCAAGTATTTGGAATATCTCATCAAATGATTCCCTGATATGGATAACTACCGGCAGGTGATTATCGATAGCCAGTGTAATTTGTTCCCTGAAAGCTTTCGTTTGTTCTGTTTTATAAGTATTGTCCCAATAGAGGTCAATGCCAATTTCACCTATTGCAATGAAGTTTTCTTTAAGAAGATGCTCCTGAACTTTCTTAAGTTCATACCGATAATTTTTTCTTACAGAGGTTGGGTGAAGACCCATCATAGGAAAACAAAAATCAGGATATTTATTTACAAGATTCATCATTGGTTTAACTGACCGTGTGTCAATATTAGGCAGACAAATTTTCTCTATTCCCTCCCGGATAGCTCTGTTTATTACCTCGTCACGGTCATTATCGAATTCAGGCAAATACAGATGTGAATGAGTATCAATGAATTGCATAACAGAATTTTAATATGCTAAAATATGAAAAAATATTATTTCATTTTACAAACAATATCTTCTCATTAAAAAAATGCTTTTATTTTATGTTGTTAAATACATATGAATGTAAGGTTTTTTAGTCATGAAAAAGGAAAATTCCAGAAAATTATGATAATATTTGTGCGTATTGTTTTTTTCTGTTTGCATAAAACCATAAAACAGAAATAGATTTCAAATACAAACAGTAGAAAAAAAATTAATAATTACCCAAATAAAATTACATGTACTTATCAGAAGTTTCAACAGAACTGGAATCAATTGTTGATGCAAGCATAAAAAAGCATGACAAGTTTCTTATTGCTGTTTTACAGGATATTCAGGGACATTACAGTTATTTGCCTGTAGATGCAATAAAACTGGTTGCCGATAAGTTAAAAATGCCTCTTCGTGATATTTATGGGGTTGCTAGTTTCTATAAAGCATTTAGTTTTAATAAAAAAGGGAAGCATGTAATAACTGCCTGTCTTGGTACTGCATGTCATGTACGAGGGGGACCAAAAATTGTGGATGCAATAACCAAAGAGTTAAATATACAACCGGGTGAAACAACCAAAGATATGCAGTTTTCTTTGGAAACAGCAGCTTGCCTGGGTTGTTGTGCAATTGGCCCCATTGTTGTTGTGGATGGTATTTATCACTCTAATGTCAAACCAACAATGATTAAGAAAATCATTGAAGAGACAAAGGTCGGCATAAAAAAGATCGATATAGAAAAATATAAACACATCTTTCCTGTTAAGGTTAGTTGTCCCCAATGCAACCACAGCTTAATGAACACCGAACACCTTATCGATAATTACCCGTGCATTCATATTACTGTATCATTCGGTCGTAAACACGGGTGGCTAAGATTATCTTCGCTTTATGGCAGTTATAGTATTGAATCAGAGCATGAAATACCAATGGACATTGAACTAAACTGTTTTTGCCCCCATTGTCACGCAGAATTAACCAGTAGTTTTGAATGTCCTATATGTAATGCGAATATGGTTCCCCTGATGATAGGTGGTGGTGGAACTGTGCACTTCTGTCCTCGTCGCGGTTGTAAAGGACATATATTAGATGTTTAAATTTGTTTTAATGAATTTTTATTTAATAAAATAAGATTATAAAGAATATGCAACGGATATCTTCCATTGAAGAATTTATAAGTTTTCGCAAGTCAATACTTAATGAACCGAAAGACAATATTCCCACACTGGTTATTAGTGCAGGTACCTGCGGACAGGCAAGCGGTGCGAACTTAGTTATGCGAATGGCAAAACGTTATATACTTGAACATCACCTGCATGAAAAAGTATCTATTAGGGTTACCGGTTGTTTGGGATTCTGCCAAATTGAACCTTTTATCCTTGTGGAACCTGAAAACTACATCTATCCAAATCTAAAGACAGAAGATGTTCCAAGAGTTATTGAGGCCACTGTTAATAAGGATATTGTCAAGGAATTGATGTACAGGGAAAATGATGACGATAAAGTATATTGTACGCTTGAGGAGATACCATTTTATAAATATCAAACACGGACCATCCTGGAAAGAAATCAGAAAATTGATCCGATTAGAGTATTCAATTATTTTAAAGCCGGAGGTTATTCAGCATTTGAAAAAGTTATATCCAATCCTGATCAGAAATGGATAATTAACGAGATAAAAAAAGCTGAACTCCGCGGACGTGGTGGTGCAGGATTTCCCACTGGTTTGAAGTGGGAAAATGCGCGAAATTCTGGTAATGGCTCAGGAAAAAAGTTTGTTGTATGTAATGCTGATGAGGGAGATCCCGGTGCTTATATGGACAGAAATGTTCTGGAAGGCAATCCCCAGTTAATTATTGAAGGTATGATCATTGCCGGGATAGCGATTGGTGCTACACAAGGTTATATTTATGTGCGAAGTGAATATCCGTTAGCAATTAAACACTCAATGATCGCTATACGTCAGGCACGTGATATTGGTATACTTGGGGAAAATATACTTGATACCGGTATCGATTTTGACATTGAAATTGTCCGTGGTGCAGGGGCTTTTGTTTGCGGAGAAGAAACTGCGCTTATCAAATCCATTGAAGGACAAATAGGACAACCAGAACAACGACCTCCATATCCTGTTTACAAAGGGATCTGGGGATGTCCTACCAGCATTAACAATGTTGAAACTTTTGCAAATATTCCGATAATTATCAGTGAGGGTGCAGATGAATACATTAAAGTAGGTATGCCGGGAGCCAGGGGTACTAAAATATTTTCGCTTGTAGGGAAAATAAAAAATACCGGACTGGTTGAGGTTCCATTAGGAACAACAATACATGAGGTAGTTAATAAAATCGGTGGTGGCCCTTCAGGAAAAGCAAAAATCAAAGCAATACAAACCGGTGGTCCTTCAGGGGGCTGTATACCCGTAGAATTGTTTGATCTTCCGATTAATTATGAAAGTCTGAATAAAGTAGGTTCCATTATGGGATCGGGTGGTATGATTGTGATGGATGAAAATACCTGCATGGTTGATATTGCAAAGTATTTTACTAATTTTTTACAGGAAGAATCCTGCGGAAAGTGTTCTGTTTGCAGGGAGGGCACCCAAAGAATGAATGAGATACTGACAGATATCACAGAAGGTCGTGGTACGTTGGAAGATTTAACATTACTTGAGGAATTAGGGCCTGTAATAAAAGATGCATCAATGTGCGGGTTGGGTCAGACTGCTCCAAATCCTGTATTGGCAACTATTAAATATTTTAGAGAAGAATATATTGACCATATTGTAAAGAAAAAATGTAAGGCGACTGTGTGCAAAGAAATTGTTTCTTCTCCTTGTCAGTACACCTGTCCGATTAATACAGATGTTCCTGTTTACGTTGCTTTAATAGCTAAACAAAAATATGCTGAAGCTCTGGAAGTTATTAAAGATGAAAATCCATTTGCTTCTGTTCTTTCGCGTGTTTGCCATCACCCATGTGAATACAAATGTAAAGCAGGTGAGGGAGGAGATCCTGTTGCTATAAGGGACCTCAAAAGATTTGCTACTGATTATGGAATAGAGAATAATCTAAGTTCTATAACTGAACCTGTTAAAAAGACAAATGGTATAAAAGTAGCTGTTATAGGCTCAGGTCCTTCAGGACTCACCTGCAGTTTTTATCTTTCAAAAATGGGTTATGAAGTTACAGTTTTCGAAAAAGAATCAGTAATAGGAGGCATGCTTGCACTTGGGATACCCGAATATAGATTACCCAGAAAAATACTTAAGGTAGATCTGGATTATATAAAAAGTGCCGGAATGGAGATAAAAACAGATTTTGCACTTGGCAAAGATTATACTATAGATGGCTTGCTTGACCAGGGTTATAAGTCTGTATTTCTTGCTACCGGGTCACATCAATCATTGAAACTTGAAGTACCTGGCGAGGAAATTGAAGGTGTAATACCGGGCATGCAAGCACTTTCAGCATTAAACCTTGGAAAGAAAATAGAACTTGGGAAACGAGTAGGGATAATAGGCGGAGGTAATACTGCAGTTGATGCTGCCAGGCGTGTGTTGCGTGCTGAAGCATCAGAAGCTGTAACTATGATTGATGCTGCAAGGAGCGCATTACGCACTACGAAGCCGGAAAGTGTAACAATATTCTACAGGAGGACTATTGATGAAATACCTGCTTATAAAGAAGAGGTAGACGGAGCAGGGGATGAAGGAATAAAAATTGAATATTTAACTGCTCCGAAAAGAATAATTTCAAGTAATGGGAAATTAAAAGCCTGCGAGTTCATAAGAATGAAGTTAGGTGATATAGATGGATCGGGCAGAAGAAGACCGGTCCCGATAGAAGGTTCTGAATTTATTGTTGAACTGGATACTCTTATTGTTTCAATAAGCGAAAGCCCTGATATTTCATTCCTGAAAAATGAGGGGCTTGAATTTTCAAAATGGGATACAATTGTAATTGACCAGGAGACCTGTCTTACAAAAAGACCGGGGATCTTTGCTGGGGGTGATGTGGTTACCGGTCCGAATACTGTTGTTGATGCTGTTGCTGCAGGGAAAATTGCTTCAGAATCTATAAATCAATATTTAACAGGGAAAGAGGTAAAACGGGAGTATAAACTAACCCGGCCCTCAAGATATATTGAACCTATAGAGTTTTCTGACGAAGAACTGGATGAATTATTATCAGCCAAACGATCGGAAATGCCTCTTTTATCTTCTGAAAAGAGAAAGTACAACTTAATGGAGGTGAATCAGGGATTGACTGAAGAACAGGCAATTAAAGAGGCAAAAAGATGCCTGAGATGTGAACTTGAAACAGAAGACGGTAAGAGGTTTTTGAAGAGTCTTGAGGAAGTTATTAGTGAAGAAAGGAGATAGAGGGAGTAAAGGGAGTAAAGGGAATAGAGGGAAGAGTGGAATAATGGAACGATAGAACGATGAAACGATTGAATAATGAACATATAATACATAACTATATATGAAAATAAAAATTGACGGGATAAATTTTAATGCGCCTGACTATTTCACAATACTTGATGCAGCAAGATTTCTCGGTTTGGATATTCCGACATTATGTTACCATGAAGGCTTGTCGCCCGGGGGAAATTGCCGTCTATGCGTTGTTGAGATAGGAAAAGGGGAAAGGACTAAACTGGTAACTTCCTGTACATATCCGGTTGAAGAGGGACTTGTTGTGCGCACATCATCTGCAAGAGTTATAAGAGCAAGAAAAATGACACTTGAGTTGTTAATAGCACAATGTCCGACATCCAAAGTGTTACAGGACCTTGCTTCAAAAATGGGTTTAAAACAAGTAAGGTTCAAGCCAAAGTGGGACAGTTGTATAAATTGCGGATTGTGTGTGAGAATGTGTGAAGAACAGATGAAAGCCAAAGCCATAGGATTTGTAAACAGGGGAAATAAATTGAAAATTACCACTCCTTTTGATATGGAATCAGAAGATTGCAGGAAATGTGGTGCCTGTATGTACATATGCCCGGTAGTTACTCTTAGATGTCACGGGGCGCATCCGGAAAGTGTGTTATGTAGCGGGTGTTATAATAGCCTCCAGCCAACATGCACTTCAAATGAAGATAATTATAATTGCTGGATGGGGTTAAAAAATGAATGTGGTATATGTTATAGTGAAGAACCAAAAGAAAATATTACAGAAAACAGTAAATAATTAAAAGGAGAATTTAAATATGAAATACGGAAAAATTAATGCATCAGCAGCAACTTTAACTAAGAACAGAACAGAAGATTCTATTGTCCCTTCAAGTGGAATGTGTGCTACCTGTATTGATGGTTGTATAGGTATGTGCGATATTGGTAAATCAGCTTACAGAGGAACAGAAGTTATTTATCCCCAGCCATTTGGTATGGTTTCTTCGGCGGGTGAGAAAGAATATCCCGTGGACTTGTCGCATTTTACAATTCTTGGTACCTGCAGGGGGGCGCACGGGATTGAAGCAGATTCAGACATCGCCCTTTTTGAAAATGTTAATCTTGAACAAACAATAGGGCATGATAAGGGTATTAAACTAAAAATGCCGGTTGTTATTCCGGGTCTTGGGTCAACGAACATAGCGAAAAACAATTGGGAAGGACTTGCTATCGGAGCAGCGATTTCCGGAATAATTTCCACAATTGGTGAGAATGTTTGTGGCATGGATCCCGAGTCAACTATTAAAAACGGAAGGATCATCCACTCTCCTCAAATGGAAAATCGGGTCAAACTTTATCAGAGGTGGCAGCAGGACGGATATGGTGGAATTGTTCTACAGGCAAACGTAGAAGATACAAATCTTGCTGTTCAGGAATATGCGATAGAAAAACTGGGTGTTGAGATTGTTGAACTGAAATGGGGTCAGGGTGCAAAGGATATAGGTGGTGAGGTAAAGATAAACGATCTGAAGCGAGCTCAAATGTTAAAAGAGAGGGGATATGTTGTATTACCTGATCCACATGACCCGAACGTTATTGATGCTTTTAACAGACATGTTTTCCATGAATTTGAACGGCATTCAAGAGTAGGTATGGTTGAAATTGAGAGTTTTTTGAAGAGAGTGGAAGAACTAAGAGCTGCCGGTGCAAAATATGTATTTTTGAAAACAGGAGCTTACCGTCCGTCCGATCTGGCTTTGGCAGTAAGATGTGCTTCTGAAGCAAAAATTGATCTTCTTACTGTTGATGCAGCAGGTGGCGGAACAGGAATGAGTCCGTGGAGGATGATGAACGAATGGGGAGTGCCGCCAATTGAGTTATGGTCATTGTTGTACAGTTATCTGGATAAATTGTCTAAGAACGGAAAGTTTGTTCCTGATGCTGCATTTGCCAGTGGAATTACAATGGAAGATCAGATGTTTAAAGGACTGGCACTGGGAGCTCCCTATTTTAAAATGGTAGGTATGGCAAGGGCACCACTGGCTGCTGCAATGGTAGGTAAAACCATAGGACTGGCAATTGAAGATAATGATTTACCGGTATATGTATCACGCTTCGGACGAACAAAAGATGAAATATTTGAAACAGCCCCGGAACTTAAGATAATGTTTGGCGAGAAGTTTGATGATATTCCTACAGGTGCTATGGGTCTTTATACATATATGAAAAGACTACATCAGGGGTTAAGACAAATTATGGCTGGTTCAAGAAAATTTTCATTAGAGTATATTGACAGAAACGATATATCTGCTTTAACACAGGAAGCAAGTGCGATAAGTAAAATACCTTACATAATGGATTGTGATAAGGAGAGTGCGGAAGAGCTATTGAAATTTTAGTTTTTATTAAACCACACCCTGAGCTAGCATAGCATCGGCAACTTTTACGAATCCACCGATGTTTGCTCCTTTTACATAATTAATAAATCCATCTTCGCTTCTGCCATATTTAACACATGTTTCGTGTATGTTTTGCATTATTTTGCGAAGTTTATCATCAACCTTTTGTTTTGACCATAGAAGCCGCAGAGAGTTTTGTGTCATTTCAAGGCCTGAAACAGCAACTCCTCCTGCATTAGCAGCTTTTCCGGGCCCGTAAAGATTTTTATTTTTAATAAAAACATTTATAGCCTCAGGCGTAGAAGACATATTTGATCCTTCTGCTATGCAAAAACAACCATTATTTACAAGCTTTTTGGCATCTTCACCATCAATCTCATTTTGTGTAGCACTGGGAATAGCGATATCACATTTAACTCCCCATGGTTTCTTTTTTTCGAAATAATCGACACCATATTTTTCAGCATATTCCTTGATACGACCCTGGTTAAACTTTAAGTCATAAACATAAGCAAGTTTTTCAGTATCAATTCCATCCGGATCATATATATATCCTGAGGAATCGGATAATGTTACTACTTTCGCTCCGAGTTTTGTGGCTTTTTGAGCTGCATATTGGGCAACATTTCCTGATCCGGAAATAACAACAACTTTTCCTTTTAATTCTTCTCCACGTGTTTTTAACATTTCCTCAATAAAATATACCGCCCCGTAACCGGTTGCTTCAGGTCTTATAAGACTTCCACCCCATTCAGTACCTTTGCCGGTTAATACTCCAATAAATTCATTTCTTAATCTTTTGTAATATCCAAAGAGGTACCCGATTTCTCTGCTTCCAACACCAATATCACCTGCAGGCACATCGGTATTAGGACCGATATGACGGAATAATCCTGACATAAAACTTTGACAAAACCGCATAACTTCATTGTCTGATTTACCTTTGGTATCAAAATCAGAACCACCCTTACCGCCGCCCAAAGGGAGTGTGGTCAAACTGTTTTTAAATACCTGTTCAAAAGCAAGAAATTTTAAAATTCCGAGATTTACAGTTGGGTGAAATCGCAATCCTCCTTTATATGGTCCAATTGCACTGTTCATATTAATCCTATAACCCTTGTTTATATGTATCTCCCCTTTATCATCCTGCCAAGGTACACTGAATAATATTATTCTTTCAGGTTCAGTAATCCTTTCCAGGATTTTTGCATGTTTGTATTTGGGTTTTTCATTAACATAAGGAATCAATGTTTCGGCAACTTCCAGAACAGCCTGGTGGAACTCCTTCTCATAAGGGTTTTTGGCTATGAGATTAGCCATAAATTTCTCAACACTACTATCCATAGTTTTCCTAGGTAAAGATTTTTGATTTTGATAAAAAAAGGAAACAAATATTACTAATTATTTCAATAAATAAAAATATAATTTATTTAATGTCTGTAATTTTAATTTAAAAAATGAAAAAAACAGGTTAAATATTTGCAGAACAGACTGTTGACTAATTAGTTAAATTTTATAATATTTTATTTTGGAGAGCAGGGTAACACGTGAAATTCCAAGGATTTTCGCTGCTTTTGATTTGTTCCCGTTAGTATAGGATAAAACTTTTTTAAAATGATTTTTTTCCACTTCTTTTAATGAAGAGGGTGCGGAATCATCAAAATAGTCAATAGAATCATTCATGTTTTCCATACAATAACCGGGAAGTGATTTCTTTTGTAATTCATTACCTGATTCAATGATAATAGCACTGTTTATTAAGTTCATTAATTCTCTTACATTACCCGGGAAAGAATAATTTTTCAAACAATTAATAACGGGTTTTGATATTTTTTTAATTTCCTTCTTATATTTTTTATTAAACTTTTTTAAGAAATAATTAGTAAGTAAAGCTATATCTTCTTTTCGATTTCTTAGCGGAGGGAGTTTTATTGAGTTAATGTTTAATCTGAAAAACAGATCTTTCCGGAAATTTCCGGTATTAATTTCTTCAAACAGGTTTTTATTTGTTGCTACTATTATTCTTAGATCCACTTTCATATTTTTTGTAGAACCAAGTTTGTAAAATTCTTCTTCTTGCAATACCCTGAGGAGTTTTACCTGGATTGGCAGAGAAAGTTCGCCAATTTCATCTAAAAACAGTGTTCCACCATCAGCCTCTTCAATAAATCCCGTTTTATTTTTTTCGGCACCTGTAAAAGCACCCTTTTCATATCCGAAAAATTCAGACGAGAATAATTCATTAGCAAATGTTCCGGCATTAACTGCAACAAATTTATTATTTCTCCTGTTACTTATTTTATGAATAGCTTCTGCAATTAATTCTTTACCCGAACCACTTTCTCCCCATATTAAAATACTATTATCAGTAGCTGCAAATTTTTCAACATAATGAAAGATATTTATCATTTCGTCATTCTGTGTAATTATCTTACTGAATGCCTCTTTGTGCTCTAAACTGCTGAATAATAGGGGGGTATCTGATTTGCCTCCTGTTTTATATAGTTCTTTCTTTTTAACAATAGAGTTCAGCGCAGCCATCAGTTTCTTTTCATCAACAGGTTTCAACATATAGTCAAATGTACCCAGTTTCATTGCAGAAATAGCAAGATCTATATCTTCAACCCCTGTTAAAACAATTGTAGTTATTTCTATTTCATTTTCTTTTATATATTTTAGAACATCCAGACCTGTAACATTTGGCATATCCATATCAAGGAGTAAAACATCGAAATTTATTTTATCCAGGTATTCAAATGCTTTTCTGCTATCCTGTAAAGTTTGAATCTCAAATTTACCTGACTGAAGCAGGAAAACGTTAAGGAAATTTAATATTGCCTGATTATCGTCTATTACGAGTACTTTTGTCATTATTCCTCTTTTGTCATTATTTCTTATGTTGACTAACCGGGATATGAATTGTAAAAGTTGTTCCTGAACCTAATTTGCTTTCAACGGTAATTGTCCCGTTGTGTTCCTTAATAATTCCATATGAGATTGATAGTCCCAAACCTGTTCCACCCTCATTTCTTTTTGTAGTAAAAAACGGATCGAAAATATTCTTTTTTGTTTCTTCATCCATTCCTTTCCCGTTATCGCTGAATTTTATTATTATTTCATTTTTTGATTTATCATAACAGGTTTCAACATTTATTAAACCGTTCTCATCTTTAATTGCTTCTGAAGCATTAATTATTATATTCATCAGCACCTGTTCCAATTTCCGGATGTTGCCGTTAAATTTGGGGATATCAGTAGAAAGTTTATGTTCGATATTCGCGTTTGATTTTATATACTTTTGAGTTAAAGTAAGGTGATCTTTGATTAAATGATTAATATCAACACTTTCCAACAGAGTGTTTTCCTCTTTCTTTGCAAAATTACGCAGATCCATTACAATTTTTTTTGTCCTGTTAGCACCATCTATCATATCATTAAGCAGAACGGGAAAATTTTCTCTAAAAACATCATAACCCAAACGGGCTATTTTTTTGTCTTTATTCTCAGCATAATAATTATCTAATATTGGGAGGATATCATTAAATGCTTCACTGATTATTTTCAGGTTTCCCAGAATGAATGTGTTTGGATTATTAATTTCATGAGCAATGCCGGCAACTAATTTTCCAAGTGATGCGAGTTTATATGATTGCTGAAGTTGAGATTCTATTTTTTTATTCATTGTAACATCGCTGCATACTTCCAGAACCTTGTCTATTTCACCCCTTTTGTTAAGAATTGGATATGAGCGGAGCAAGAAATACTGATTGAACCACTTTTTCTCAAGAATATTATTTTTCCCACTTTTAAAAGTTTCAGATGCAGGGCAATTATCGCATTTACTATCCGAATTAAATAATTCTTTGTAACATTTTCCTGAATCTCCAATATTTTCTTTATTCGACATTATTATGTTGTAATCCTTATCTATTACAACTATTCTTTCGGTGATAGCACTGAAAAAAGTTTTAAGCTTTTCAGTACTTTCACGACATTTTTCGGTTATTTTTATTAATTTTTTGTTTTTTATTAATAATTTTTTCTTTTGGTCTTCAATATCTTTCTTCTTTTCATTTTTTTCTATAGCCCTTGAAATTTTTCCCGAAATTTCATCAATCATTTTTTTTTCTTCATTAAGAAAATCGCCTTCAATATGCAAACTAAATATGATCTCTCCCCTTTTTTCCCTGTTCAGGATAATATCTGAACTTAATTTATTATATATTCTCCTGTCGTCTTTTTCCCCATATAATTTTCCGTCTATTATTAAATTAACAGTTATAAATTCAGGAAATTGAGCTCCTTCTTTCAGATGATGAGTGATTTTTTCAAAAGTCTCTTCCAGGTTTTTTGAAGTTTCAATATCCCTGCTTATGCTATACAAACATTCAAGCTCTTTAACTCTTTCCTTAAAATCATGTTCAATTTTGCTAATCTGAATTTTATTATCTTTCATTGAATTATTTTTTGTTAAATCAACAGTTTTGTTTGTAACTATTCAGTGCCTTAAGTTTGGAATGCTTAAAATATCTAGTCTCATTATACTTTGTTTTATCAAGTCGGCAGTCCACAGTCCACAGTCGGCAACCTGAAGACAGGACTATTTATACCAAGCCAAACCTGGGTTTCAGTGTTTTCCATATCTGAATCAGAAATCTTGCTTACAAAATGAGCTTCATACAGACGTTTACGATATCCTTCACCAATATTTGAAC
>Ga0307991_1000426_pt1 | contig 30449 bp, 24 predicted proteins | sample EllFjometagen131_FD_203146 | JGI IMG/M metagenome (GOLD analysis project Ga0307991, IMG submission 203146) | Marine microbial communities from Ellis Fjord, Antarctic Ocean - #131 | ecosystem: Environmental > Aquatic > Marine > Unclassified | place: Southern Ocean | collected 2014-10-08 | reverse complement strand
CAAAAACCACCCTCAGGACTAATGGCAGTAATAACCGGAGAGCCTTCGCAGGTACAAGAATCAGGACTACACGTAAGATAACTGGCACAATAATTATTATTTATTTCACAACTGGGAGTTTCTGGATTTGAATCACAAGAATCACCCAATTCTCCCTTGGGTAAGCAAGAACAAGTATCAGCATCACAATAACTAGTGTCAGCACAGATTTGATCACTTGCCTGACAACCGTTTAAAGGACTACTATCACAACTGGTTGGTCCATTGCCGCCGCCACAATCAGAGCCAAAACAAGGTCCCCAAGATGAATCGGTACAAGTCATAGAACCACCACAACCGCAAGATAACGATTGGCCAGTGGTACAAGAACTACCGCCACCGCCACCGCCACCGCCAGTGGCACCAATTAAACGACTTAAAATAAAACTAGCAATACCCCAAGCTGATAAAATGATAACTAAGCCGATAATGCCATTTTTTAAGATGTTTTTAGCTTGAGAAATTTTTTCTTCGTCACCATTTGAAGTCATCCAGACAAAACCACCCCAGATAATAATACCCACTGCAATAATGCTCAAAATTAATAAAGCAATATTTATAACTCTGGCTGCTACTGTACGTGGATCCGTCGCCCCTAAATCAATATTATTACTAATTTCATTAGCACCAACATCAATTTGAGCTGTCGCCACCTGAGCCAAACCAATAAAAGAACTCAATGCTAAAGCAAATATTAAAAATTTAAAAATATTTTTTTTGTTTTTCAACACAGATTTCAAAATAAATGGTTAAGATAAAGCCTTAACCTTAGATTTATTATTTATTGACAATTGCCATCATTACCTAAAACACTGGTGGCGATGCCATAACAACAAGAAGGATTAACATCATCAGCGGCACAAGTAGTACCGGCACTAGGTTTAAAACAATTTTGATAAATATCTTTAACACCAGAGCCAACCTGACTCTTATAACTAGCTGAAGACAACATACTGTTGTGATTAATAAAAGCATAGGTTGTATCAGGCTCACCATCAAGGGGAGAAATATCTTGATTTTCAGCGGTCACCCAATACCCCATTGGCGTCGGTACGCTGCTAAAAATATTTAATAAATGATGTTCAACAATCGTTTGTCCATTATCAATCAAGGTACTACCAGTGCGCAAACTATCATTCATCATCAACGTATTAAAATTTATCTGAACTGGCATATTAGTATCAATGCCAATGCTGTCATTATCAGGATTAATATAAGTAATAGTCGGGGGATCAAGTGCTATTTGATCATTAATATAAAAAGACCATTTATACTTATCCTTTAAAGATAAGTTGTCGCTATTATTTTCATTATAGAAAGTTAAAGGACCATCGGCAAAAATATCTCTATTTCCATCCAAAGAATTAGAGGCAGCATCAACTATTCCGTCTAAAAGAGCTAAGTCAGCTACCGGATAATTCTTAGCACTTGAATCCTGGCAAGTTTTATAAGTCAAATAAGGAGCACAGGCTGAAAAAGGTGTAAAATCAACGCAATCTAAACTGCTATTACAAGTTTTTAAATTTGCCGATACTAATTCAACCACCAAATGACTATTAGCCGGCAAACAATAAATAGTTTCCCCACAAGCATTTTGACCACATTCTTCATCAGAAATAAACTCAACCGTTCTATAGGCGTTAGACACCATAAATTTGCCGGATAAGTGATCGCCGACACAAACATTATTTTCACATTGATAAGATTGGCAGTCACTGGCTTGTTCACAGCTATTACCAGCTAACACCACATTATCAGCGTTAATAACTCTAATATAGTCACTGATTTCATCAGCAATTCCAGATAAAAGCACAGGGTTCATCGCCTCATTAAAATTTAATTGGATAACCGAATTCATTGGTCTATCTAAGCGATCGCGCCTTTCATTCACCTTTACCAAATCCGTGCCCCCGCTAAAAGCTTGCAAAGCTAAAGCTTCTTGGTTGCTGGTACCCAAAGGAATGTTGTTACCATTAGCCCCAGCAACTTTAGCTGTTAATATAACCTTGGAACCGGATAAATCAAGCTCAATTTCAGGATTACCACTTAATTTATAGTAAATCGAAGAGGCCAGGTCATCATAATTACAATTATTATTAACAATATTTAATAAAATATTATTACCTAGGCTATTGTCGGCAAAACTATAGATATCTCCGCCAACCGTGAGCTGATCGGCTAAAACTTCTGGACTAATTGTCACCGACCAAGAATTACCAGCTTCATGAGCAGCCGCTGTCAATGAAAAAAATTCAGGAAACACGACTTGATTATCATTCCAGTCGGCCACTCCCATTAAATTTTGACCGTTAAACAGCTGCGCCTGAGTATTATTACTTAAAGACAAAACAGAAAAAGCACTAATACTGGCATGATAAGCGCCGTCAATCACAGCAGTAGCTGATTGCCCGCCAGTAATAGGAGTAACACCTGTTATTGTCGCTGCTTGATAAATATTAGGACAAGCTTGAACCTGAATTGAAGCTTCAGCCGCCACCGCCACCTCCAACTGATTTATAATATCATTTTCATTATCAGGTAAAGGGAAAATACCGCCCTGAACTACTTGCGGAGGGGTTAAATCTAAATTATTACTAACTTCAAAGCCCCATTGGAAAGAATCAGTGTTACAAGTTTTAAAAATTGAATCATTATTATCTTTTAACAAACCATTAGTTAATTTTACCTCGTATTCGATATTCCCTTCCGACACACCCAACAAAGCCAAGGGAGAGATAATAAAAGTTTTTCTATCACCAGAAGCTTTAATCACGGCATCTGAGACGTTAGTATTGTCAACCGGGCAAGTATCGGTTCCACAATTATCCCCCAAGTCAGTACGGAAAATTCTAATATTATCAGGATTAATATACTTACAGCTATCATCATCACAAACACAACTAATACCAATAGCATCCTGGCAAACGCTATCTAATCTTAAAGTTTCTTTAAAACTAACAATAATAACCGTATTGCGAGCGATATTATTTTGTCCATTTTCAGGGTATACTCTTTCAATGGTACAAGCACCAATGGCACCAGTGCCGACCAAAGAAGAATTTCCAGAACTGCCTGTCCAAATAGAGCCGTTGGAGCCGGTTGCCTGCAAAAGACGATTTAAAATAAAGGTGGCGATACCCCAAGAAGATAAAATAATAACTAAACCAATAATAGCGTTCTTTAATATTTTTTTAGCTTCTTCAATTTTTTCATCATTACCAGCACTAGTCATCCAGATGAAACCGGCGTAGATTATCAATCCAACCGCAATAACGCCCAAAAATAGGAGGACAATATTAATAATCCGAGCGATAATAATACGCGGATCAGTAGAACTTAAGCTAATGGCATTGCCCACCTCATTGATACCGACATCTATATTCTGAGCTAAGGCAAAACTAGCTAGACTTAGACCTATAATAACAATTATAGGCATTAAAAAAAGTAGAAATTTTCGACGCATTTTATTTTAATTGAACCACAAAATATGGTATAATTTAAAAGCTTTACAATTAATATTATTATAGCATAAAGAGTTGAAACATAAAAACAAAATGAACATAGATCGCATCGTAAAAAAATTCCAAGAAAGTCATCCTGATGAAGATACCACCGTACTGTATCTGGCTTATGATTTTGCCAATGAAGCCCATACCGGTCAACTACGAAAAACTGGTGAGCCCTATATTCAGCACGCCCTACATACCGCTTTTATACTAGCTGAAATTAAAGCTGATTTACCTACAGTTATCGCTGGACTGCTACACGATGTACCAGAGGACACAGATCGAACAAATAAAGACGTGCAGAAAAACTTCGGCGAAGAAGTTGCTAATTTAGTAGCTGGCATCACTAAGCTAGGTAAAATTAAATATCGAGGCATTGAACGCTATCGTGAAAATCTTAAAAGGATGTTTTTAGCCATGACCACTGACATCAGGGTTATTTTTATTAAATTTTGTGATCGTCTTCATAATCTACGCACGCTTGAAGGCTTACCTCCAGCCAAGCAAAAAAGAATCGCTCAAGAAACTTTAGAAATATATGCTCCTATTGCCGGCATGCTGGGAATCTGGCGTTTAAAGTGGCAACTGGAAGATTTATGCTTTAAATGTCTCTATCCAAAAAAATTTCAAGAATTGGAACAGGAATATGAGATAGAAAAAAAAGCTGAGCGCAACCAATATTTTCAAAAAATTAAAACAGAACTGATTCCACGTCTTAAAGAAATTGATTTAAAATATAACATTGAAGTCCGTTTTAAACATTTATACAGTATTTTTCAAAAAATGCAACGCAAAGATAGAAAATTTGATGAAATTTATGATGTATTTGCCTTAAGAGTTGTTGTGCCTGATATTAACAGCTGTTATAAAGTTTTGGGTATTATTCACACCCTTTGGAAACCTAAACCAAATCGCTTTAAAGACTATATTGCCGTACCTAAACCCAACGGTTATCGTTCCCTACACACTACTATTTTTGGCCCTGAAAGCAAAGCAGTTGAGTTCCAAATTAGAACTCAAGAAATGAATGACGAATCGCTTTATGGCTTAGCTGCTCATTGGTATTATAAATCCAAAAATCAAAATGGTCAGCAACCGCTATGGGTAAAAGAAATTATTGATATTCAAAAAGAAGTATCAGATACCAATGAACTAATTAAAAATATTAAACTAAATATTTTTAACGACCGTATTTTTGTTTTTTCTCCAAAAGGTGATGCCTTTGAATTAACCGAGCACTCCACTCCAATTGATTTTGCCTACGCTATTCACACTAATATTGGTAATCAAGCAACCGGTGCCATTATTAATGATCGTCTGGGTAAACTTGATCAGGAACTAAAAAATGGCGATCTAGTAGAAATTATTACCGACAAGGGCAGGCAATATCCTAATCGTGACTGGCTTAAATTTGTTAAAACTAAACGTGCCCGCGATCGCATCAAGCAATTTGCCCGCAAAGGCCCTCTGGAAAATATCAAACGCTTTTTGCCAGGCATCAAACCAAAGAAATAAAAAAACTAAGCGTCATAAGAATCAAACCTTGTGCTGCTTAGAAATATTTACTATCTAAAAATATGATTAAAAATCTTATAGTGTTCTAAAAATTATAAAAAATAATCTTACAAGCAAAGATCAAATAAACCAATTAATATCCAATCTCCAATCCAGTTTATTAGAATCTGAATCAGCAAAAACAGAGGACGAACCTTTACTCGCTTCAGAATATAAAGAAAACCTAATAGAAAAAAATACAAATGCTGTAGAAAATAAAATTTATACAACCAATAATATTCGGATTACGAGCTGTATTACTAGCGGTGGTTTACAAATTGCATACCACGACACCGGACTTACAGTAAAAGATAAAAGGGGTTGGTCTGAAGATGAACTATGGACAGCAAAAAAAGAAACGAGCCCAATGGAAATTAATGAGATAAAAAACGACAAAATAAATAGTTTAGAAATATACTACCCCACCTATGATGTCAATAGAAGCATGGCCTGTGGCTACACAGGCCTAAAGATATCCATACCCCAAGAGATTGATATATCTTTATTCGAAGACTCATTTATAAAAGACCTGTCAGAAAAATTCTATTCACTAAACTTATTTAAACCAGAAAAGGACAACGGGAATGAGCTTAAACAAGTTGAACAATTATCAATTTTTGCCAAAGAACTTCTTGCGGACAAAATTAATCAATTTAATAAATAACTACTTCTCCTTACAAAAAACCCCACGTGGCCAATAGGCTTTACGTGGGGTTTTTATATACTCAAATAATTAACGATTTTGAGTTTCTTCTAGTTTACCAGTTTTGCGTAAAATTTCTTTTTTACGTCGCATTTCCATGCTGGTTAAAGCATAAATTTTTTGCTGACGCTTGGTCTTTTTGGGCGCTAAATGTTGCGTAGAACGAGCTTTCTCCAGACGTTTACTGTTCTTTAAACCCTTCTTAAACTTACGTAAGAAACTTTCAAAACTTTCACCAGGTTTACGATTAAAATCAGCCATAAATTACACCCTCCTTTCTATTTACTTTTTTTTCTAATTTATCCTTCACTTTCTTAAAAGCAACCGTTTCTTGAACACCAGACTCCATATCTCTAAACAGTATTGTCTCATCCATTACTTCTTTCTTTCCTAAAATTAAACTTATTTTCGCATTCAAACGACCAGCTTCTTCCATCTGATTCTTTAAACTGTCGGTAGAAAATGACTGACGCACATTAAAGCCGATCCGACGTAATTCCTCAAATAAAATATAAGATTTTATTTTTGCCTGTTCACCTAATTGTGCTAAAAAAACAACTTCTTCTTTCAGGTTTGGCAATACTAATTTATCTTTAATTTTAGCCACTGTTCTTTCTAGGCCAATAGCAATGCCAACCGAAGGTGTTGGGCCTCCACCCAAACTCTCAACCAAATTATCATAGCGACCACCACCGGCTAAAGCTAACTTACTCTGTAAAACACCTTCATTATTTATTGGCCAGAATTCAAAAACAGTATCATTATAATAATTTAAACCACGAACCAAATAAGGATTAAAATTATAAGGAATATTCAATTCATCTAAATATTCAAGCACCTTAGCGAAATGCTCGCGGCTTTCATCTGATAGACAATCAGCAATCTGCGGTGCCTCACTTAACAACTCCTGGCAAGCATCTTCCTTACAATCAAGCAAAGCAATCGGATCCTTTAATAAATTTTTCTTACAGTTATTACATAATTTTACCCGACGTCCGCGCTCTTTATAAAAGCTAGTTAACTTACTATTATATTCTTTGCGACATTCCTCTTTACCAAGACTATTAATCTGAATTTGAAAATTTGCTTCTAATTCAAGAAAAAAGTTATAAGTAGCCACAATTAATAAAGCTTCGGCCATAGGTTTCTTTTCGCCAATAACTTCAAGATTAAATTGATTAGACTCACGAAAACGACCATTCTGCATTTTTTCGTGGCGAAAAACAGGACCAATAGAATACAATCTTACCGGCTGGGGCAATTCAACAAAATCATTCTCAATATAAGTACGTAATATGCCTTGAGTTAATTCCGGTCGCAAAACTGCTTTTTCTCCTTTATCACCATCAACTCCATAAACTTCCTTATCATTACTGTTACGCATTGATTGTTTAAATAAATCAATATTTTCAATTACTGGAGTTTTAATTGCATTAAAACTATAAATCTCAGCTAAAGAAGCAGCTTTATCCATAACATTACTTAAGTATCTAAATTCAGCCGGCAAAGTATCTTTCATACCCATGAGACGGTCTACAGCTTTTAGACTTTTTTTCTCAACTATTTTTTTATGGTTGGAAGAATTTCTTGGATTGATTTTTTGTTTAGACATAGTATATTGAAGAAATTTATATTATTTAATATTGGAAGAATAGTCAACTGGGTCATTAAAAACAGTAGCCCGACTAAAAGGCCATCCACGCAAAAATACTCTTCCTGTAATAAAACTGTCATTTACCGGACCAAAACTACGTGAGTCTTTAGAGGCGGTACGATTATCTCCCATCACAAAATATTCGTTTTCAGCCAAGTTAACTTTATCATCCAAATTAGAGTAGGTTGGTGTATTTTTATCTAAATAACTTTCTGTTAGAACTAATCCTCCTGAATTTTCATCATTATAAATAATGACTTTTCCATCTTTTATCTGAACACCCTCGCCAGGCAAAGCAATAACTCTTTTAATAAAATATTCCTGAGGATTTAAAGGATAGCGGAAAACAACTACCTCACCGCGTTCAATATTTCTAAATCTATAACTAATTTCATCAATAATTAAATATTCATGATCATAAAAATTAGACTCCATAGAAGCACCTTTAACGTAAAAGGGCTGGATTAAAAAATAACGCACTGGAATAATAATAGCCAAGGAAATAGCTACCACTTTAAACGTTTCCCATATTAAAATCAAAAATTTTTTATACATATATTAAATCTTCTAATCTTTTTTATTTTAACAACGAAAAACCGCCGCCGCATAGCAGCCTACTCATAATATTAAATGAGTATATCATAAAAATATGAAAAAAGCAAGGTGTAAAAAACTCTAATATTAGCTAATAAACATTGCATCGCCATAACTGTAAAAGCGATACTCAGCAGCTATTGCTTGCCTATACGCCTCCTCAATTTCTGCTTCACCAGCTAGGGCTGAAACTAACATTAATAGACTGGATTTAGGCAAATGAAAATTAGTAATTAAAGCATCTAAAAATTCAAATTTATAACCAGGATAAATAAATATCTCCGTCCATTCATTATACGCCTCCCCCAAAAGAACCTTCCTCGACTTAATAGCCTGTCCATAAGATTCAAGTACACGACAACTGGTGGTACCTACACCGATAATACGTTGTCCACTTTTTTTTGCTTCATACAAAAATTGAGCTGATTTTTTAGAAATAGAGATGTATTCAGAATGCATCTTATGTTCAACAATATTCTCTTCTTTAACTAAAGCAAAAGTACCAAGCCCAACATGCAATATTACTGGTACCACTAAAACCCCTTTTTCTGACAATTTCTTTAGCAAGCGTTGCGTAAAGTGTAGCCCAGCAGTTGGTGCTGCCACCGAGCCCTTATTCTTGTTATCTGCATATACTGTTTGATACCGAACTCTGTCTAAATGCTGACTTTTATTTGGAGTAATATAAGGAGGAAGAGGCATGCGACCAATGCGTTCCAAAATTTTCCAAAATTTTTCCTTCTCAAAATTAAATGATACCAACCAAGTACCATCATTTTGATTTTCTAACATTTTCCCCTCTAAACCAGCGCCAAGTATAATTATGGCATCAACTTTTACCTTTCCACCAACCAAACACTCCCAAATAAAGCCTTGCTGATGTTTATGAAGAAAAATCTCAATCCTACCCCCAGTTTCTTTTTTATAACCAAATAATCTGGCCGGAAATACCTTGGAGTTATTAATTACTAAAACATCACCCTTTTTTAAAATTTGAGTTAAGGAGTCAAAACGACGATGAACTATCTCTCCTTTATTTTTATCCAAACATAAAAGCCGGGCGTGGTCGCGCGGCTTAATCGGCTCTTGAGCAATCAGCTCTTTCGGTAATGAATAATCAAAATCTTTTAAAGATAACATAATTGGAAACAAAAAAACTTAAGCCAAATTCTTGCTTTTGCCCAAATGAGTATAAGCAGCAGTAGTAGCTAAGCGTCCTCGTGGCGATCTATCTAAAAACCCCAGCTGTAATAAATATGGCTCATAGATATTTTCTAGAGTATCAATTTCCTCACCAGTAGCAGCAGCTAAGGTGTTTAAACCAACCGGACCTCCTTGAAATTTATCAATAAGTGTATTTAAAATTTTTCGATCAACCGCGTCAAGACCCAATTGATCAACTCCCAACAAAGAAAAAGCCTCAAGACAAGCAGCGGAGCTAATTTGTCCATCATTTTTTACCTGGCAATAATCGCGCACGCGTTTTAATAAACGATTAGCAATACGTGGTGTTCGTCGTGAACGACCAGAAATTGCTTTGGCCGCCTCACTGGGTAAATCCATCTTAAATATATTGGCACTCCGAACAATAATTTTTTCCATTTCATCAACCTGATAAAATTCTAAGTGATGTGATAAACCAAAGCGATCACGCAAAGGTGCTGATAATAAACTAGCTAAAGTAGTAGCGCCAATAATAGTAAAATGTGGTAAATCTAAACGCAAAGTTCTAGCACTCGGCCCCTTACCCATCACAATATCCAAAGCATAATCTTCCATGGCCGGATATAATATTTCTTCAACCGTCTTGGGTAAACGATGTATTTCATCAATGAACAAAATATCACCTTCTTCGAGATTACTTAAAATGGCAGCTAAATCACCACTTTTTTCAATGGCTGGACCTGAGGTTACTCGTATATTAGCTCCCATCTCATTAGCAATAACATGAGCTAAAGTAGTCTTACCCAATCCAGGAGCACCATATAACAACACATGCTCAATTGATTCCTTTCTTTGTTTAGCGGCTGAAATTGCTATCTCTAAATTAGCTTTAATATCTTCCTGCCCTACATACTCACGCAAAAAACGAGGGCGTAAAGTAAGCTCCAGAACTTCTTCTTCAGTTGTTTCTTGCGGATCAAGCAAGCGTTTTTTATCTAACATAAATTTTTCTTAATTAGTCCCAAGTTTGATGACCATCACCATTGATATCAATGGTCATCCCAAAAAACTTTGACCTAGAACCTAAATTAATATCTAACCAAGCTTTAATTGAGGCTAACCATTCACGCCTCTTCATATAATCAATGTTGATATAGTAACGTTTATCAGCCCGACAACCCCAAGCATCCATGTCCAAGCGTTGAGCAATATAAAGAGATCTAGATAAATGAAAATCTTGAGTAGAAATTAGCAATGAATTCAAACGAAATAAATTTTTTGCTCGATAAATGCTATCAAAAGTATCAAAGCCGGCATGATCTAAAAAGATATCTTCTGGCAAAACATTTTGAGCTAAAAGATAATCTTTCCCAGCGTTAACTTCATCATAAAAAGCAGTTCCATGATCGCCACTAACCAATATTTTTTTAACTAAACCAGCTTTATATAAAGCAACTGCCATATCTAAACGATCAGCAAAAACTGAACTAACTTGCTCGGAGCTATCCACCTTGGCACCAAGAACTAAAACTGCTAATCGTTGATCTTTAATATCAGTAACACAATTATCCACAATAAAATTATCATAGGAAGCTACTTTTTGTTGAACCAACCACAAAGCCCAAATACCAAATACTAGAAAATAAATTAGCCAACGAATTTTAATATATTTACCCAACATAAATGATTAATGAGTTAATTAAACCAAGACTTAAAATTTACTAAATTCACAAATACGATTAAAGTCACAGAACTTACACATCTGCGAAGGCTTAGGAGTAAAGTTTCTGGATTTAATAGCCTTAATTTGCTTATTAACCTCCAGCTTTAATTTTTCCTTCTCTGACTCCTTAGGCGTAAACGCCAAAGAGCTACCACCTTCAACATAGTAATATTTTAAAGATAAAACCTTAACTTGTAAAACCTCCTCCAAAAACAACTGATAAAGAATGAGCTGACGACGATCTTTCCAGAGCAATTTATCTTTTGGACGACCAGTCTTATAATCAATCACCTCCACACCGCCCTCAATGGAATCAACTCTATCAATTGCACCCTTCAAAACTTCTCCTCCAATTTTGAAAGAAAAATTCTTCTCTAGAAATAATATTTTTGGTCCATCATCTGATTCAATATTAAAAGAGGAAATAAAATCCTTTAAAGCTACTTTGGCTCGCTTATGGTAATCATCCCTTTGCTCACTACTTTCGTAACCGTCATTTACCCAGTGTCTTGTTAAAATCTCCTCCAAGCGCTTGAGGGTAAATAAGTTTTTATTCGGCTCGTCATTAAAAAGACTGGCTTGTGGACCACTAAGCGCTGGCTTTAGAAAATCATAAAAAACATTATGCATTACTCGGCCAAAAATCAAACTAGGTTTATCCTCAGGAGCAGGAATTTTCAAAATAAAAGCAAACTTATATTGCAAAGGGCAATTGTCATAAGCCGCCAATTGAGAAAAGGAGAATTTTTTCGGTAACTGGTCTATAGATAATTCAGCTTGCAGAAATTCGGCCCCTTCATTCGCTAAATCGCGCAGTAATTCATTACTATTAGACTTATTCTCCCGGGTATCACTTTGCAATCCAGCCTCCTCAATAAAACGAGAAACTTTTTTCTCACGTACACCACCATAATCTTTAGCACTAGTAATATACAACTCCTCTTTGGCTCTAGTTAAAGCCACATAAAACAGTCTACGTTCCTCTTCGGTATGTGCATCTTTTGAATCAACTAAAACTTCTTTAACCAAGCCTTCTGGTAAGGGAATTTTTTCACTTCTATTGATGGTGGGGAACTTTTTATCAGCCAAATTTACCAAAAACACATAAGGAAATTCTAGACCTTTGGCAGCGTGAACAGTCATTACTCTAACACTATCTTGATCAATAAAATCTAAGCGCAAAGAACCAGTCTCACCTGCTTCTAATTCTAGATTCATCATCTCCATAAAATCCTTCAACCTAGTATCCGGGGCACCTTCTTCTAGCCTCTTAATTTTTTGATAAAACTGATTAAGATAGGAAAAAGATTCTTGGTCAGCATCAATATCTAAATCCTTTAACAAGCCTGATTCTTCCACAAACTTAAAATATAAACGACTAGGCAGAGTGCTTGCCACTAACTGAGAATGTTTTTCAATTAAAGCTAATAGGCGACGAATGGCGGGCAGGGCTTCTGGACTTAGGTCAGTAACCTGTTCCGCCTTCTTCAAGGTCTCAAATAAAGACCAAGCCTTTCGACGCGCAAATCTATTGAGATTGATGATGTCGCTATGACTAACGCGAAAAGGATTTAAATTTAAAACTCTAAATAGTGCAGACGATTCGTGATAATTGTCTAATAAGCGTAAGTAGGCCAAGCAATCAAGAATAATTGATTTATAATAAAGACCGCGCAGAGATACAAATTGATTAGGAATAGCATGACGAGTTAATTCTTTAACGAATTGTGAAGCCATGTCATTTGATCGAGCTAAAATAGCAAAATCAGACCAAGCTGTTTCTTTGCCGTCTGCTTGATTACGTTTATAGATAGTTAATATTTTATCAGCCACAAAAGACAATTCATCTTCTTGTCTTTCTAACATTAAAAAAACAGGAGCTTGACCTCGATCAGCGTTGGTACCCTTCGCTACTAAAGTTTTATTAATCTGTAATTTGCTTTCTAAGCGATTAGGATTATTGTGACTAATAAATTTATGAGAAATATCTAGAATATCCTGACGAGAACGATAATTTTCAGTTAAAACAATCTCCACTGCCTCTGGAAAATCATCTTTAAACTGCATAATATTAGCTAACGAAGCGCCACGAAATCGATAAATCGCCTGATCATCATCACCAACCACCATTAAATTATTGCCTGGCGCAGCTAATAATTTTACCAACTCATACTGAGCCCAATTGGTATCCTGAAATTCATCAACCATTACATGTATAAACTTTTTCCGATAATACTTAAGAATGTTAGGGCGTTCACGTAAAAGTTTTAGGGTATATAAAATAAGATCTCCAAAATCAAGCCAGCTATTTTCTAGTAGTAACTCATTATAAGTAGCATAAGCTCCAGCTAATTCCTGTAAACGGTCGCTCTCTAAAATATTTTCTTCGTCGTCAATGTCAGCTTTCTTGTTGTGATTAGTAGCAAGCTCATTTTTTATTTTCTGAGCATACTCTAAATATTCGCTGGAAGAAATATTTTCATCTTTCAGACGAGAAAAATGTTTTAATAACTCAGAAATAAACTTAGTTGGATTACCCAGTGGACGATAATAGTCTAAATTAAAACGGTCAAAATTTTGCTTAATTGCCATCCATTGCTCTGTTGAATTTAATAAACGAAAATCAGCCGGCAGACCAATGTCTAGGGCGTGCTCACGTAATAAGCGTTCACAAAAACTATGAAAAGTATTTATCCAGAGATCCAAATAGCCATAAGGAAGTAAAATGTCAGCTCGTTCTTCCATTTCCTGAGCAGCCTTTTCGGTAAAAGTTAAAAGCAAAACCCGATCACTTTGAATCTTTTCTTTTTCTAGAATATCAGCCAAACGATTAATTAGAACGCTAGTTTTACCAGTACCTGCTCCAGCCACCACCAATAAAGGACCCTGCCGATGATTAACGGCCGCCTGTTGTTTATCGTTAAATTTAGTGGTTTTTAATTGCATAAAAAGATTTTAAATCTTTAGCATTTTAAGCAGACTGTTTAATACATTGCCTTTTAATGGGCCAATAATAGCTAAATTTAGATTTTTATCCTGCATAATCTTTTGGGCCACTCGGCGAATATCAGCCACAGTAATAGCGCGTAATTGTTTATTCAATTCTGCCGGATCAATAAATTTATGGCGCAGTATCGCCTGTCGTCCATACCAACCAGCCACATCATCGCTCGTCTCAAGTTGCATTAATAATCTTCCAGACAATAAGTCCTTAGCTCTAGATAATTCTTCCGAATTCACATCTTCATCAGCAATGCGGCGATATTCTTCTAAAATTATTTTCATAGCCGCTTTAGCTTTATCTTTAGGAATTCCAGCCTGAGTAGTCAAATAACCAGAATCAGAATAAAATTCTGCTGAGGTCTTAACATAATAAGCTAAACCAGAGCGTTCACGCAAAGAAATAAATAAGCGGGAACTCATTGAGCCTCCTAAAATTACACTTAGCATTTTCAGGGCTAATTCTTGTTTATCTCCAACTGGAAAAGTTCTAACTGCTAAGGATAGGTTGACTTGATCAGTGGCTTTAAACACACCTTTAATCGCTGGCTTTATTTGCTTCTCTTTAATTGCCAATTTATCCTTCCAGTTATTAACTAAAACTTTATTAAACACCTTTTTTGCTTGCTTAATATCAACTTCTTTAACCGCCCCACTTAAAATAACATTGATGCTCTTGGCGCCATATTGACGCTTAAAATAGCGCATAAAATCACTGCGCTTAAATGACTGAATATTTTTCTTAGTACCAATTGTATCCCAACCAGCCGGAGTGTCTCCATAAAGACATGATTCCAACACATCCTCAACGTGCATAAGAGGATTATCTTCATACATATTTAACTCCTCAATAATTACACCCTTCTCACGCTCAATCTCTTCCGCTTCAAATTTAGAAGCAGTTAACATGTCCCCCAAAATGTCTAAAGCCTTAGATAATTTGCCCTCAGCCACTTTGACATAATAACCAGTATACTCTTTGGAGGTAAAAGCATTGTACTCACCGCCTAAAACATCCAGCTCGGCTGATAAGGCTAGAGTATTGGGACGACGCTCTGTCCCCTTAAAAAACATATGCTCCAAAAAGTGAGACAAACCACTTTCAGCTCTATTTTCATATTTGGAGCCAGTTTTAACCATAACCAAGGCGGTGGCCGTCTTAACACCAGGCATTGGCACTAATATTAGAGGAATTTTGTTAGTTAAACTTAATTTTTTGTATTTATACATAGAATAATAATTATATTTTAAATTTAACATATCTCTGTTATAATGGGAAGCGAAGATAAATAGCCTAATTAGCTTAAATAATATGCCCTACAAACAAAAAAATACCAGTCCCGTCTTGAAGCACGGAAAAACTTACCAAATTAAAAAAATACGCGACATGGCCGAAGGCGAAAAACCTCGCGAAAAAATGATTCTTGATGGCGTCGGTTCTTTAAGTCTAGCTGAATTATTAGCGGTTGTTTTGGGTGTAGGCACTAAAAAAGAAGAAGTTTTTTCTATGGCCTCAAGACTATTACGAGAGTATGGAGAAAAAGCAATTACCACTCAAAAAGACCCATCTAATATCGCCAAGGACCTAAATATTCCGGAAACTAAGGCCTGTCAGATCGTAGCTTGTTTTGAATTGGGAAGACGCTTATTTCAAAAAAAACCTGGTGGCTTAATTACCATCCGTAACGCCAAACAAGCTTACACTCACCTAAAAGAAATGGAGAATTTAAAGAAAGAGCAATTTAGAGGATTGTACTTAAATAATCACTACCAACTTGTTCATGATGAAGTTATTTCCATTGGCACCATTGATGCATCTCTAGTACACGCTCGTGAAGTTTTTCGACCAGCTCTTGAATATGGAGCCACTGCTATCATTATCGCTCACAATCATCCTTCTGGACTAACTAAGGCTAGTCGTGCTGATACTGAAATAACTGATAATCTTCTCGCTGCCGGAAACATTTTAGGCATTGAGCTTTTAGACCACTTGATTATTGGAAAAAATAAATTTTTAAGCATAATTTAATGTCCACCACAAATAAAGATTATCATATTAAACCATCCGTTAGAATTATTAAAGACGCTGTCAGCGTTGAGTTTCATGTTGATAATAATGATTATTTTGGTACCGCCGCTACTCTTGTTCATCTTATTCATGAGCAACTAAATGAACAGATAAAAAAAACACCCACTCAAGATAAGGCGCTAATTAATAAAGCTTTTAAAAATTTAGAACAAGACCTACTCCTATTACAAAAAGATTATCAGATTAAAGCAAAACAGAAAGCCAACCATAGACTTGCTAAAGGCAAACTAAAAAGCCAGTGATCAAATAAAGTTAAAATAAATAAAGCTAAAAATATTCCTAGCAGTCGGTGTTTCCGACTTTTTTTGTACATTAAATACCACAAACCAACCAGAGCAAAAAGAAAAAATAGACCACTTTCGGTAGCCGCTAATAACCAATAGTTATGTGCCGGTTGATAATTCCAAGCGGGATATATTTGATTCTCCTTTAAATCGCGTTGACGATCAAATCCAGTTGAATCACCCAGCCCAACTCCCAATAAAGGAGAAGATAGAAAGTTTTTCCAAGCACGCTGATTATAGGTTTGGCGCTCATTTAATGAAATACTTTCCAAACGACCTTGCGTATGCGTGCGAACTAGAATTAAGTCTCCATATAAACCTGCAAATATACCTAACAACAAAAATGAGAGGAATAATAAAGCAATACTGGGACGTAATTTATAGAAACGTAAACGCCAATTTTTAATTACAATATAAATTAAACCAAGAGCTAAGGCTAGAACTGCTGCCCGGGAAAATGAAACCAGCGTTGCCAGGAAAAACAGGACATAAGCACCGAGAAAATAAGCGCGCACCTTAAACCTTTGTTCAACCAGAAATAAATAAGCACTGGCTAAAGCCGCTAAAGCCATGAGACCGCCAAAAATATTAGGATGATCACTGGCTCCGTAGGCACGCAACCAACGACCAGAAGTAGTCTCAATAACAATTGTGCCCAAATCACTAGCTTGGTGATAAGCAATTCCTAAATATTTACTAGCAAAAGAAGTTTGAGTGATAAATTGAATTAAACCTATACAAGCTTGTAGTCCCAGACTAAAAAGAAATATTAAAAACAAACGTTGACGAATTAACGGTGGTAATTGCTTAACAATAAAATAGAAAATAACGGCCGTTAATAAAAGTAAAAAACGATATAAAGATAGATAATAATCTCCGGAAATAAAAATTGAAAACAGAGCAAAAAAAACTAAACTAGAAAGCAGAATTTTCGGCCATTTCCCTATCTTTTTCCAAAGCTTAAAACTTAATAAACCACTAGGAATTAAAAATAATAAACTAATATAGACTAAAAGCACAGCGACAAACAAAGATATCTCCAAGTAATTACTCAGAGCAGAGCGCAATATTAACTTAGTCTGCCACGGCAGGGTAAAAACTGTTAAATACAAACAGCCTAAACCTAAACGTAACCAAATTTTTTTATTCATTAAATAAACGTCTTAAACGTTCTTGATAACGACGAGCAAACTCTTTGCGTCGATCAAGTAAATATAATTTTAAAATTCCCGGTTTAATAATCACACGTGAATCTAAATTAGCTTTTTGTTTTAAAGCTAAAGGCATAATGCCCATTTGAATAGCCCCGGCTCTTTTCTCTAAATAATCAATAAGTATACGCCATGATTTAACCACCAACCTATGCTTATACCAAGCATTTGGTGACTCTCGATAAGATTGATTACTCAAAAGAAAATCACCATTGGGCAAATAATCTTTCAGCCATACATTCTCAGACATTAATTGATGATAATAAGCACCTCGATCATACAATGGGTATAAACCGGCTAACCAGAAATTAAAATATTGATCATCAGGGCCGGTAGTCATATTTTTTAAAGCCAAATGTTTAGTATCCACGTAAAAACTTAAACAAATTTTATCTCTTTTTTTAGTTGGAGTCGGTCTTTGTCTAAGTATTTTCATTAGGCCTGCACAAAATAAGCGCGTTAACCAAATACGATTTTCTTTAGCAATGATAAAAATATCAATATCGCTACCATCACGTAAATTATGATGACCAATTAAATTACTTAGAGCGGCCAAACGCACGGTTGGTAGCAGACTGAATAAACGAACTGCCCGACGAGCAATCTTTAATTTACGATTGGTAAAATGATAACGTTGCTTACGAATATTAATTAATGATTCTTGTCCAAGCAAAAAATAGAATCCTTGCTTTTCCTCTAAATGTTTTTCTATAACTAACTTTCTTAATTCTGGTGGCAACTCTTCAAATTCAGCAGCAACGCCAAGATAGCGCCAAACTTCATAAGCAGTCAAAGGATATGAGAACAAATCAAAAAAAACGACAATTTTAATGATTGCCTCAGACAACTCACTTAAATTATCGATTCTTTTATCCATAGGTTTTATTTTGGCTTCTCTATCTCCAATATCTCAATTTTGCTTTCACCGCCCGTAATTTTAATAACATCTTTATCAATCTTCTTAAACTCATGATAAGCATTATTATAATGATTGACCGAAGTAGAAAAACTAGCACCTAATTTCTTTAAAAAATCATCATAGCTCAACATGTGTCGGCCCAATTTTTCAATATTCTTTTTTATTTCTTTAGCACTTTCTTCAATCTGCATTGCTTTTAAACCCTGCAAGACGGTTTGCAAGTAAGCCAGAAAAGAAGTGGGTGAAACAATAATAACTTTTTTGTCACGGAAGGCATATTCAATTAAATCACGCGTATTAACTTTAACATTACCGACTGAATTAACTAAGAGATCATAATAAATTGCCTCCGAAGGAATAAACATAAAAGCAAATTCTAAAGTTCCCTTTTCCGGCAAAACATACTTGGCAGTTTCATCAATGCGATTTTTTAAATCTTGCTTAAACTGAGCTTCAATTTTTTTACGTGCCTCCGGCTCACTGGTATTTAATAGGCGCTCATAATTTTCTAAAGAAAATTTAGCATCAATGGGAATAATTTTATCTTTAACAAAAACAACAGCATCAACAATTAACTCCTTACCTGTTTTTTCATTCTTGCCCATTGAATATTGCATGGCATAGGACTTAGGTGGTAAAACATTTTTTAAAGTCTCCTCTAAATAATACTCACCTAAAACTCCTCGCTGCTTAGGATTCTTTAAAATATCCTGCAGGCTCTGCAATTGAGAAGAAAAATTAACCACCTGCTTATTGGTTTCATCCAACTTGGCTAATTTTTCAGTCACATCAGCAATTAATTTGGCCGACTGACCGCTAATATCCTGAATAACCTTAGTGGTTTGAGCAAATTGCCCCTGGCTGGCTCGATGGGTTTCGCTTAATTTTTTATCTAATTCCTGACGCATTTCCGTATTCTGTAGGGCTAATTGTGATAACTTCTCTGATTGCTGAGCTAAACGCTCTAAAGTTGTAACTGCCTGAGCATCGGCCAGGGGGTTCTTTTTCTTAAGTAATAACAAAATTACAAAGATTAGACCAGCTAATATTAGAGTAAATATTAAGATTAAGATTGTATTATTCATATATTGTTAATTATAGCCCACTTTCTCTTTTTGGTGTAGGGCTTGACTCTTTTATCAAAATATGCTATATTGATAAGTCACATAATGTTATGTGCGTTATTTAAAAAAAGAATAAATCATGAAAAAGACAGTGTTAATGAGTATCAAAGTACTCTTAACCACCTTTTTACTCTATAATATCGGTTTCTTTTCCCTTTTTTCTAACATAGAAAATAATCCATCACCGCCAATTAAGGCAGATAGAGGAAGAGCAGACCATGAATATTTAAGTAAGAAAGTGGTGCACGCTCAAGAAATGGGCAAAACCTATGGACCAGAAGAATATTTTGCTGATCTAACTGAGATTAGACTCAAAGAAAAGCAAAATGACTTTGATCGCAGGACAATTATACATGTGAATTCAAGTATCACTCAATTGTTAGCGGTATTTGATAAAAACATTAAACTTGCTTATCATAATTTATCTAAAGAAAATTATGCAATTTTAATGTCTAGACTATCAACGGCTCGCGCTGCTAGCAAGGAAATTATTGATCCCGGTTCAACTCAGCGTGCACTGGAAGCCAAGATGCTTTGCAATAACCCTGGCTACTGGTCAGGAATTTTATTAAGTATTTTAGGCTGGTTATTCAGCTTTTATCTTAAGAATCTTCCCTTGGCCCTAGTCCTACTATGGACCTGGTGGTATCAAGAAAAAGAAAGTTTAAGGATAAGCAATCCTCTAAGTTTCTTAATCTGTTTAACCATCTATCCATTAGTTATTGGACGCGTCTGGATTAAAACAATTCGCGAAGACACTCGCTTCCTTAGAATGAAAATAGAGTTCAGAAGAAGACAAGTAAGTCTCTTCTCAATCATCTCAAAAGATGAATTGTCAGAAATGAGAAATCTCTCTAAAAGAAGTTGGGAAATTAGAATCTATCAGCAAAAATTAGATATTCGTGAATTAGTTATACGCCATGCCTTTTTGCCAGCATTAGCTGTTACGATTATTTTAATGATTATGCCCAGTCAAATCTCTTACGCCCATAATAACATTAACCAAATAAACCTGGAAAATGTAATTACGGCGCCGCCGGGACTTAACTATCAATACCTACAAGTTGACCACTTGGATAATACCACCTGGTCACCTCAATTTATTACTGAAGAATTAGTAATGAAAATTCCTTATTTTTCAGTAATCCGCAAGATAGTTACGACAACAACTTCCAAGTTGTTGACGGGGTATAAGCGCAAGCTTGAAGCCATTCCTATTTTGACTACTAATTAATAAGTAACAATGGTTTTAGTAAAAACCAAAAATTAACAGAAAAATTAATAACCAAAAAAATTAATAACCAAAAAAAAATAGGAATAATGAAAAAAATTATAATAATTGTAATTGTAGCTGCAATGGGATTCAGCACCCAAAGTTTTAGTCAAATTAAAAATGTTATCTGTAATGATGCCGACACTCTAATGTCTAATAGTATTTACGCCGGTGGATTAAGCAGTGTTAACTTCAGCACTAACAAATTAACTTCCACCAATAGCTACAATTTACGTGTTGGTGCCATGTCAACTTGGCATGTAACCAAATGGGCAAATGTAAAAACATACGGCATGTATGGCAGAAGCGACAGTAACGACTTAGTTATAAATTCATTTTCAATCAATCTCCATCAAAATCGATGGAACATTGAATTTGGAAAAATGGCTACCTCTGCTACCGAAATCAGACCTCTTCCTGTTAGTGCTAATGGCCATTTTGAAACTTGGACTGAATCTCAAATGCCAGGTGGAGCTATTGGAGCAAAAATTGGCTATAAAGCTAAATTTGGAAGCATAAAAATTGGTGTTGCCTCTCGAGAAAATCCAGAATATTCTTTTCACTTCAAAACAAAAGTTAAGAACAATGAAATGCACTTAGTTGGAGTTTTAGGTGGCGAGAATGAAAACAATTACTTAACAGGATTAACCCACAAAACTAATAAGTTATACCAGGTTGTTGTTTTTAAACAACAATTTAATCAGGAAACACTAATCAATGAACAAATTGCTGGTTATTTCGGTAATTATGAGATTTCATCTAAAGTGAAACTCAACTTATACCTTGATGCTGGGTACAATTTAACCACAGAGGAGTCTCCCCGTTTAGAAGTTGGGCTAATTAAGAACTTTGAAAGTAAAATATTCAAAGGTTTAATCGCCATTGGATACTCTCATGAAATTAAAGCTTTTAAAGTTTACGCATTTCTCCACATCTAAAAAAGATACTGGAAAAACAACAACCCGTTTGTAATTACAAACGGGTTTTTTATTTAACAAAAAGCTGTCTAATAAAGACAGCTTTTTTAAAATATAAATTATAATCTTAAGGTAAATTATACCCAGGTCACACTAGCAACTCTATCTTCTGGATCTTTAAAACGCATAATGCGTACACCCTGAGTATCACGACCAAGAGTATTAATTGATTTGAAAGGCATGCGAATTACTTGCCCATTATTAGAAATGATAACTAAATCACGTCCATCCATTGAATCAGCATTAACTAGGAAAGCGTTGGTAATTTCTCCGGTCTTTTCAGTTACCTTAGCCGTCTTAATACCACTGCCGCCACGACCCTGTACTTTATAAACAGACAAACTTGTTCGCTTGCCATAGCCATTAGCCATAATAATGAGTATCTGATAATTGCGTTTCTTGCTTTTATCGGTCCGAGCAACACCCATACCAACAATAGTATCATCCTTATGTAAGCGCATACCATGAACACCAGCGGCATTGCGACCCATACCCCTAACATCTGTCTCCTTAAAGCGAATTGCTTGTCCTTTAGAAGTCACTAAACTTATGTGATCACTACCAGAAGTTGGCTTAGCCCAAATTAACTTATCATCTTCTTTAATCTTAATCGCAATTAAGCCGCTGCGACGAACATTATCAAAGGCAGATAGCTTAACTTTCTTAACCAAACCTTTTTCAGTGGCAAAGAATAAAAATTTACTACCAAAAATCTTATCTAAGGGCAAAACAGAAGTTACCTGTTCACCACCGGTAAGTTGCAAAAAGTTTACAATTGAATTTCCTTTAGCGATACGAGAAGCCTGAGGAACTTCATGAGCTTTTAATTGAAAAACGCGACCACGAGTGGTAAAGAAAAGCATATCACTATGAGTGAAAGTACTAAACATAAACTCAACCGTATCGGCCTCTTTAGTTGTTAAACCCATCACACCTTTACCTCCTCGAGCTTGGACTTTAAAAGTATCAGGCTCTAAACGTTTAATATAACCATCACGAGTCATCATAACCACCGTCTCTTCATTCGGCACTAAATCTTCCAAACTAAATTCTTTCACACCGTGAGCCACAACGGTTGTACGACGAGGATTATCAAACTTCTCCGACATAGCGGTAATTTCCTCCTTAATAATTGACCTGATTTTAATTACTGAGGCTAAAATCGCTTCCAGTTTTTTAATTACTTTCTGTTTATCTTTCCATTCTTGTTCAATCCTCAAGCGCTCAAGATTAGCTAAACTCTGCAATCTCATTTCTAAAATTGCTACGGCCTGTCTCTCGGATAACTTGAATTTCTTAATCAAGCTAACACGCGCCACGTCTTTATCTTTAGAAGCTTTAATTGTTTTAATCACTTCATCAATATTCTTCAAAGCAATCAACAAACCTTCTAAAATATGAGCTCGATCTCTGGCTTTATCTAATTCATATTGGGTGCGACGACGAATAACATTTTCACGATGCTTAATATACTCTTCTAAAATTATCTTCAGGGTTAAGACTTTAGGCTGGATACCATCAATAAGAGCCAACATGTTCACGTGAAAAGTTATTTGTAGGGAAGTGTGCTTATATAAAGCGTTAAGAATCTTTTTTGGATAAGAATCTTTTTTAAGTTCAATTACAATCCTAACACCATCTTTATCAGATTCATCACGCAAAGTTTTAATACCATCCAGTTTTTTATCCTTAACTAAATCAGCTATTTTTTCCACTAAAGTTGCCTTATTAACTTGATAAGGAATTTCAGAAATAATAATATGAAAAGCTCCATTTTTTTGTTCTTCAATCTCAGCTCGTCCACGCAAAACTATACCCCCCTTACCGGTAGCATAAATTGACATGATGTCCTTCTGATTATAAATAATACCAGCTGTTGGAAAATCAGGACCCTTAACAAACTGTATTAATTCCTCTGTATCAGCCTCCGGTTTGTCCAACAGATGACAGATGGCTTGAGTTAATTCACCTAAGTTATGAGGAGGAATGTTGGTCGACATACCAACGGCAATTCCCATGGTACCATTTAACAATAAATTAGGTAATTTAGCTGGCAATACTTGTGGCTCTTTATGTGAGCCATCGTAGTTGGGAATAAAATCAACCGTATCTTTTTCAATATCAAATAACATTTCTTCAGCAATACCCGCTAGTTTAGCTTCGGTATAACGCATAGCCGCGGCTGGATCACCATCCATAGAACCAAAGTTTCCCTGTCCACGCACCAAAGGATAGCGCATTGAGAAATCTTGAGCTAAACGAACCATTGAATCATACACTGCACTATCACCATGTGGGTGATACTTACCCAAAACTTCACCAACAACCGTAGCTGATTTACGGAATTTAACATTAGCTCGTAAACCAATACTCCACATCGCATATAAAATACGACGATGCACCGGCTTCAGGCCGTCACGAACATCTGGCAAAGCACGAGAAACAATAACACTCATCGCATATTCCAAATACGAATTGCGCATTTCATCCACCAAAGGTTGATTTCTAACTGTACCAAAAGCAGTTCGACGTTCTTCGCCAGCCATTAGCGGTAAAGGAGTTTCTTTTTCTTCAGGTTCTTCAGTATTTTTTAAATCTTGTTTTTTATTCATATCTATATCAATAAGCAATTTGAGTAATAGATTCACAACCCGGCGGAATGACACAAGGTCGTGACTGTCCAATGGTCGGCATACAATTAATATAAGCCGGACAACCCACTGTCGCAATGTCTTCAATCGGTAATTTATTTTCTAATTCTTTTAAAAACTTTTGTGATTCGGTGGAGCTTGCGGTTGAGGTTGATATTCTTGTATCTTCTGGACTAATAATTGGTGCTTCTACCTGTTCTTTATTATTAATATTGTCCAACATACCATCTAAGAAAGCTTTTTCATCGGTATTTGGTACCGGCGTAATATTAAAATCTCGACGTGCCTCATCAATAGTTTCTTGTAATTCCTGCCGCCAGGAATTAACTTCTTCTGCATTCGTATTTGTTTTTTTCGAAGCGAAGGAAAAAGTTAAACTAAATATCCACAAAGCAAAAATAATAATCGAAAAAACAATCACTCCCACTTTCATGATAGAGCGTTTTTTTTCTTCAACCTCAATTGTCTTATCCTCAGACGTGGACATAAAATATTTTATTCCTTAATGCCATCTAAATTAACATCATAAAGAATTTGTTCAGTCACCAAGCGATAACCTATAATTTCTTCTTTTTTAAACCAAAGAGCAATTTCTCTTTCTGCTTCACTTACTTCATCAGAACAATGAACTAAATTACGAACAGCTCTTTCATCACGATTGGCCAACTCATAAGAATCTAGGGTTAAGTCTCCACGAATCGTACCTACATCTGAAGCAGCCGGTTCGGTACCACCAACTATTTTTTTAATTACTGAAACAGCCTGATTACCTTCCCAAATCATAAGGACAACTGGGCAACAACTCATAAAGTTAACTAGGGCACGAATAATATCTTTACCATATTCAATCGCCTCTTTTTCAACCAGCATATTCATATCTGTGCGATTTTGGACAGTTAAAGACCCTTTCTTTTCAAACCAAGCATCATCCTTATTATAATGCTTCCATAAAGTATCTTCTGAAGCAACGCCAAATTTCATAGCCACTAACTTTAAGCCAGCACTTTCAAAACGTTTGATAGATTCGCCAATTAAACTACGCTGAATAACATCAGGTTTAAGAATTACGAAACTTCTTTCTTTCTTTGGGTGAGTCATATAAATGTTTATTTATTATTTAAATTAATTAATATTTTAAAATTACCAATTCTCTATCTTCTTGAGGTAAATCTCTTTTACTAATTTTTAATTTATCTTCATAAGAAGGGGTTAACCCTAGTTCCTTAATGAACTTATCAACCGGATCAAGACCTTCAATTTTTAAACCAGGAACTTTATAATGCATCGGCACGACAATTCTCGGTTCCAATTGATTAATTACTTCAACTGCTTTCTTAGCATCTATAGTATATTTGCCACCCACCGGTATTAATACAATATCAATGCCGGCTAATTTTTCTAATTGGACATCGTTTAAAGCTTCACCTAAATCACCAAGATGCACGATGGAAATATCCTCAATCTCAAAACGAAAAATAATATTTTTACCTCTTTCCTTGCCCTCATTGTTATCATGAAAAGAATCAATGCCTTCCACTAAAATATTTTTAACATCATATTCACCAGCACAATCAATAATAAAAGGTTCACCACGTAAAGCAGAAACATTATTATGATCTTCATGTTGATGAGAAACAGTGACGATATTAGCCTCACAGCTTGGCATTTTTAAACCAAAATTCTTGCCATAAGGATCGGTTACAACAGTCACTCCATCTGGTCCAACTTTATCTTGTAATTTAAAACAAGAATGTCCCAACCAAGTAAGTATCATATGCGTAAATATCTAATTAAAGCCAAAAATTTAGCTAAAAAATAAAAAAATAATTATTGATAATACCAATAAAAATAGGTCCCCCAACCTTGATTTTATTATATCAAAGCCCAGACTTAAGGTCAATTTAAGTAGTCGAAATAAAAAAAGACCCACACTTTTATTTTCATTTTCTGAAAATATTAGTGTGAGTCACGGAGAGCTATCTCTTCTATTGAGATTTAGCAGCTCCATAGACATTAGACATTGGCCTAACTTCTATAATAGACGTACGACCTAAAATAATTTCAAATATGGCCACGCGGCGCATATTAGTTTTTGGGTCGTTGTAATACCAAGCTAAATCGCTAAGATCTTGAATTCTAACCACTCTTGATTTTTGTCTAGGTCTTAAAGCCTTAAGCTTTTTGTTTCCAGAACTCGGATATAAGATTACGTTTCCCACATTTTTGAATCGGATCTTTTGATCCGTCATTGAAGCAGGGTTTAAAAGATCTTTATCTCTAATATGAATAACTTGATCTCCATTAACTACCATGTAAGATAGAGCCTGCTGACTGAAAGCAGTTGCCTGCTCCGAAGAAACAATAGAGTCCATACCGATAGTATCAGTAATCTTATACAACACAGCTATCTCTATTAAACCGGGCTGAACTAAACCAACAGACACAACCTTATCAAAAGGCATTAAGGCAATACCATTAAATACATCGCCAATAAAAATTAAATCCTTACCGGTGTTGTTTTCAATGGTTAAATTAAACTTGGGTATTTTCGCATTAACATTCTTAATAAAGTTAACTTTACCCACGCCTAACTCGTTGGCACCAGAATTAGAAGTAAGCACAGTCACGTTTGACAGATTATTATTTCCTAATTCAATGGTAGGCTGACCAGTCATCAATTCATTTTGACCAATAGACCAATGGTTGCCTGAAATTTGTTTTGTGATAGTCTGGGATTTAACTCTTCCGTTGAACATCCAACGAAAGGAAAAACTAGTAGTCCCGTTCGGCCTTACAAACCGCAGTATCACATCTTTTTGTAAAGGATTCAGCGTCAGTGTTTTTCTATTAGCAGTTACCTCCAGATTTACATCCAAAGGATTATCAATTTTTATCTGCGCATGAGCAGACACAACAATAAAAAGCACGCCCAGTGCTACAATAGTCAATTTTTTCATGAGTTTCTATTTTTTGATGTTTATTTTGATTTTAATGTTCAAATAATTAAATCTCTCCCTAGTGAGAAATTCCTTTAAGCTTAGCATTTTTTATAAATAATGTCAATAGTAATAACCTATAGCCACAAATTGTTCTACTTTTCTATAAACACAGCTTTTTAGGCTTTAATATTTCTATTTCCATCTCAAGAAATTTATAAAATTATATATAGTCTAAAATAAGAAAGTTTTTTGCCCTTTTTGCCAATAATTTTTAAACAAATAAAAATTGCTAATTTAAATTTTTATCCAATCATAATATTCTTAATTAAACCCATTTAATAATATATAAATAAAAAATAAAAGCCTCAAAAAACTCACAAAAAACCTGGGCTATAAAAAATACAATCAACCAATAAATACGGGGCTTATCATAAGCCTTGACAGCTATTAACAAATGATATAAGATAGGGATACTTGAAACATAAAAATAGAATAGTTTAATCAAAACAAGGTATTTTGTATATCTCTGTTTTTTTCTGTCCTAAGAAAATGTTTTTCAAGAAATGAACATTAACAAAGTGAAACTTGGTGAAAATAAACAAAAAGAAATTTTGATGCTAATCGGCATCAATTCGGATAGAAAAGTTAACCAGAATCTATTCACTTTTCATTTATGAAAAGTGATCTCTATATTAAACAGAGAGTTTGATCCTGGCTCAGGATGAACGCTGGCGGTGTGTCTAAGGCATGCAAGTTGAATGCTAGTAGCAATACTGGCATGGCAAACGGGAGAGTAACACATTGGTAACCTACCTCGAAGACGGGGATAACCTTGCGAAAGCGAGAATAATACCCGATAGTATGTCAGAACATAAGTTCTGCCATTAAAGCTCCGACGCTTCGAGAGGGGCCTATGTCCTATCAGCTAGTTGGTAAGGTAAAAGCTTACCAAGGCTATGACGGGTAGCGGGCGCGAGAGCGTGACCCGCCTCACTGGGACTGAGAACTGCCCAGACTCCTACGGGAGGCTGCAGTCAAGAATCTTCCTCAATGGGCGAAAGCCTGAAGGAGCGACACCGCGTGCATGAAGAAGCCTTTCGGGGTGTAAAATGCTTTTATATGTGACGAAACAATGACGGTAGCATATGAATAAGGGGCTGCTAACCTCGTGCCAGCAGCAGCGGTAATACGAGGGCCCCAAGCGTTATCCGGATTTATTGGGCGTAAAGCGTCCGTAGGTGGTTTATCACATCTCCTGTTAAATCTCGAGGCTCAACCTCGAGTCAGCGGGAGAGATGGACAAACTAGAGATCGGAAGAGGCAAACGGAATTGCTGGTGTAGGGGTTAAATCCATTAATATCAGCAAGAACACCAAATGCGTAGGCAGTTTGCTAGGACGAATCTGACACTCAGTGGACGAAAGCGTGGGGAGCGAATGGGATTAGATACCCCAGTAGTCCACGCCGTAAACGATGGATACTAAGCATTGGCAGTATCGACCCTGCCAGTGTTGTTAATTTAAGGTAACCCGTTAAGTATCCCGCCTGGGGAGTACGAGCGCAAGCTTAAAACTCAAAGGAATAGACGGGGACCCGCACAAGCGGTGGAGCATGTGGTTTAATTCGACGATAAGCGAGGAACCTCACCAAGGCTTGACATCTAGCTGCAAGGTCTGGAAACAGATCCGCCTTCGAGGGTGCTAGACAGATGCTGCATGGTTGTCGTCAGTTCGTGTCGTGAGATGTACCGTTAAGTCGGGAAACGAACGCAACCCTGATCCTATGTTTTATATGTCATGGGAGACTGCCCGTTTTAAATGGGAGGAAGGTGGGATGACGTCAAATCAGCATGGTTCTTACGCCTTGGGCAACACACGTGCTACAATGGGCAATACAAAGGGTCGCCAAACCGTAAGGTGGAGCTAACCCCTAAAAGTTGTCCTCAGTTCGGATTGAAGGCTGAAATTCGCCTTCATGAAGCTGGAATCGCTAGTAATCGTGGATCAGCTACGCCACGGTGAATACGTTCTCGGGTCTTGTACTCACCGCCCGTCACGTCAAGGGAGTTGGTAGTGCCCGAAGGCTCATTTATGGGACGAAGGCAAGACCGATGACAGGGACGAAGTCGTAACAAGGCATCCGTAGCGGAAGCTGTGGATGGATCACCTCCTTTCTAGGGAGTATTTGTCCTTCATCATCGATGAAGCAAGACAATAGTCGACATTACACTTCGGTGTAATGAACGTTATCGCAAGATAGCGCAAAAAACAATTATTCGAATCGGTGCCGATTAGATTCAAAATTTCTTATCAAGAAAAACTTTGCAAAAAACCGCCTAAATGGCGGTTTTTTTATTAACAAATTTGAATTTGATTGACAAAACAATAATTTAGTTACATAATAAATAGTTAAAATAACTAACAATAGAACATTTACAAACCAAAAAACAGAAAAATGAAAGGAAAACTTCCGCGAACAGCAGAGATTACTCTTGAAAGCAAAGAGGACCAATGGAGACTACTTATAAACGGTTTAATAAAAGAATTAAAAACATCAGGAGTTATAACAATTTCTCCAGAACATAAAGTGAGGGTACAATTAGAAATAAAAAATATTATACCCCCTGAGCATTCTTTAACAATCGTATTAAATCAAATAGACAGCTCCTTAGGCAAAGAAGCTTCTAGCGGAATAGAAAGAATTTCTACAATGATTTCTAATAAGCTAGAAAAAAATAAATGGATTTTTATAGGAGAGATGACAGGAAGCAATAATACTCCCATCATTATAATCTATTATGAATTTCTAGACATTTTTGTTTATTCTCAAAAATTAAAAGAGGAAAATGACAAAAAATTCTTACCAAACTTTAGACAAAATTAAATTTTGAGTAACTAAAAAAATTCAAAAGAGGACATCTTATACAGACATCCTCTTTTTTTTACCTAAATTATAATTTATCTTACCCCAATCACTTTTCTTATTTCTTCCATCTTAAGCGAAGCTAAAGCTTCTGCCTGTTGACGGCCAGACTCTAGAACTGCT
>Ga0307991_1000424_pt1 | contig 30570 bp, 32 predicted proteins | sample EllFjometagen131_FD_203146 | JGI IMG/M metagenome (GOLD analysis project Ga0307991, IMG submission 203146) | Marine microbial communities from Ellis Fjord, Antarctic Ocean - #131 | ecosystem: Environmental > Aquatic > Marine > Unclassified | place: Southern Ocean | collected 2014-10-08 | reverse complement strand
TGCGCCTTTGTTTCAGTTGCTTCAATAACTGCTGCTGTTTTTTCAAATAATAAAATTCTCACAGAAAAGCTATTAAGCATTTCGCTTAATTTCTTTTTGGAAGTTTTAGCTGTATTGACCTTTATCAAAACAAGTTCCCGTTCAAAAAATTTCTTTTTTGTCAGGTCTTTTACACTAATAACATCTATAAGCTTATTCAGCTGCTTTTTGATCTGCTCTAAGATTTTTTCATCTTTAGCATCAACAATCATCGTCATCCGAGACATAGAAGGATCATGGGTTTCTCCTACGGCTAAAGATTCAATATTGAAACCACGCGCGCTAAACAGGCCTGAAATTCTAGCAAGCACTCCCGGTTTATTTTCAACTAATGCATAAATAGTATGCTTCATTCTTAACTCCTCTTTTTTTAATTAGGCTAATGCCCCGATCATCTGGTCAATTGCCTCTCCAGTTGGCACCATCGGAAACACATTTGCTTCTTCCTCGACGATAAAATCCATTACAACCACATTTGGAATAGCTATCGCCTCTTTTATTGCTTTAGCAACATTCTTGGTATTCTTAATCCGCATACCCACTGCTCCATAAGCTTCTGCCAGTTTAACAAAATCAGGCCCTGTAATAGGCGTAGCGGCATAACGCCGGTCATAAAACAATTCCTGCCATTGGCGCACCATACCTAAATATCCATTGTTCAGTATAGCAATTTTTACATTGATTTTGTTCGCCACAGCTGTTGCAAGCTCCTGGATATTCATCTGTATAGAACCGTCACCGGCAATATCAAAAACTATTTTATCCGGCCTGCCGATCTTAGCTCCGATAGCCGCCGGAAATCCATAACCCATAGTACCTAAGCCTCCAGAAGAAATCCATGTGCGCGGTTTTGTATAAGTATAATACTGCGCCGCCCACATCTGATTCTGCCCAACCTCAGTACAGATGATCGCATCACCCTTTGTTACTTTGTATATCTGCTCAACAACATACTGCGGGCTAATCTTTTTTCCAGTCTTATAAACAAGCGGATATTTCTTTTTCCAATCATCAACCTTTTTCAGCCACTCTTTTGTATTTGGCTTTTTCACTATCTTATTAAGCATTTTTAATCCGTTTTTCGCATCACAGACAATCGGAACATGCACATGAATATTCTTGCTGATTGCTGTCGGATCAATATCAATATGAATAACTTTAGCCCCCGAAGCAAACTTATCCAGCCTGCCTGTAACCCGGTCATCAAAACGCGCTCCCACAGCAATGATCAAATCACTTTCCATGATAGCGTGATTGGCATAAGCCGTTCCATGCATCCCCAGCATGCCTAAAGCCAGCTCATTGTTTTCAGGAAATGCCCCCAATCCCATCAACGTAGTTGTTACCGGCGCTTTTATTTTAAAAGCCAGCTCTAATAGCTGATCATGCGCCTGGCTTATAATCACGCCTCCGCCTGCATATATTACCGGTCTTTTACTTTTTTCTATAAGCCTTGCCGCTTTTTTAACTTGACTTGGACTAGGTTCAAGTATCGGGTTATATGAGCGCAGGGAAACTTTCTCAGAATAATCAAACTCCATTTCCTGCATCTGCACATCAACTGGAAGATCAATAACCACAGGTCCAGGACGGCCGGTAGAGGCAATATGAAAGGCCTCCTTGACTGTCTTAGCAAGCTCAGAAATATCTTTCACAAGATAATTATGTTTTGTTATCGGCCTTGTAATCCCGGTCACATCGGATTCCTGAAAAGCATCATTGCCAATCAAACTTGTTTTAACCTGTCCGGTAATAGCTACCATCGGAATAGAATCCATATGTGCTGTTGCCAGTCCGGTAACAAGATTTGTTGCTCCAGGGCCTGAAGTTGCCAGACAAACCCCCACCTTACCTGTTGCCCTGGCATATCCATCAGCAGCATGCGCTGCGCCCTGCTCATGACGTACAAGAATAAAATTCAAAGGTGTGTCATAAAGCACATCGGTTAAAGGTAAAATCACCCCTCCCGGATAACCAAAAATAACGCTTACTCCTTCTTGTAATAATGAATCCACTAATATTTGCGCACCATTTTTTTTCATTTTATTCTTCCTTTTCTAATTATTCTAGCGATATAAACACCTGTCTGATCCGCTACTGATACGCAACGGCAATTAAACCCGCCGGTTTCTGGCGGGATTAATAGATTTCTTTAATGTAATATCCCTGTTACTTTTAAAAATCAGCCTTCAATATTGCGCCTGTGCTTGCGGAGCTGACCATTTTTGCATAACGTACAAGCCAGCCGGTGGTAACTTTGGGCTGCGGATGACGAACTTTCCGCAGCCTTTGTTTCAACTCTTTCTTATCTACACACAAATGAAGCCTTCTTTTGCGTATATCGATTATAATTTCATCATTATTTTTAACCGCAGCTATCGGACCACCAGCAGATGCCTCAGGAGAAACATGCCCGAGACAAGGGCCTTTTGTCCCGCCGGAAAACCTGCCATCAGTTATCAAGGCAACATCATCAGAAAGCCCCATTCCTACAATTGCCGCTGTAGGCGCAAGCATCTCCCTCATACCCGGACCGCCACAGGGGCCTTCATAGCGGACAACAAGAACAGTTCCTTTTTTCACTTTGCCGGCAAGGATGTCCTTCATAACTTCTTCTTCGCTGTTATATACTCTTGCCTTGCCTTTAAAGTAAAGCGCTTTATCGCTTACTGCCGACTGCTTGACAACCGCCCCCTCAGGCGCTAGATTTCCAAATAATATTGCCATCCCGCCTTCTTTATGATGCGCTTTATTAAGCGGCCGAATCATATCTTCATCAAATATCTGGGCAGAAGAAGCAATTTGTTTAATTTTCTGTCCGGACACAGTCAGGTTATCATTTAATTTATTTTTCAGGCGTTTCAATACCCCGGGAATTCCTCCGGCATATTCCAAGTCTTCCATAAAATACTCGCCTCCGGGTCTTAGATTAGTAATATGCGGGGTTTGCCTGCTTATTTCATCAAAACGCTCAAGAGGAATATCTATTTTGCATTCATTCGCTATAGCCAGCAAATGCAAAATAGTATTACTTGACCCGCCTAAGGTCATATCTACCATTATAGCGTTTTCTAGTGACCTTTTGTTCATGATTTTGCTTGGCGTAATATTTTCTCGGATCAAATGCACAACCCTTTCACCGCTTGCTTGAGAAATCCTCTTTTTTTTAGCCAGGCCGGCAATGCCCGTACCGCAGCCCGGCAGAGACATGCCCATGGCTTCAGTTAAGCAAGCCATAGTATTAGCCGTATACAGCCCCTGACAAGATCCCTGTCCTGGACAGGCCTCCATCTCTAAACAGGAAAGCTGTTTATGTGTCATTTTTCCCTGCTGTGTCTGGGCAAGTGCCTCAAAAGTGTCCCTAACCATAGAAAGCCTCTTATTTCCAAGCCGCCCGGAAAGCATTGGTCCGGCAGTCACGACAATTGCCGGAATATTCAAACGCGCTATGGCCATAAGCATACCTGGGGTGATTTTATCACAATTTGTAAGACACACAATACCATCCACTGCATGAGCTTTAGCCACAGATTCCACTGAATCTGCAATTAATTCTCTTGAAGCAAGCGGATAATGCATACCCTCATGCCCCATCGCAATCCCATCGCAAATACCCGGAACTCCAAAAAAGAAAGGAACCCCTCCCTGGCTTACAATACCGCGCTCAATAAACCGCTCTAAATCACGCATCCCGACATGACCGGGAATAAAATCATTCTGGGAGCTAGCAACCGCAATGAACGGTTTCTTCAAATCCGTACGTGAAATACCTGTGCCAAACAACAGAGCCCGATGCGGCGCTCTTTCGATTCCCTTTTTTATTTTCTCACTTCTAAGCATAATCACACCCCCCATAATATTACAAATAAAAAACATTAGTTGCTTTACAATAAATTAGATTACCAGAACAAAGAAGACAGAATTATCTGTCTTCGAGGCTTATCTGATCTAAATTCCAATCGTAGATTAATTTATAAGTATATAAATTTTACCCTCGCCTTTATCCCAGTTTCCCAATGCACTCCCTAACATCATCCCCGGAGTAAGCTGCCCCGGATCCGCTCTCATCGCATGTCCCGGCAAAGAAGCGGTAACCAGAATATCCCCTTTTTTAATTGCCCCGTTTTCCGCGCTCACCTTACATAACACAATACCGGCTAAAGCCAACGGTTTATATTTCCCTTCTTTTTTTGCCTCAGGAGAATAGCCCATATAAATCTTAGGATCTGTTGAAATAACCCCCGCGACCGATAGATCAAATTTCTTTTTTGATCTCACCAGGGTTATATCTTCCGTACTGCTGATAACCACGACATCTCCCGGTTGGGCATCAGCCGCTGTCAATACTGCTTCTGCAATATCGTAGACCCACTTCCCGCCGCCCCTCTTCGCATTCCAACCCAAGGGGCCGGGATCTTTCATGTGAAAGTCAGTAGCTCTTAAATAAAAGAATCTAGCATCACCATCTGTATCATCGAAATGGATAAAATAAGTATTTGCGGCATTACGCAATACAAAAGGCTGATTAGTCCCCGTCAATAGATTCCACCTATCCTGATCATCTTCAAACATTATCCCATGTATAACCTGCAGGCTTCGCAAAACAGTGTCCCCGCTTGGATCAAGCCATTTAGTCAGATTATTACTGTCTAAAAACCTTTTGCTTACCACTACTCCATAATCAACAGGCATCATTATATTCGGAAACGTAGTATTGTTATTAAAACTATATCCAGACACTTCAACTGACTGTACTGATGTTTCCTGCGCAAAGCTATCTTCTAACAGCATAAAACATAAAGCAATACTCAGGCATAACCCCGTAATAAAATTAATTTTCATTATTATATCCCGCATATACATTCTTTACTTTTTATTTAACAATATATAAATTTTTCCAGTTCCATCTTTTAGCGGCTGCATGGCTTTTCCGATAAGCATGCCTGGCTTGACTTGCCCAGGAGCTGCTCTCATCGCATGTCCAGGCAGTGAAGAGCTGACCAGCAAATCACCTCGCTTAATACGCCCGTTTTCTGTAGTTGCTTTGCATTTGACTACTCCGGCCAAGGCCAATGGGGACTTATTATCTCCAGAGCCCATATAAATCGACGGGTCTTCAGAAACAACTCCTGCCACTCGAGCATCAAAGCGAACAGAAGACCTAATTATATCAGCTTTATCATTATAGCTAATCAGGACAACATCCCCTTTTTCACAGCCATCAGCAATTACGCCTTCGGCGATATCATTAGGACCGTAAATATATTTTCCCACTCCGGTTACTGTCCTCCGATTTGTTCCATCAGTTACAACCGGCCCCTGAGGTCCTGTTGAGTGTTGATAAAACCTTTGTGCCTCGACCTTATTTAATCTAGCGCGACCATTAGCCAGATTAAAAGAGTATAACCCCGCCGCGCCAGGCTGGCCGGATATATTGTTAGCGACGATCCCTGAGACTACTCTTAGGCTGTGGATGATACTGTTTCCAGACGGATCAATATAGAAATTAGCAGGATTATTATAAGCTCTAAATATCGATGCCGTTGTTTCATTAAATTCTCCAAACGGAATAGGATGGAATGTGGTTATAGTTATATCCTCTCCTGTTTGGGAAATTGCGGTTTGAGAATAGATCAATGCTCCTAATACCCCAATCACGGCAAAAAGTAGAATATACTCTCTGTTAATCTTCAATATATTCTCAAGTATTTTCTTTATTTTATTCATTTTCATTGTCTGCTTACCAAAATAAGTATTTTCCCTGTTTCTAGATTTAAAGACTCCATAGCCTTGCCGATTATCATACCTGATTTAACTTCATCAGGCATTGCTTTCATGGCATGCCCGGGCAAAGAGGCCGTAACTAACAAATCGCCTTTTTTAATTTCACCGTTTTCATTACTTGCCTTGCACTTGACTATACCGGCTAATGCCAGCGGAACTTTATGCTTATTTGATCCCATATAAATCTTAGGGTCTTGGGAAATAACACCCGCGATCCTGTTAGCGAAACTGCCGGATGATTTCATTACATCGGCATTATCATCTTTATCGCTTATCAATACAACATCGCCTGCTTCGCAGTCATTAGCATAAACTCCTTCGGCAATATCATAAACAAATTTGCCTCCTGCGCGCCGGTCAACAGGCCCCGCGGCATCCATATAAAACCTTTCCGCATAAACAATCTTAAATTTCGCGTTTCCACTTGCAAAATTAACAATATACTCCTTAGTGGGACCGTAAATCTGTGCCGTAACTATTTGGTCGGTTACTTGCAAGCTCTCTATCTGACTAAGGCCTACCGGGTCAACAAACCGATTTGTCGGATTATCAAAGTCTCTATACACCTTTGATCTTAACGTAGCAAATTTTCCAGAGGGAACCGGATAAATTGTTGATAAAAGTATCTCCTCCGGCGGATGCTGAGAAACCGCTATTGTAGAATGAATAAGCATACCTATTGCTCCAATCACAATAAAAAGCAACAAATATTCCTTGTTCAGACTTTGCGTTTTTTTAAATAATTTATTAATAAATAGCATTATTGTTAAAGCCTCCAAAATACACTCTCCAGCAGTTCCTTTATTTTTTTTCTTACAATCCTTTAATATATCTGCCAGTCGCTCACAGTTGCCCGAATACGGATATATCCATCCGGCGGAATTGGCCCATCAACATTAGCTTGAACTATAACCGTCATCGGGATCCCCAGATGACCAACGGGAGGAGGATAAGTAATAGTACCCACACTCGCGACCCCTCCGTTACATAGCTGCGAAAATGATTGGATCAGGGCTGCTTCACCGGCATAAAATCCCTTTGTATGGTTTATTTCCCTAATAACTATATGATTTAAATTGGCAGCATAAATCATCATATAAATTCCCATCAGAGAAACAACGCTGATATAAATAAATACCACCACCATTGCCTGTGCTTTATTTCTTTTGCTTTTTCTCATAAGTTTCACCGTTTTACATTCTTGCCCATTATAATAAGTTAGAATTCTCCGACAAGTAACCAAGGTTTTTTCGTGGGAGCACATCGTAAAGTTACCATCTTTCCAAGCGTAACTTCATAATATGGATCTGTTCCTGTTCCTGATGGGTCCAATGGATCAAGCACAGTTCCTGTTACAGTTACTCTCACCGCAACACAGTTATACGCTATGGGCTGAAAATCAAAATTTGTTATATGATGCGCGACTATAGTGCCAGCATTGACATTCGGCTTAGCTAAATTAGCTACGCTAACATGCATCTCACCTATACCAGCTGCATTTGTAACCGTAAAAATAGCCATATTATCATGATTAGGAAAATCCCCTGCAGTCGATGGAATTCCGTGTCCCTGAGGCGCCTGTCTTAAATACAGCACATTAGTACTTGAATCTATCGGACCATAGACAGGCATGAATTGCAAACTAGCAATTGCCGCTGTACCGATACTATCATCATCCTGCTGCATGCCATGAACATAGCCATCGTTTCCATAAAAACTATACCGCGGCGTTGCAAATGAAGGCCAAACATCATAGCCCCAGCAATTGGAGACCATAATCTCATCTGTCAGAGTTTTCATTGCCGTATTTGCATTAGAATAGACCATCGCCGCGTCGTGTATATAGCGAATTGATGCCAGGCTAAAGTAAAAAATCACCCCGGTTGCAATCAGCACAACAACCATTAAAAGACTAGCCATCTGCAGCTCAATTAAGGTAAATCCGTTTTTATTGAATTTCATATTATTCTTTCCAGGTTACAGTAGCAGAGCGTCTTATCATCGGACCATAATTAGTATCAACTATCGCAGGCGCCACAACCCCACCCGACGGCTTCTTCTTTTCATGAAAAAGGATATTATTATCTGAGGGATCAGTGTAAGGATCCGTCATGCCGGTTTTTTGGGCCTCTATTCTAGACGCAGCCCAATGTAAGGCCACTGCTTTGTGCAAAGCAAGTGCTGTCATGTTTTTAGCGCTTACATACACAGAATAAAGGCCCGCCATAAGTACAGCCACAATTAAGGCGGACATAACCACTTCTACTAAAGATAAACCCTTATTATTCAAACGTACTTTTTTCATAATATCTTATTATAAATTATAACATCACTATAATTAAAGTCAATGATTTTTAGGGGCATTCTTGATTTATTTTTAATAACTTGTGGATCATTAAATCATTGAAATATATTCTATTTAATTGAAAATTACCCATTTTTAAAAACTCTCGGAACTCGGGAAGAAATCCAGCAAATAATCTCATATGGTATTGTATTACATATAACCGCTATCTCTTCAACCCGAATTTCCTGTCCATGCTGTGAGCCAATTAAAGTAACTAGATCATCTTTTTTTACCTTTGAACCAATGCCAGCATTGATCATCGTCTGATCCATACATATACGCCCAACAACAGGGAATTTTCCACCTCTTATGATAACTTTTGCCTTGTTGGATAAAGCCCGGGGATAGCCATCAGCATATCCAATAGGTAAAGTTGCGATTCTTGTCTTGCGCTTTGTTATGTAAGTCCGTCCATAACTGATACTTCGACCGGCCTCTACTGTTTTCAGATATGTTATTTTTGTTTTTAAGCTCAAAACCTGCTTTAACCTTATACTTGCTTTAATCTTCGTATCAGGGTATATACCGTATAGCATTATGCCCGGACGTATCATATTAAAACAGGCCTCTGGCAATCTGCAGGCGGCAATACTATTTGCCGCATGCGCAATTTTCACACAAATCTCATTCTGCCTCAATTGTTCAATCAAGACTTTAAAAATCCGCACCTGATTACGGGTAAACATAATATCCGTATCTGCGCTGGGTAAATGCGTATATATCCCTTCAATCTCCAGATTATTAAGTCTAGATATTTCTAATATTTGACCTCTTGCCTGCTCATGCCATATTCCTAAGCGGCCCATGCCTGTATCAACTTTTACATGTATCTTGATTTTATGTTTGGCCGGAATCTGAGAATTTAAATCCCGCGCATATTGATAATCCGCAACCGTTAAGGTTATTTTAAACTTAAAAGCCAGTTGCATTTCCTGCTTAGAAGAGGCTATCCCCAAAACAAGTATCGGAGTCTTGATGCCGGCATTTCTTAGCACCATTGCCTCATCAATACTGGCAACGCCCAGATAATCCACTCCCGCGCCTTGAAGCTTTTTTGATACTTCCACCATGCCGTGTCCATAAGCATTGGCTTTAACCGCTGCCAACACTTTTGCCTTTTGGCCTGCGACGCGCTTAATCTGCCGGTAATTAAATACGAGATTTTTCAAATCAATCTCGGCCCAGGTAGGCCGATAAGTACTGTTTGTATTTTTCATAATTTTTCGAACAAAATTTTTATTCATTATTGTGGTTTTGTTTTCTTTCGAACTGTGCATGTATTTTGATATAAATACATCGGTGCTATCTGTTGGGCTGTTTTAAATTCTTTTTTCTTGAACATCCCCGAGCATAATTTCGCAAAAGAAACCGGACTTGGAAACCAGGCTTTCTCCTTTGTAAACACAGGTTGAATGCTCTTATGAGCTTTTACTTTATCCTGGTACAATAAAAGCGCATCACCGCAAAAAATAACCTTACCTTTAAGGCCATCAAGCAATGCATCAACCGGGCCTAAAAAATATCCGCCCTTTCTTATAATTTTATTTTTCGAACATTTATATACAGCACTGTAAACCTGTTGGCGCTTAGCATCGATCACCGGGCAGATGATCTCGCTTCCCGGCCCTTGCACCGCGGCAATCAAGTCAAGACTGCAAAGACCTAGGATCGGTTTATCCCAAGACAGGCTTAAGCCTTTTACCGTAGCAATACCAATGCGCAGTCCGGTGAAAGAACCCGGGCCAATATCAACTGCAAGACAATCAATCTCTGCCACAGTTATCCCGCATGCGCTAAGAACCTGCTCAATCAAAGAAAGTAAAAGAGCGCTGTGCTGCCGATCATGCTCTGCGTTATATTGCCCCAATATCTGGTCATCTTTGATCACGGCAATACATAAAAATTTACTTGTTGTATCAATAGCCAGACAATACATATCATTCCTTAAATCATATTAGTTGCAAGTGACTAATTGTAAGTTATTAGTTAAATTGTATTATTGTAACTTGGGGTTTTAGTGTATTCGGGTGAAAATAACTATTTTTTCAAATTCAAAAGCTGCTGATACATGCCTGCCCCGCCGCAGTATAGGCGCGAGGATGTGTAAAAATAGTTTTTTCAACCGCAGGCTTATACTATCTTGCATTGTAAACATATCTTCCCCCATAATACAATTAAAGTTACCAGCTGCCGGTTTCCAGTTAACCAGCTGCTTTTGATTCTTTCGTATCTTAGCTAAAAAGATACTGGGTAAATTTCTAAGCGCGTTCATGCTCCCCCAGAATCACAAATAGTTATATAATTTCATCCAACCCAGGCAAAAAAATCTTATATTTTAAATACTGTAAATGAAAACTTATTTGATTTTTTCTTTAAAGCTATTGAGCAGATTATTATACTTCTCCCCCTTTGCGCTAATATTGAATCTGCGCCTGTATTCAGAAAGCGCTTTAATCCTGATTTGTATATACGATTTCGGCATCAGCTCTTTTGCTTTGTCAGCCCATTCTATCACCAGCATGCCCGGCTGCGTAAAATATTCTTCTATTCCCAGCATCGATATTTCCTTCATGCCTTTGAGCCGATACAGATCAAGATGAAATAAATTACCTTTTTTAAAGGCATATTCTTTGATCAGCACATAGCTCGGACTGTTCACTTCATTAGGATCAATATCCAAGGCACTTGCTATCCCTTTAACCAGAGTTGTTTTTCCGCAACCCAGGTCCCCGGATAATGCAACTACACTATTTAAAGGGATCCTTCGGCATATTTGCTCACCCAGCTTAATAGTTTCATCCGAACTATTTGTAATAAAGTTTATCATATCAGTATTAGATTAAAAGTTACCAGTTATAAGTTATAAGTAAATAATCATGAATTATAAATTATGAGTTACAAGTTGCCAGTTGCTTGTACTATTGCCAAGAAATATTAACACTTTGAGAATATGAATAACTTTTTTTACGGATTTAAGCATTGGTTTTGACACGGATGTCTAAAAACCAATGCTTTCCTCGGAGTTTTTCAAGGATGAAAAACGAGAATGAGTAAAAATAGTTTTCATTTCCGAACAAAGCCAGCCTTTCACTTTGTCAACACCAAGTTACCATAATATAAGCGCCCGTTTGCCTGTTAACCAAAATACAAACTTGTAGTTCTTTTTTAATTAATGTGAACATTGGCAAACACACTCATCCCAAAGTTTATCATTTTTAAAAATGCCTGTACCCGCATCTCTTTGCCTTCTTCCACCTGCCATTTTCATCTTCCAAAAGCAATCCTTTATCAAAAGCGGTGATTTTACCAATGTATGTTAATTTTACTTTTTTAAAAGGCCAATGCCTTTTTAAATCATCAGCGCATGCCTCTGGCACAGTAAAAAGCAATTCAAAATCCTCCCCCGTATATAAAGCATCCTGCAAGGAATCTGCTTGCCGGCATATCGGGATACTTCTCTGAAAAAGTACAGCGCCTTTTTTGCTTTTTTCGATTATATGCCCCAGATCACTTATCAAGCCATCGCTTATATCAATCATTGCATGCACCGGATACCTGTCAACTAAAAACCTGGCCTCTTTAAGCCGCGGAGTGAAATCAAGATGCCCCCCCTTATAGGAGCCGCCTAATTTCCCGGTCACAAAGATAAAGTCACCCTTGCGGGCGCCATCGCGTAAAACAACTTTTCCCCCAGGAGCCTCGCCGCAGATATGCACATCGATTATTATTTTATCCGCAGAATTAGTATCTCCTCCGATTATGCTAAGGCCGAATTTTTTTGCCGCTTTCTGCATCCCGCGATAAATACCTTTGGCAAACGCAATCCGCAGATTCTTTGAAAAAGCAACACTTATAAGCGCATAAAGAGGCATACCTCCCATTGCCGCAATATCACTTAAAGAACAATTTATTGCCTTTTGGCCAATAGATTCAGGGGACTGCTTGCGCGTAAAATGAACATCTTCTATAAGCATATCTGAAGTAAACAGCAGTAAGGAATTTTTGGCAATTTTTACTATAGCCGCATCATCACCTATGCCTTTTACCACAGACCTATGATTTATACACCCTTTAGATATAGCATTAATAAAATTAAACTCACCAAGCTGTTTTAATGTTTTCATGATTTTATATGGAATTCATTTTTTTTAATTTCTTAATATTCTGTATGTATGGCAATTTCACTAGGCAGGTATCAGCTACAATTGCACTAATAAGATCACTCGGGATAACATCAAAGGCAGGATTGTAGATTTTAACTCTTCTGTCTACAATCGGTCTTTTATCCCAGCCGGTTCTAATTTCATGCGCACTGCGCTCTTCAATCGGAATTTTACTGCCGGAGCTTAAACTTAAATCAAAGGTGGAATAAGGAGCAACTACATAAAACGGGATCTTATGAAATGCCGCCAGCACAGCCAGCGAATATGAACCTATTTTATTTGCCGCATCACCGTTAGCGGCGATACGGTCTGCACCGACAAAAACCTTATCTATCTTTTTCTGATGCATCAGATATCCAGCCATATTATCACAAATCAGCGTAACATCAACTTTCTGCTGCGCAAGTTCCCAACATGTAAGCCGCGCTCCCTGCAACAAAGGCCTTGTCTCACATGAATACACCTTTACCTCTTTGCCCAATTCATTTGCCCGGTAAATCACTCCCAAGGCTGTTCCGCAGCCAACTGTTGCCAGCATCCCGGCATTACAATAAGTCATTATGCGATCATTTTTTCTGATAAGCACCTGAGCATTATCCGCCATAGACAGACAGCTTGCCTTATCCTCCTGAATAATCTCTTGGGCCTCTTTAAGCATAAGTTTTTTTATTGTTGTTAGAGGCTTACCGGAATTAATAACTGCAGTATCTCTCATGCGCCTAAGCGCCCAGACCAGGTTTACAGCTGTCGGGCGAGAAGAGGCGATATAATTAAAAAGTCTATCAATATTTTTCTTTAATTCAAGGTAGCTTTTTTCTTTTTTTTTGCTAAGGCCAAGCACCATCCCCAATGCCGCAGCTACACCGATTGCCGGAGCTCCCCTGACCTTTAAATCATGTATTGCCTGCCACAACTGCTTAACTGTTGAACAGTGGACATAAACCAATCCCCCTGGTAATTTAGTTTGGTCAATAAGGATAATTTCACCCTTTGCCCAGGTTATGGTTTTAAATTTCAAGCCTCTTTTTCTCCCTTAAATACCCGCGTCTGATTACGACCCGTACTTTTTGCTTTTTTTAATGCGACACCAGCCTGATAAAAAATTTCCTTTGTGCTTCCCCCGGCTATACGGAATGAGCTGACCCCACAGCTTACGGTAAGGCTTATCTCTTCATCTTTGCTGCCAAACTCAGAGGTTACAACAAATTGTCTTAACCTCTCCGCCGCCAAATAAGAATCATCTATCTCAGTTTCCAGCAGCAGCCAGCCAAATTCATCGCCCCCATATCGGCACAATATATCAGCGCCGCGGATATTGCTATCAAGGATTTCCGCTATCCGCTTGAGTATTCTATCCCCGGTAATATATCCCCGGCGGTCATTTATCTGCTTAAAGTTATCAATATCAACAATTGCACAGCAAAACTCTCTTTTATATCTTATGCTTCTCTGTATTTCATCCTCCATTCGACGCTGAAAATACATTTTATTATACACATTGGTCAGGCCATCCATCACTGAACATTTTGCAAGTGAGTCAATTGTTTTTTTTGGCTTGAAGCAGATTCTGTATCCTAAGCAGCAACTCCCGTTCATCAGCCGACTTGCTTAAAAAGTCAGACACCCCCATTTTAAGACCAATAATTTTTTCATCTGTTGTACAAATTGTGGTATAAAAAAGCACCGGCACCTGCGCATACTTTTCATGTTTTCTTATCCTTCGACAAATTTCAAACCCATCTATCTCTGGCAGCAGTATATCCAAGATAACCAGATCTATATCATGGTCTTCCAACATATTCAATACATTTTCTCCGGTTTCTGCGATAAAAAGTTCATAAGGCTCATTTTTCAACTTCTGCGTTAAAAGTTTAATATCATTCCTATCGTCTTCGACAATGAGCAATTTACTTTTCATTGCAAACCCCTTTCCCTTTTAATAAATACTGCAATATCTAAAGTATATGAAAAATTATTTTCTGCCGTAAAAACTGATTTGGTTTCGTCCGGCACGTTTTGCCTGATATAAGGCCACATCTGCCTGAGTAACCAGTTCATCCATGCCTAAGGCGCCTCCTTCAATGAGAGAACTCATTCCAAAGCTCAATGACACTTTTGTCGAGTTATCTGTTTTACTGAACTTTGTTTTTTCGACAATAGACCTCACCCGCTCAACTATAACAAAGGCTCCCGGAAAATTTGTTTCCGGCAGCAATAAACCGAATTCATCTCCTCCATAACGGCAAAGCACATCAGCAGCACGGATATTGCGGCGTAGAATTGCCGCTATATGCCGCAACACATCATCTCCCACAGGATGCCCGAAGGTATCATTAATAATTTTAAAATTGTCAACATCTACAATTACACAACAGAATTCACGGGCATAACGCCGGCCGCGTTCAAATTCATCCATTAAACGATGCTGAAAATATCTGCGATTATAAACATGGGTAAGGCTATCAACAACAGAAAGTCTGACTATTTCATCATATTGTTTTTTATAACGCAATAAATTTTTCAAACGCAATAAAAGCTCGCGTTTATCACAGCCTTTATCCAGAAAATCTGCGGCACCCAACTGCAACCCCAGAAGTTTATTGTCCAAATTTACAGAAGATGTGAGGAATAAAATAGGTATACTTAAAAATCGTTCTTCTGAGCGCAATCTCTTACATATTTCAAATCCATCTATGTCCGGCAGAAGAAGATCAAGAATAATTATATCCGGCTGGTACTTTTCAAGCATCTCAAAAGCAGTTTTCCCATCCGGTGCATTTATAACTGCATACCCAGCCTTTTCCAAGATCGCCTGAAGAAACGCAGCATCTTTCTTATTGTCTTCAACTATAAAAATTTTACTTACCACGTTTTTTTCTCCTGGTTAAGAATCTCAAGTATATCGCATTACTCGGACACATTTCGCTGCAACAAAGACAAAGAATACATTTTCTAAAATCAATCTTCAATCGGCCCCGAACATTTCGGATAGCTCCCTGCGGACATATATTTTTGCAAATCTGGCACTGCGTACACTTACCCCTATCTATCCCCATCATTAACGGAATAAAACGCAATAAGCTTCTTGCCAAAAAGTTCGGCATTTTAAATAAAACCGAAATATTCGGCAGATTAAAATCCCTTACTAGTATATCTTCCAAGGAAACGCCATTAATGTCAATATTATTTATCTGTGCCTGTCCTAAGTTCATCGCCGCTGCCGCCTTCGTACTGGGCACACTTAGGGGCTCCAGACCGATTATTTTTGATAAAATTGCGTCAATACTAACTGCATCAGCGGATGCAATAACCAGGCCCAGATCATATGGATCACCGCCGGACGGGCCATCGCCATCCATAGCCACAATTGCATCTACAATACTCAAGTCAGGCCTGGCTAAGCTGTAAATCCTGGCAATCTCCTTAGCAAAACTAATAAAATTCGGAGCCATCTTATGCACATAAACTTTATATAAACCTGGGATAAGCCCAAAAATATTTTTAACTGCCCCAGTAATCATAGTAAGATTATGCGTCTTAAATTTGGGAAGGGAAATCAATACATCTACTTCATCTATAATTTTAGCAAAGGGTAAATTGTCCTTTTTAACTATATTATTAAATTGAATAAGCTGAACTTTTTCTTCCCTGGCAATCTTTTCTATACCGCAGAATTCATATACTGCCTGCGCTTTAACCGTCCCCCCCGGACTGTCTCCTATGAAAATGTTTTCTGTCTGAGTTTTGACCAGCCTAATAACCGCCCTGATAAATTCCGGATGAGTAGTCACTGCATCGTCCGGCTTTGCTTCTTTGAGTAAATTCGGCTTAAGCAAAACGCTCTGTCCTTTTTTAACAAAACTGTTAATACCACCGAGCAGCTCTAAAGATTGTTTAACAGCCTGAAAAAGCCTATCAGGGTCGTAGCTATCACATCGTATAATACTTGCTTTTGATTTCACTTTTCTTTCAATTGTTTAACATCTGAATCAAATATTAAAAAATAACCGCGCACTTTGCGTAGTTATATCCGCTACTCTTTGTTCGGATATATTTTTTATCCTGGCAACTTCCTCGGCAACATACTGCACATATGCAGGCTCATTGCGCTTACCTCTTTTGGACTGAGGCGCAAGAAACGGCGCATCGGTTTCAAGAAACATTTCTTCTAATGGAACATACTCCACAAGCGCTCTGAGATCTTCTGATTTTTTATAAGTAATATTCGCTGTAAACGATACTTTGAATCCTATATCCAGGCAGTTGCGCAAAAATACCTTACTGCCAGAAAAGCAATGCACCACTGCTTTAACTCTATCGCTTAAATTATTTTTTAATATTGCCAGCAGGTCATCATGGGCATCTCGGCAGTGAAAAATAATCGGCAAATCCTTTGCTTTGGCCATTTCAATAAACAAGCATAAAAGTTCCTGCTGCCTTGATTTTATTTTTCTGTCGATTAAAAGCTGTCCGGTCTCATGATCATAATAATCCAGGCCGATTTCCCCAATAGCAATAACTTTATCATCCTGCGCTATCTCACGCAAGCGATTAAGTTCATCCTTGCCTGTAACAAGTGCATAATGCGGGTGGATCCCGGCTGTAGCAAATATAAAATCATGATCTGTTGCCAGCTTTAAAGACTGCCGAGATCCGTTCAGGTCCGTCGCTACATTTATTAGATAGCCTATACCCTGTTCTCTGGCTCGGTCTATAACCTCTAGCCTGTCCTCATCGAAATGTTTAAAATCAAGATGACAATGCGTATCAATCAGCATCTTCTATCCTTGGAAACAAAGGCTTGCCTTTATTCACCCTATCCTGGCCCCACTGGGCTTTAATGGCTTCTGAAGTCTTAGGCATAAAGGGAAACAAATTTATCCGTATATTTTTTATAACCTGCGCCAGCACAAAGATAAAATCTTTCAATTGGTCTTCCTTTTTTTCTTTAAACAAAACCCATGGCTTTGTATCTTCAATGAATTTATTTGCCGCGCCTATTATTTCCCATATTTTAACAAGGCTTTGAGAAAAATTATATTCACTCATCTGCTTATCCACCTCAACGCTTAAAACCTCAGCCATTGCAAGCAGTTCAGCCCCAACACTATTGCCGTAACTCTGGGGAAGATTACCCTGCAGATATTTTTCTACCATTGTCAGAGATCGGTAGACAAGATTCCCAAGATCATTGGCCAAATCGCTATTGATTCTTCTAATAAGTGCTTCTTCAGAAAAATTTCCATCCTCCGTAAAAGAAAATTCACGCAGAAGAAAATAACGCAGGCTATCCGCTGAGTATTTTTCTACTAGCTTAACCGGGTCTACCGTAGTACCGGAACTTTTTGATATCTTTTCTCCTCCCAGATTAATAAACCCATGCACTAAAACAGATTTAGGCAGTTCAATATCCGCGGACATAAGAATAGACAGCCAAACCATAGTATGAAACCAAAGAATGTCTTTGCCGATCATATGAACATCGGCCGGCCAGAATTTTTCAAAGCGTTCACTGTCCGGATAGCCTAGAGCAGAAATATAATTTATTAATGCATCAAACCAGACAAAAATCACATGGCTTTCATCTCCCGGCCAGGGAATTCCCCAGGTAAAATTCGTTCGTGATACGCTTAAATCCCGCACCCCAGCTTTTAACCTGTTCATTATTTCATTGCGGCGAGTTTTAGGAAAAATAAAGTTTTCATTTTTTTCGATATGCCCTAAAACAGCTTGAGCATATTTGCTCATTTTAAAAAAATAACCTACTTCCTCTATCCAATCAACCTTATTACCATGCACCGGACAATTTCCATTATTTAAATCCCGCTCGACATAAAAAGCCTCACAATCCACACAATAAAACCCTTCATATTTATCTTTATATATATCTCCTTTTTGCTTTGCCTTTTCAAGCAGCGCAAGGGCAACTTTAATATGCCTTTGTTCAGTAGTACGGATAAAATCATCATTTGAAATATTAAGTACTTTGCAAAGATTTAAAAATTCTGAGGTCTTTTCGTTTACAAAATCCTGAGGAGTTTTGTTCGCATTTTTCGCGTACTTTTCTATTTTCTGCCCATGCTCATCTGTCCCTGTGCAAAAAACAACCTCCCTGCCTTTTAGTCTTTGCCATCTGGCGATTACATCCGCCAATATCTTCTCATAAGCATGCCCGATATGCGGCGCGCCTGAGGGGTAATCTATCGCAGTTGTTATATAAAATTTATTTTCTTTTTTCATGTTTTTTCTTACAGCTTTCCTTTAATGAAATTTCCACTTTTCGTTCATCTTCGAGCTCAACTTCAACTGTCTGCTTTAGGATATGCACTGCAATAACCCTGCCCTTACCTTCCGGAGTTTCTATATACTGGCCCACTTTAGGCAGACACTTGGAGAACTCTTTATAGGTTTGATATTCATAACCCAGGCAACACATAAGCCGACCGCAAAGCCCTGATATCTTTTCCGGGTTCAAAGGCATGTTCTGTTGTTTAGCCATGCGTATTGTAACCGGCTCAAAATCTTTTAGAAAAGAAGCGCAGCAAAGGTTCCTGCCACAGGTTCCATAGCCCCCGAACATCTTCACCTCATCGCGCACCCCTATTTGCTTAAGCTCTATGCGGGCCTTAAAAAGATGCGCCAGATCCCGAACAAGTTCTCTGAAATCAATACGCCCTTCGGCCGTAAAATAGAACATCACTTTACTTCGATCAAATGAATATTCCGCTTCAACCAATTTCATCAAAAGCTTGCGCTCCTGCATTTTCTTTTGCGCTGTTGTAAAAACACTTTTTATCTCTTGGCGAATTTTTGTTATCTGCTCCAGATCCGCAGACGTAGCTACCCGAATGACCGATTTAATAACCCCTTTTATTTTTTCAGCCGTCACACGTTCTATATCAGAGATAACACTTCCATAGTCAATGCCGCGTTCAGACTCAACAATAACAATATCATGCGGTTTCACTTCAACATTATTCTTATTAAAATTTGTAATTTTCCCATGCTTACGCAATCTAACTTCAATAATCTTCAATTTAATCACCTCAAAAAAGCTGCACCTTGGAGCTTCTTTTGTTAATCGTTTTAATCAGTAAATCCATAGATAATTTCATGTTTGCATTTCCGTTGATATTTTGTTTAGTATGCAATATTTCATCAATAAGAGTTTCAATATCTGAGAGAGAAAAGTTCTGAGCGAATTCCCTAAGAATTTGAACAGACTTACTGCTCATCAGGTTAACATTTTCAACTCCCAACCCGATCATCAGCATATCCCTAAACACGCCGACCAATTCACTTAGTAAATCAACCGCCTGTTTTCTTTCAATACTGCCAAGATCATCATATAATTTTTCTTGTACCTGCCGGTCATCTTTTTTAAAAAATCCAGTAATCATATCATCTTTTTCATCAGAATCAACATCATTGCCTGATGCATCTTGAGAAAAACGAATCCGGGCACAACGTGATACAACTGTCTCAAGCAGCTGGCTAGCACTGGCAGTGATTAAAATCAACACTACCCCCGCAGGAGGTTCTTCAAGCGTTTTTAATAATGCATTTGCTGCGGCCACATTCAAGCGCTGGGCATCTTCAATAATACATATCTTATTTTGTGCCTGAAAAGGCTTTACGCTAAGACGTTCTTTTAGCAAACGGATATCTTCTATTTTTATTACTGCAGATCCTGCCTCAGCCCTTATCCAATAAAGATCAGGGTGGCTGCCCTTGGCAAGCATTTGACAATCACTGCAAGACTGGCAATATCCCGATCTATCTTTAATGACTGAACAAAACAGCCCCTTGGCCATTTCCAGGACTTCTTTGTTGATCCTGTCTTTATCCAGACCTTCTATTAAAAAAGCTCCAGACCTAATCCCTCTTGTCAATTCTGCCGCACAGTTATCCATGCTATCTAACTTTTTCAGGCTTGAACACACTTAAAAATATCTCCCTTACCTTAGCTTGGATACAATCCACATCGTTTTTTGCATTTATAATTTTTACTCTCTTCGGATTTGCCTTGGCAACCGCTAGGTATCCCTGTCTAACCCTTTTATGAAACGCCATTTCTCTTTTCTCAAAGCGGTCATTTCTCCCGGAGCGTACAAGTCCGAGCTTAGGGTCTATATCCAACAAAATGGTCAGATCCGGGATAGCTGCGCCCATCGCCATTTTATTCAGAGCATTAATAAGTTTACGGTCAACTCCTGAGCCATAGCCCTGATAAGCAATGGTCGCGTCCCCATAGCGATCTAGAATAACCACATCTTTCTTCTTGAGCGCCGCCTCTATCTTTTGTCTTCTCAATTGGTCTCGAGCTACAATAAAAAGCAGGGTCTCCGCAAAACAACTAAGATTACCTTTGCTAAAAAGCAGAATATCTCTTATCTTCTCGCCGATCACAGAAGATCCCGGCTCTCGCAAAAGAGCATATTTTATGCCTTTATTCTTTAAATAAGTGCATAACAGCCTAGTCTGAGTACTCTTGCCAGTGCCTTCAATTCCCTCAAAACTAAGTAAAATTCCGCGTTTTTTAGACATAATTCTCCTAAGTAGCGCTGTAGCAAAATATGCAGATGTAAGGCATTCGTGAACGAATGCGGAGGCGTATTTACTGTACGCCGCACAAGTGAGAAAGCGAATAACGCATCAGATGTGCGTTTTGCTACAGCGTCTTTATGTAATTTTAACAAATATCTCCTTACATAGCAAGTCTTTCCACATTCTAGAGACTTTTTAAAAAAACCGCATAAAATAGGCTAAAAAAGAAAAAAGACAGCTCAAAATTTAAGCTGCCTTTTAAATACATAGAAGAATAATTAAAATATTTATTTGCCGCTGGAAGTCATAGACAAGGATGTATGCTTGATTCCTTTTATTGCGCCCAAGGCATGTGATAATTCCAGGATAATAGAATTTTTCCCTTTACACGCTATGATTTCCAGGCAATAAGCATGGTCCAGATGTATATGCTGACTGGAGATTATAATCTTTTGGAAGTCATGCTGAACCTCCATAACCTTATTTACCAATTCTCTTCTATGATGATTATAAACAAGACTGATAATTGCAACAATATTGGCATTTTTACGCTGCTGATTACGCGCAATAAGCTTATTGCGCATCAAAACAGCTATAGCCTGCGAACGATTGGAATATTTATGTTCTAATATCAGCTTATCAAAACTATCCAATAGCTCGGCATCAACAGAGACCCCGAAACGAATCAGTTTTGCCACTATATATTCCTTATTTCTATATTCCTGATCAAATTAAATCGCAACTACTTCTTTAATAAAAGACATGGCTTCTATTATTCTTTTTTCAATTACCATTTTTAAGGTCATTTGAGACATTGGACAGCTGCCGCAGGCTCCCTGTAGACGTACTTTAACTATGCCATCATCTGTAACTTCAACCAACTCTACATCTCCGCCATCAATCTGAAGCGCCGGTCTTATTTCTTCAAGTAGTTTCTTTACCTCTTCTTGCATATTAGCCATCTTCTTCTCAATTAGTCATCCATTTAATTATGTCTATCTCTTTTTACTTTTTACTTTTGGTTAACAATATTTATTATTTTTTTTGAGTTATACTTTCCTTTGACGATCAAGATATCTGATTTGCTTACATTGAAATATTCTGCTAAATGTTCCAACACTTTTTTATTCGCTTTACCGCGCTCAGCTGTTGCAGTAACTTTCACAAGAAATGCCCCTTTGCCCTTTTCAATAATCTCATTTTTTGCAGCATTTGTAATAACTTTAATACTGATGAACATAGTTTAACCCCAATCATCCCAAGCAAAAATCCAATCTACCCATGAGCGAACTACAGCTCCCGGAGGGAAGGAGACCTTCTTAGACGCCTATATTACTCTTTAATCTCAGGCACCTCTTTTAATGACTCTTCTATTTTCTCCTGCGGATATTCATAATCCTGCAGATCATTGGTAAAATATTTATCGTAAGAAGTAAGATCAAAATACCCATGTCCGCTGTAATTAAACACTATTGTCTTGGCTATTCCTTCCTTTTTACAACGAAGCGCCTCATCAACAGCCACTCGCACCGCATGTGCCGTTTCCGGCGCCGGTAATTTCCCTTCCACGCGTGAAAACATCATCGCGGCCTCAAACACAGTTTTCTGATGCACACTCACCGCATCTATCAACTTTTCATTGTGCAGAAAGCTAACTAACGGAGCCATACCGTGATAACGCAACCCGCCGGCATGAATACACGGAGGCACAAAATTATGCCCCAAGGTATTCATTTTCATTAACGGAGTCATCTTTGCAGAATCACCAAAATCATAACGATACGGACCTTTTGTCAAAGTCGGACATGCAGTCGGCTCTACTGCGATAAACTGGATCCTGTTCTGTTTATTTACCTTTTCGTCAAAAACAAAAGGAGAGATAAAGCCGCCGAAATTACTGCCTCCTCCCACACATCCAATCATTATGTCCGGAATCGCCCCTACCTGTTCAAGCTGCTTTTTTGTTTCCAAACCCACAATTGTCTGATGCATTAATACATGATTTAACACACTGCCCAAAGCGTATTTTGTATCTTTGCTAGACACCGCATCCTCAACTGCCTCACTGATTGCCATTCCCAAACTGCCCGGGCAATCTGGATCTTTTTCTAATATCTGCCGGCCGGCTTTTGTATGATCACTTGGGCTGGGAAAAACCGTCGCATTCCAAACATGCATCAAAGAACGGCGGCCTGGTTTCAGGTCATAACTAACCTTAACCATATAAACAACGCATTCAAGTCCAAAAAAATTAGTAGCAAAAGCCAAAGCGCTGCCCCACTGCCCCGCGCCGGTTTCTGTTGTCAAGCGCTTAATTCCCGCCTGCTTATTATAATATGCCTGAGCAACCGCCGTGTTCGGCTTATGCGACCCTGCTGGACTAACTGATTCGTCCTTATAATAGATTTTTGCCGGAGTATCGAGAAATTGCTCCAGCCGCCGCGCACGGATAAGCGGTGTCGGCCTCCAGATAGAATATATATCAAGAAGTTCTTCCGGTATATCTATCCAGCGTTTAGTGCTCACCTCCTGCTCAATCAATGAGTCAGGAAAAATAGCAGCAAAATCCTCTGCTGTGGCCGGCTTGCCTGTTCCCGGATGCAAAGCCGGGGGAACAGGCTTGGATATATCAGCCTGAATATTGTACCATTGCTTAGGCAATTCCTTTGAACTCAGCAAAATCCTATTATCACTCATCTTTCCCTCCTTTAATTAAATAACTCCGGAAAACATTCCTAGTCTATACAACTTTGTATTCTAAACCATGATCTATCTTTAGCTGCTTTTTTATATACGCACATTTCCAGCGTCCCGGCCAATCCGTATGCAAGATAGTTCTAATGTTTACACATTCGAAAAATTTACCTGATTGCGTTTTTTGCAAACCTCCCCGGCATTCATAAATATCACACTGATATTTCCCGTCAGGCTGCGAAATCAAATGAATACAAGGATCTTCATCTGCCCCGCAGCAATTACCGCACCTTAAACAAATATTTTCAAACTCTTTCTCTTTGTTTATTTGATAAATTTCATAATCCATAACCATTGATGCCTTTTTCCGCACAAGATATATTGTATTCTAAAATAGCATAAAATATTTACATAGTCAACAAATGCAGCTTTGCCCTTTTGATAAGCATCTGCCTTTTTACCTATATCTGCTCTAATTTCAATGCATTAACCATAGCCCACAATATCTCTTGATTTTACTGTATTAGAGCTCTATTGTCTTGGGCAATATATACCTTATAAGCTGAACTTTATTGTTTTCAGTTATTTTTATATGTGTTTCTTTTGTACGGCTCAAGACATTATGCCAGATACCTTTAAGCAACACAATTGGCTTATCCAGTACAAAAGCCTCTATTACCTGCGGCACTTTTTCATTAGAAACATACAAAATCGCCTTGCCCTTAACAGGTTCAAAGCTCTCAAATGAAACAGGATGCCTTTCCAAAAATTTAATCTGCTTTTCCCTTACAACCAGGTACGCGATTCGCCAGCCTTTTGCTTTAAAATCTCTGATAATGATTCTAAATTGATTATTCTCTTTCTTGTTTTCCGGCCCTTCCCATTGGATAATATATCCATATTTTTTAAAGTTCAAGGCTGTAATTTTTTTTGGTTTTATACTCAAATTTTCTAATTTCTTGTTTTCACCCATTAGCATTCAAGCCCTTCCTGATAATCTGTTAGACTAAAACAAACTCCATTGCTGAATTAGAATTAATCTTATTTCGAATAATAAACTTTTTCGCAACCGCTTTCTCTGTGATGATGATTGACTTCCTCAAAAAAAACTATCTCCTTGAAAAGCCTTGTTTAGTCACCTTAATATACTTCTCCCATCTCAGATAAACATCTTTAGTTGCTCTGACATCCCGCAGGCAATACCTCGCAATATCTGTCGTCCTCTGATCTCGAAATAAGTCACCTACCATTGCCCCGCTTATCCCATCTTCTTTGGGACTTTTAATCCCAAAAGCCTGGCTAACCATATGCAGACTAAAATGACGCCGCATGGCTCCATAACAGGTAAGCTGATCGTATAAATCAACATGCGCCCTTGCATCATACCTATACGGCATAAGATCTTTAGTCGGCTTTATCTTAAGTGAAGCACTGCGCATCATAATATACGGACAGTCAAATCCGCGTCCATTATAGGTGATAAACTGACTGCAATCGCTGATTTTATCCCAAAAATTCTCTAGGATCTCTTTTTCGCTGCAAACAATATATTCTCCTTTGCCTTCACGGAACTTTCCCTTTGTCCCGTCGGTACTTTGAAAAAAAACTATCCCTTCATCACTAGCTACATCAAGCATCGCTATAGCCACGATCTTCCCGCTTACAGGCGACAATCCCAGGCCATCCTTGATTGCCTGTTTTTCTTCATCAGTTTTCGCATTCTTAAGTAATAGCTCCTGTGTTGCAGGATCATAAGTATCAAAATCCTCGCCTACGGTTTCAATATCAAAAACAATTTTTGACATAATTTTTTTCCTTTTCTGTTATATTTACTTTTAGCTTTTGTCCTGCAGTCTTTGTTTTTGTCTTGTCCTAATATAGTTAGCCTGTCCCGCCTCTTTGTGGCGGGGACAGTTTTTTAGCCCCCACATCGTAAAGCTTTTAAGGGATTAAAATGATTTTTAAACGCCTTGGATTCGGTTCATCCATAAACCGAACCTTTCAGGTTTCACAGCTTTCGCTGTAAAATCTTGATTTGCTATCCTGCAAATCAACGCATGATTTTAGATAAATTTGGCCTGAATTTACGGGCCACCCGTAAGGGTGCGATGGATGTTTGATCCCGCCGCCTTTGGGCGGGAGAGTTTTCAGAGCACCGTAAATTAAGGGCTGATTTATCGATTACGATATCTTTCTATCGGAAAAAATCATGTAAAGTATAAAATCATTTGGAACCCTTACTACCACGTACCTCTTCCTTTACCTTTTTTTAATTTTATCCCGGAATGGGACAAGCCCACCCCCTACAGATTGGGATATTATTCTCTCTCAACCTATTTCAGGATACCACAACATTTTATCTATCCGCTAATCGCTAGACGCTATACGCTGTCTTTGCGTAGTTAAGCAAACCGCCTGCCTTAATAATCTCTTTTTGTCTTTTAGAAAGATCATACTTCATCTTGATTTTCTGATTTTTAGTTTTATTTTCAACTATAATATTCTCACCTTTATCAAGAGAGGCTATCAGATCTGAGATCTGCAATTTATCTTCTACGTCAAAACCCTCATAATCAGAGGGATCAAAAAATACAAGAGGAAGAATTCCAAAATTCACCAGATTTGCCGCATGAATTCGTTCTAGTGATTTAGCAAGTACAGCCTTGACTCCCAGATACATTGGACACAATGCCGCATGTTCACGGCTAGATCCCTGGCCATAGCTTTCTCCGGCAATTATAAAAACAGCTTGTTTTTTTTCTTTCAAAGCCTTAGCTTTTTGGACAAAAGAAGCATCCATTCCTTCAAAAACAAATCCTGCATATTTTTCAATATTGGAACGAAACTTCAACCTGAGTCCAGCAGGCATAATATGATCTGTTGTGATTTTATCCGCAACCTTAATAGCAATTACTCCTTTTAATTCATTATCAAGCATAGAATTCTTAGGGAGAGCACCTATGTTCGGCCCCCGGAATATATCATGTTTTTCTTTTATCTGCCGGGGATCGATAATCATTATATCGTCAATATCAAAATCATCAGGCAGATTAATTTGCGGAAAATCTTGCACATTTTTACTTAGGGAATCAACAAACTCTCCGGCAATCGCGCAAAGAGCAGCTGTCTCAGGAGAAACAAGGTAAATACCCGCAGATGCGGTTCCGCTTCTGCCTTCAAAATTCCTATTATTAGTTCGCACCGATACAGCATTAGTCGCAGGCGCCTGTCCGCAGCCAATACAAAATCCGCAGGTGCTTTCCATAATTCGTGCTCCCGCATCTATCATTGCCTTAAGAATACCGCTTTTTGCGATCATAGAAAAAACTTGTCTGGATCCCGGAGCAATAGCGAGAGATACATCGGAATGCACTTTTCTTTTTTCAAGGATCTTTCCCACAATAGTCAGGTCTCTAAGAGAAGAATTCGTACAGCTGCCAATCTCCACTTGATCAACTTTTTTCCCAGCGATTTCTTTTACTGTTACCACATTCCCCGGAGAATGAGGTAAGGCAACCATGGGAACTATCTGCGCTAAATCAATTTTTATAACCTGCGAATATTTTGCATTATCATCAGCTTTAAGCTCCTGCCAGTCATTTTCTCTTGCTTGTGCCTTTAAAAATCTTCTGGTAACCTCATCAGAGGGAAAGATGCTAGTAGTTACGCCGGTTTCAGCCCCCATATTTGTTATTGTAGCACGCTCTGGGACACTTAAAGTCTTAAGCCCAACGCCAGAATATTCAAGCACCTTGTTCACATTACCCTTTGTGGATAAAATTTTCAACACATGCAGGATAATATCCTTTGCCGATACCCATTTGCGCAAACTTCCGATTAACTCTATTTTTATAACCTCAGGCGCGGTTAAATAAAAAGCCCCGCCACCCATGGCTACCGCCACATCAATACCACCGGAGCCGATCGCAATCATCCCGATACCGCCTCCTGTCGGAGTATGAGAATCACTGCCCAGAAGAGTCTTGCCAGGTGAGCCAAAGCGCTCAAGATGCACTTGATGACATATTCCATTGCCGGGCCGAGAAAAGAGTATCCCATAACTTGCTGCAACAGTCTGTAAATATTTATGATCATCTGCGTTTTCATAACCCTGCTGCAGAGTATTATGATCCACATAACTTACTGAAATCTCGGTCTTGACTTTTTTAATCCCCATTGACTCAAACTGTAAGTAAGCCATTGTTCCTGTTGCATCTTGGGTCAATGTCTGGTCTATCCTGATCCCCACTTCTTCACCAGAAATCAATCTGCCTGCCACCAAATGCTTTCTTAAAATTTTATAAGTTAAAGTATCTGCCATAATATTCTCCTTGAATCAATACACACTTTTTTTCCGTCAGTTAGAAGATAATCAGAAAACCCTAAAAATACATTAGATGTTTTCATGCTACAATACTATCAAGCTTTTTTATTTTTTTCTAAACCTTATATGCGTTAGGCTATTATTTCGCAATTTGCTGTTTCTTCCCTGATTCTCATACCCTCAACTCTATTTTTATCTACTCTTTACTCTCCATGCATTTATCAAAATTATAAGTAATTACTTCCGGCCTTCCCTTATTATTCACAATAAACAAAGCCTTAATATCGTTTCTATGGCGCAAGATCAGGGCCTTTGCCCTGGACATGCCCATGACAAAAAAGGCTGTTGCAAAAACATCCGCATCAATACATGTTGGAGCAATAACTGAGACACTCAACAAGTCTCTATCTGCAAGTAAACCGCTTTTGGGATCAATAATATGTTTTTTTATATAATTACCCGAGGTTGTCACCGCCTGGTTGTTTATAGAAAACTTTTTTATTATTTTGCTCTGAGCTACCGGGTTACGCACGCCCACCTGCCAGAGCGCTCCCTTTTTATTAACTCCATGCGCATAAATATCCCCACCAATATCGATGAGATAGTTTTCAATCTGTAATTTCCTATAGAGTTCAGTGATTTTATCAACAGCAAATCCAGTAGCAATCCCACCCAGGTCTATTTTTGCTTTTTTATTTTCAAGGTAAACGGCCTTGCTTTTTGGGTTTAAAATAATACTACCATATCCGCCTTCTTCTTGTAAAGACGTAGCCGTGACATCAAATGCCCCCTTTGTCAACTTTTCATAGTCAAGCGCTTTTTCCAATACCTCAAGCAATATTTCGCTGATTTCCACAGGAGCAAATCCAGCGTTTTCATTAATTGCCCTTAGTTCACTATCCGGAGAATAAAAACTCAGAGCTTGTTCGTTTTTTTTAAGCAGGGAAAATGCCTCATCAATCGCCTTATACGCGCTGTTGATTTTTTTTCTTGTGGGATTAACAACAACTATCGTTATCCTTGCGGTTGTCCCCATAGCAATAACTGTCTCAGTAATAACTTTTTTGCTGGTTATATTATGCAGTGTTATTATCAGCGTAATAACCAAAAACGTTATCGTGACCAGTTTAAGAGTTGTTTTCATAAGAGATTGGCAGCTGCTTTCTTGACTGATTGCGCGCAATTGATAAGCTTTTCTTTATCTTCTGCACTTATTTCAAGTTCTATTATCTCCTCTACTCCGCTTGCCCCTATTTTAACCGGCACTCCGATACAGGCATCTTCTATGGAGTATTCACCTTGACAATATACACAGGCAGGAACAATAGCCTTTTCATCTTTAATTATAGCCTTTACCATCCTGAATGCCGCAGCCGAAGGAGCATAATATGCACTTCCCTGGCCTAAATTGACAACAATCTGCGCTCCCCGCTCGGATGTAGCAAGGGACAATTTGCTGCAAACTTCCCCAGACACAATATCGCTCAACAACTTCCCTGAGACTTTTGCCATACCAGTAAGAGGGATCATGTCTTTAGAATGCGCTCCGATAACCATAGCGTCTACACTTGTTACTGGCACATCTAAATACTCCGCAATAAGATTAGCAAATCTTGCCGAATCAAGCACTCCACCCATACCAATTACTTGGCGGCTGGAGAACTTACTCCATTTAATCGCAAGATTAGTGAGAATATCCAGAGGGTTGGTGACCATAAGAATAATAGAATCCGGAGCCTTGCCTATTATGGAGTTTATTACTGTTTTTATTATCAATGCGTTTTTCTGCAATAAGTCTGCTCTGGTCATACCAGGCTTGCGGGCAAGTCCGGCCGTAACAACAACTACAGCTGAATCACTAATTGCATTATAATCGCTTGTCCCTAAAATCTTGCGGTTATGACCGGTTACATATCGCGCGTCAGACAAATCAAGGCCCTTGCCTTTTGCAATTCCCTCTGCGATATCAAGTAGAACAACATCCGCAAGGTCTGCTTCTGCAATACGCTGCGCTAGAGTTCCTCCGACATTTCCTGCTCCAATAACACTGACTTTCATTGATTTCTCCTTAAAGTTAAGCACTATTTTAAATTATGGCGGGGTATGTTTTATACGTAGTGAAAAGCTAAGTTTTTAATGATTTGAATTTATTGATATTCTCACTGTAGCTGCTCTGCCTGGTTTGAAGAACTAGGCTTTTTTATTTACTGAATATTTTTTACCCAGTTACTTATTCTGTCTAGTCCCTTTTCTATAAGTTCCATGCTGGTCGCAAAACTAAGCCTTATATAATTACTCTGACCAAAGCCAACTCCTGGAATTACAGCAACCTGTGCCTCATCAAGAAGCCTACGTGCAAATTCCATAGAATCAAGCCCTGTCTTTGAGATATTAGCAAACACATAAAATGCTCCTTCAGGCTTAACAACACTTAATCCCTTGATTGTGTTAATACGCTTTAGCATATAATCGCGACGCTTTACAAATTCTTTCTTCATTATATCGATACAATCATCTCCACCGCTCAAAGCAGCCACTGCTGCGACCTGCGCGATTGAATTCGGACATGATGTGGAATGGTCCTGCAAATTAGATATCTTTGAAATTGCTTGCTTGGGCCCGGCCAAATACCCTATTCTCCAGCCAGTCATTGAATAAGCCTTGGAAAGACC
>Ga0307991_1000422_pt1 | contig 30615 bp, 24 predicted proteins | sample EllFjometagen131_FD_203146 | JGI IMG/M metagenome (GOLD analysis project Ga0307991, IMG submission 203146) | Marine microbial communities from Ellis Fjord, Antarctic Ocean - #131 | ecosystem: Environmental > Aquatic > Marine > Unclassified | place: Southern Ocean | collected 2014-10-08 | reverse complement strand
AAAAAGCGCAATTCACATCCGGTTTTAAGCAGACAAAAGATGTTTATGATACCTCTCTTTTGGAAGATATAGCGGAGAATGACGAAGAAGAAAGGAATTTGCCACCTATTTCAAATTCAATGCCGTCCCTTTCAAATTCAATGAAGGACAAAGGCCGGCAGATTGAGGTCCTTAATTCTCAGATTTTAAACATAGAAAAGCAGCTGAATGCTGAGGGAAAAATCAAAGACCTGTGGGTATGTATTGAAACCAATAAATCAATCCGGCGGGATTTGCTCGTTAAGGATCTGAAAAAATTTGAGTTCCGATATCCGTTAAAAGAGTTGTTCTGGCAGCTGCTGTTTCTTCTTCCGTTATTTATTGTATTTTATTTCTGGAGCATAAGAAGTGTTGCCAAAAACGCGAAACTGCAAATCCTGATTTCGGCTCATTTGCTTGTCATTTCTGCCATTCCCATATTTTTTAAAATTCTGGAAACGGTGCTGGAGCTGATCCCCAGGCATTTTTTTAAAAAGTTTTTTGAAATTTTAACGGCTTTGCACATCATTGCAATATGGCATTATCTTGTGATCGCAGGGTCTGTTGGCAGTGCATTAATTGCGATTTATATTATTCAGACCAAGATATTTAACAAGCACCGGCTTCAGTTAAAGCGACTGACAAAAGGGCAATGTTATCATTGCGGGAAAAAACTTCCTCCCCAGGCAAAAACCTGCCCGTTTTGCGGCACAGATCAGCATAAGAACTGTCCGTCATGTAATCAACAGACCTTTGTTGCAGGGGAGTATTGTATCAATTGCGGGAAGGGTATTTCGTAAAGAGTGGTATTTAGGGCTGTCATTTTAAAAATTAGTCTAATTACCAAATGCTTGGCATGCTTTTCCATTAATTATTGGTTATTAACAATTGATTATTAATTATTATTCTCGTTCGTGAACTTTTTTAATAATTAATAATCAACTTTTAATTCATAATTGTTAACCTCAATCCTCACACCCGCACGACGAACATGAACAGGATTTTCCTTCTGCCTTTTCAAACGCCTCTTTACCTTCTCTGTAAACAAAAACAGCGATCGCTATAGCACCAATAGCGTCTAAACCGCCAAAACCGGTGAGTTCATATCCCAGGCTGGAAGCCAGCAGCACAAATGAAAGGATCAGGCAGATTTTTACGACACGATGATATCATTTTTTTCAAGGGATACATCCGTTGTTAGGTCCAGTTTTTGGATATCAAACATCTGCTTTAGCGTATCAATATTTTTTTTATTTAACCCCTGCATTCGGGACAGGTCTCTGGGATGAACCGTAATGGTTACCGTGTCCTTGGGGGATGTTTTTTTTCTGATTTTTTCAGCCGCCGCATCCAGGAAAATTTTGGAAAAAACCATATGCCCCAGGGCCGGGTGATACGGTCCGGCAAGAACGGTAGACGGATCATCCAAATCCTCCGATGCCTGAAGGCCCATGCGAATCACATTAATTCCATGTTTTCGAAATAATAGATATAATGTCTTAAGCTGGCCCACGCATTTCTCAAGGGACAACGGCTGATATTTACCTTTTTGATACCAATTTGCCAGCGGGCTGCCGGCAATGACCAGGGTCGGATAGATCCGTACAAAATCAGGTTTTAAATCAATAATTTGCCGGGCAGTCTCTAAGCATAAAGCATCTGTGTCTCCCGGCAGCCCGGTCATCATCTGGAGTCCTATGGTATATTTTTTTCTTTTAAGTAATGTTACCGCTTGAACTGTATCTTCAGCAGAATGTCCCCGGTTGGCCTGTCTGAGAACCCGGTCGTCCATGGATTGTACTCCCAGTTCAATGGTCGATACGGGATACGGACGGATCAGGTTGAGCCTTTCTTTGTCAATGGTGTCCGGACGCGTTGAAAAGCGGATGCCGTCGATCTTTTTTGATTCAGCAAAAGGGACAACATGGTCCAGCAACGTTTGAATATGCTTCGGCCCAATCCCTAAAAAATTACCACCAAAAAAAGAGACTTCCGTCCAAGACCGGTTTTTTCTTTTATATCCAAGAAATTCATTAACAATGGCATTAATTTCATTTGCCGTGGGTATAACACCGGATCTGCCGGTGATCGCCCGCTGATTACAGAAAATGCACTGATGGGGACACCCGCAATGGGGAATAAATATGGGAATGATAAATGGTTTAAAGACCGGTTTCATCCAATAAAGTCAATGCCTTTTGCGCAGCCACCTGTTCCGCCGCTTTCTTATTTTTTCCGGTTCCCAGGGTTTTGATATCGCCCACAACAAGTTCCACTTCAAAGGTTTTGTCGTGGTCAGGACCTGTTTCCTTGATGATGGTGTATTCGGGCTGCGATTTGAATGATGCCTGCACAATTTCCTGTATTCGGCTTTTAAAATCCTGATTTTTTTCTGGAAAGGCAAGCGCTGAAAAAAGGCCGTAAAAATGGCGGCGGATGACTTCAAAAATTTTATTGAACCCGCCGTCCAGGTAGATGGCTGCCAGTAACGCCTCAACCGTATCGGCCAGTATCGAACTTTTTTTTTGGCCTCCAGACTGCAGTTCACCTTTGCCCAACTGGATGAACGCGCCAAGTTCTATTTTTTTTGCAATAGCAGAGAGCTGAAATTCATTGACCAGATTGGATCGAATTTTTGACAGATCTCCCTCATTGAGCTCAGGAAATCGATCCATTAAGAGATGGCTGATTATCAGGCTTAGTACGGAATCTCCTAAAAATTCAAGCCGTTCATTGTCTTGTATGTTTTTGTCCAAAAGCTCGTTGACAAAAGAGCTGTGCCGTAGCGCATGTTCAAGAAAGTCTCTGTTTTCAAAAGAATAACCGAGGTTTTTTTCAAGAAGGGATAAGTCGGGCTTCATCATTTTAAATTTATCGTTTTGGGTTCATCTTTTTTGTTTGATCGGGGGCTGTATTCATTCGTGGCTGGACACGTTCAACTACAGGCAGCTGATTTTATTTGGTTAATTTCATGATTTAGACGCTCGTAGATAACATAAGGTACGCAAAGGTCGCCATTGCCCGTGCCGAGTTGGATTTCCGGGTTGATCGCCCCGTGAAAATCAGAACCGCCGGTGACCAGTAAGTCAAATTTTTCTGCAAGTTCGACGAAATAATCGGTTTCTTCTACTGAATGGTTCGGAGAATACACCTCAATTCCCATTAACCCCATGGGGACCAGCTCACCAAGAAGGTATTCATATGCATTAAAATCACGGACGTCCAGTAGTCCGGGATGGGCCAGAATCGGGAGCCCCCCGGCCGAACGAATCAGTTTAATGGCTTGGACCGTTTCCACCCGGGGTTTGTCGATGTATGCGGATTTTCCTTTTCCAAGATATAAATCAAATGCGTCATCAATGGCGTCGACAAAGCCCTTTTTTACCATCACCCGGGCAATATGCGGCCTGCCGATCTGTGCTTTTTCTTCGGACGCTGAAATTACTTCTTCCAGAGACATATCAAAACCCAATTCATTTAGCCGGGAAATGATACCGGGATTTCTGTTTTTTCGGGCGATTTGCTGCTGTAGCAAGGCTTGGTTCAGATCCGGATGGTCAACATTAAAACCGTATCCCAAGACATGGAAGCTTCCGGGAACACTGAAAAAATCAGGTGGGGCCGCACTGATTTCAACACCGGTCAGGAATTTGACCGGGCCGAGAAGATGACGGTGCGTTAATATTTTTTTGGTGCCGTCTATGGAATCATGGTCGGTTAAGGCGATGGCCTTTAAACCGGCTTTTTGGGCGAGGCACGGTATTTCAAGAGGATCAATGGATCCATCAGAAGCAGTTGAGTGTATATGTAGATCAATCCTCCCAAAATTATAACCGGATTTATAATCCAAGGGCTTTCTCTATCGCTTCTTCTTTGGTTTTACAATCAATACATTGTGTGGTAACAGGACGGGCCTGCAGTCGCTTAAGGGAAATGTCCTCACCGCATTTTTCGCAGATACCGAATGTGCCGTTTTCAATGCGATCCAGGGCTTTTTTGACTTTTTTGATCAGCTTGTGTTCTCTGTCCCGAATCCGGAGTTCAAAATTCCGATCGGCTTCATAGGTCGCCCGGTCTGTGGGGTCAGGAAAATTGCCTTTCGGGGTGTTCATGTCGGAGACAGTATTGTCGGCCTGGCTCAACAGATCTTCCATGCGTTTGGTTAAAAGGTCTTTGAAAAATGCCAGATCTTTTTTTTTCATCGCTTATGTTCCCCTTTCCGTCATCATACATAAAGAAATTGCTGCTGCAACGAGTCTTCTCTGCCCTTCGATTGATACTTTTCTAGAAATCGTATCCATACCATAATTTTTTTTAGAATGTAAAGAAAAAAGAATGAATAAAGACCGTCAGGAATCTATGTTAAATAGTTTACGGGTAAAATCAAGGTAAACGGATTTATTTCGGTGGGATCCGGGGTTTTTCAGAAAAAGGGTCGGATCATGAAGGATTTTATTAATCAAAGATTCCGCCATTCTTTCAAACGCTTTCCGGTCGCTTGATGACAAATGCTGCAATGTCTGCATGGTTTTTGATAATTCAGCATCTGCGATGGCATCCAGCTTGGTTCTCAAGGCGATAATTGTCGGTATAACATCTAAACTTTCATACCACTCTGAAAATTTAATCACGGATTCATCAACAATTCGTTCGGCTTTTATGGATTCTGCGTTGCGGGTTTCAATGTTTTCATTGATAACGCCCTGAAGATCATCAATATCATATACATACGCATTTGATATCCGATTGATGATCGGATCAATATCTCTGGGAACGGCAATATCAATAAAAAACAGCGGCCGGTTTTTGCGGGACCGCATGGCTGGCTTAACTTGGTTTTTGGTAATTACGTAATCCGGAGAACCTGTTGAACTGATAATGATATCAACCGTTTTTAGTTTTTCCGGGATCTCTCCCAGGCGGATGGCATAGCCGTTATAACGTTTGGCCAGTTCGACACCAACGGAAAGCGTCCGGTTTGCCACCAGCAGATGGCCGGAAGCGGTATTCCGGATAAGATGTTCCACAGCCAGTTCGGCCATTTCTCCGGCACCCACCAGCATGACGGTTTTGTCATCTAAGGTATCAAATATCTTTTTTGCCAGTTCAACCGCTGCATAACTGATGGAAACCGCATGCCCGCCGATGCCGGTTTCGCTGCGGACACGCTTTGCAACGGTAAAAGCTTTGTGCATCAGGCGGTTGAGTATCAATCCGGTACTTTTTTTATTTACCGCTGTTTTAAAGGCCTCTTTAACCTGGCCGAGAATCTGGGGTTCGCCGATCATCATAGAGTTCAGGCTGGATGCTACCCGGAATATATGCTGAATAGATCGGGTTCCGGACAAGATATACGTGCTTGCCTTTAATCCTTTTGGCGCGATGTTTTTCGTTTCTGAAATAAAAGAAGAAATGGTTTCAATGGCTGAAATCCTGTTTTTTGTCACCATGAGCACTTCAACCCGGTTGCACGTTGAAATGATCATCGCCTCATTGATGTGGGGGGATTTCTGAAACAATTTCAATGCGTTTTCTGTTTCTTCAGTGGAGAATGCCAGTTTTTCCCGTAGTTCAACCGGCGCAGTTTTATGGTTAACACCGATCAAAACAATATCAGACATCTCCGGGCCGGGTTTTGGTCTGGGTTTTGGTCCAGGTGTCGGCCTGGCTGCAGGAGTGACTATTGGGGTGACTATCGGGGCATCATTACCATTTTGTGAATTCATTATGGTGACCCTCCAGCAGGAAATTAACCCCAAAGAATGTGAATAGCAGCGCAGCAAACCCGACAACTGCCATAATAGCAGCCAGCCGTCCCCGCCATCCGGCAACCAGCCTGCCATGCAGGAGAGCTGCGTAGATCAGCCAGGTAATCATTGACCATATTTCTTTGTTGTCCCAGCTCCAGAATTTCCCCCAGACCAGCTGAGCATAAACAAAACCGGTGATCAGCCCGATGGTCAGCATAGTAAATCCGGTGATAATAAATGTGTAGCCGGTTCTGTCCAGAAATTCCAGAGACGGTAAGCGCTTTAAAAAGAAACGGTTGGTTTTTGTTTTGATGGTATGTTCCTGAATCAGGTATAATATGCCAGTGCCGCAGGCCAGTGCCAGAGAGGCTTCGGCAATAAAAATAATCACAATATGAACAACCAGCCATAAGCTTTTAAACAAAGGGGTTGGCGCAACGGCAACCGAAGGAACACAGAATGCAAAAATCATTATAGCGGTGGTCAGGGGGGCGGCATAAACACCTAAAATGTTCAGCCGGTATTTGTATTTAAGCACAAGAAAAACACCGGCAAGTGTCCAGGCAGCAAATAAAAGGGTCTGATGAAGGTTTTGGGCCGGGAAATAGCCGATTTTGAAAAATTCATATCCGACCAAGCCCGCGTGGAGGGCAAACCCGGCCATCATAAGACGGTATGCCAGACGATGGTAAATTCCTTTCTGGGCAAATAAAAACAGAATATACCCGGCGGAACTCAACAGGTAAAATAATATAATTATGAATAATATCGAAGTCATATACCTGTCCCTAAAATTATTCCGTTGTCAGCTGCACTTCTCAAATAGCTTCATTGATGGCGTCGTAAAAAGCCCCATCTACTGTGTTGTAGCAATTTTTCAGACACTCAAGATACTACATGTATGATTTCTTGTCTGAAAAATCACTACGCCTTGTATATGGAACTTTTATCTTAGCCATCTGGATACTTTTTACGAGAGCATCTTCATTGATTTATTTTTTCATTGATTAGGGCATCATAATCATATCCGCTGCCCAAAATTTCAAAAAGCACCTGGTTAACCCGTTCTTTGTTATTGTTTTTGATCATCTCCGGCAAATCATGGGCGATCAGTTTTTCAAAAATCGGTTTGTGGGCTTCAGGGGCATGTTCTTCTGCCAGCAGTTTTTTCCTGATTCCCCCCATGAGCGTGAGAAACAGGGCATACTCGTCGCCAAATATTTTTTCAAGGTCTTTTCGCAGTTTTTTCGCAAAGGCCGGACTTTTGCCGGATGTGGAGATGGTGACGCAAAGATCTTGCCGCCGAATGATTGCCGGAAGGATAAAATTACAGATATCCGGCACATCCGCAATATTGCATAACATATTCCGTTTTTCAGCATCCGCATTGATCCGGCGGTTTAATTTTTCATCATCTGTGGCCCCGATGACCAGGAATTTTTTTTCAAGATCATGGGTTTCATAGGAACGTTGAACAAGTGTAATCTTAGGCGTTGGTTCAAGGTTTTTTAATGATTGGGTAAACTCGGGGCTGACCACGGTAACATTGGCCCCGCATGCCATTAAGGTTTTCACCTTTCGTGAGGCAACGGCACCGCCGCCCACCACCAGGCATTGTCTGTCTTTGATATCCAAGTTTACAGGATAATAGCTCATTCACACAACTCCAGTTTGATGCTTAGCAGATCCTGGGCCAGAACCAGCGGTCCGGCATAGGTTTTGCGACATTGTTTAATAATTTTTGTTGAGCCACATTCTGGCGAATCACATTCCGGATAAAAATGTGTTAAAACCAATTTTTTTACATTTGCCAGACGCGCTATCTTTCCTGCGTAAGACGGGGTTAAGTGCCCGTCTGTTTTCAGTTGATCGGGCAATGCGCACTCACAGATCAAAAGATCCGCGTTTTGGGCCAGTTTGATTAAATTTTCGCTGTAATCCGTATCCCCGGAATAGACCACGGAAGTACCGTCCGGGATGGTTAGTTTAAATGCAATACTTTCAGGGCTGTGTTCGACCGGTGTTGAGGTGACAGTAAATCCATCAAATTTATGCCCATCATTTTGCGCATGGTCGAATTCAATAATGTTCATCCGTCCGTTGACATCAATCCAGTTATTATAAACTGATTTCAACTGGTTGTAAAATGACAAAAAACCGGTCCCGCCACATACGGTCAGCCGTTGATTTCGTCGATTGCCATCCGGGTATTTGTTTGCAAATAAAAACGGCACCAGCTCGCCGGTGTGATCCGGGTGAAAATGGCTGAAAAAAACATGGGAAACATCAAAAATATTTACCCCGGCTTCCAGAAGCCGGCGCATGGTGCCGGGGCCGAGGTCAAATACAAGATTTTTATCATCTGCCTGAATCAGAACGGAACAGGAACTCCGTGTCAGGGAGGGTACACAGGTGCCGGAACCGAGTATGGTGACGGTAATATTATTTTTTTCTGGATTGTTTTCCATGCGTCGGGTTGTTTTCAAATTTACGAATGAGCCATGTTAAAAGTTTTTTTGGGTCATTGATATCTATCTGGCCGTCTAACAGGGATATCTGTGCTTCTGCCCGTGCCATACTGCGATGCCCGCCGGCAGACCCAAACATTCCGAATTTATTCGATATCAGTGCGCCGGCATCTTTGCGGGTCCCGTCATTGCGGACCACGATGATCAGCTTGTCTTTATGGATTCCGGAAACAACGCTCCAGGTAACTAAGTTAAACCGCATGAAAAAATCTGCAATCAATACACAAATGTCTGTATTTTCAATAGGTCCCAGGTGGACAAAAATTTTGTTGCGGGAGATTACGTAATTGTTAATTGCTTTTGTAAAATCAGCTAAAAAATCAAGCCGAAAATCCACCTGTTCAATCTTTCGGGCCAGATGGATATTGGCATGTTTAAAAAGAAACTGAAAGGCGCGCATATCTTCATTAATGGCTTTTCTTTCAAAATTGGCCGTATCGGTTTTGATGGCGTAAAAAAGTCCGGTGGCGAGCTTGGGCGATGGTTTGATCTTTGCGGCCCGCAAATATTCCGTCATGATACTGGCGGTGGCTCCGTACTCAGGCCGGATATCACTAAACGGAGCCGCAATTCCCGAGTTTTCATGGTGATCTATGATTACCGTATATTCAAAATCTGCAAATGCGTCATTGTGATCCGGCTGGGAATCAATAATGATAAATTTATTATAGTGGTGGATTTCCACCTTGATCAGGTGGATGAGCGTGACGTCAAGAAGCCGGATCATTGCCATGTTATCCGGCCGTGTGATGGTATTAATATTGGATATGGTTACATTGATCACCCGCCGCCATAAAATCCGTTTAACGGCCATTGCGCTGGCAATGGAATCGGGATCTGCATTAATGACAATCAGAACATGATCGGAACCGGTGAACTGATCATAAAACCGGTTTAATTTTTCTATATTTGTTGAAGACACGGTAAACCGGCCTCTATTGTGATTATGGGGTATGTGTTTAAATTCAATTGAACCATCACATCATAAAACTCCATAAAACGCCAGCCGCCACCGCAGATCCGATCACGCCGGAAATATTCGGCGCCATGGCATGCATGAGCAGAAAATTGGTCGGGTCTTCCTGTTGTCCGACAATCTGAACAACCCTGGCGGAATCGGGAACTGCGGACACCCCGGCAGCCCCTAATAACGGGTTGATTTTCGGACGTAAAAACAGGTTTAGAAATTTGGCAAATAAAAGGCCGCAGGCAGTTGCTACACAGAAGGATGCCGCGCCCAGCACAAAAATAAGCACGGATTTGGGTGTTAAAAAAACATCTGCCTGGGTACTGGCCCCAACGGTAAGTCCCAATAAAATGGTTACCGTGTCAATAACAGCCGTTCGTGCGGTCACGGCAAGACGTTCAGTGACAACCGCTTCTTTCAGAAGATTGCCAAAACACAGCATTCCCAGAAGGGGAATGGCGGCCGGCGCAATGAAACAGCAAAGCAGCAATGCCACAATGGGAAAAATTATTTTTTCCATTTTTGAAACGATTCGCGGTTCTTCCATTCGGATCAATCGTTCTTTGCGCGTGGTCAGTAATCTCATAATCGGCGGCTGGATAACCGGAACCAAAGCCATGTAAGAGTAAGCAGCCACGGCAATCGGACCGATTAAGTCCTTTGCCAGCGCCGCAGTAAGAAAGATGGCCGTGGGACCGTCAGCCCCACCGATAATGCCGATGGAGGCGGCTTCGTTTGGCGGAAACCCCAACGCCAGAGCCCCTAAAAAGGTGATGAAAATTCCTGCCTGGGCGGCGGCACCGAGCAGCATGAGTACTGGCCGGGCAAGGAGGGTGGAAAAATCCGTCATAGCACCAATGCCCAAAAAAATCAGGGGCGGATAAATTCCCTGGGTCACGCCAAAGTAAAGATAATGCAATACACTGTTGTCTTCATAAATTCCCAGTCCCAACCCTTTAAAGACCGGAATATTACCGATAAGGATGCCAAAACCGATGGGTACCAGAAGCAGCGGTTCATAATGCTTTGCAATCCCTAAATATATAAAAATACACCCAATACCGATCATAATAAAATTCCGATAGTCTGCCAGCGCAAACCCGGTATTGGCAAAAAACTCCATCAGCAGTTCCATAGGGGGGTCATTACTCCTTTTCAAGAATCGTTGTATACACGTCGTGGTCCCAGTAATAAAGCCCTTTGCCATCAGGAACAATGAGTTTTGCGAAAAGCAGGTCGTTTACCGTCGAATACGGTCGCCCTAAATCGATCTGCTTTGCCAGCATAATTAATTTTGGCAATGAAAACGGATCCTTCATTGACTGGGTCAAAACATGAAATTGACGCGCAGACTCATTAAAATTTTCGCTGGCTCTAATTTTACGATGCGGAATCGTTTTTTTCGGTTTGGAAAACAATTTCCCGATTTTTTTAATACACTCTTTTCTTTTTTCCCAAAGAGTTAGGCCTTTATGCAGTTGGGAGATGATAAATGATAATGTACACAGCGCGGTGAATACAATACATAGACCTGTCGCAGAAATGTTCCATCCATTATAAAAGGCGATGGCTTCAAATCCTTTCAAATTAAACTCCTTCCATAGGTGCATTCGCTGTTTTTAACCAAATCCTTATCGGTTCTCTTTCGTTGTAAGCGCGCCTTTTACAAAGGCTTTTCGTAGACGGACAATTTCGGTGACTTTTTTAGTAATTTTGCTTCCCAGTCCGGTGTCCTCCTGCATTAAATGGAGAAATTCTTCCACATGAATGGTGAGGACTTCGCCGTCTGTGAGCGCAACAACGCTTTCGTGATAGGTGAACGGGCCGGCAACCGTGGACCACCCAAGCATGGCGCCTTTGTTGTGAAGGGTAAAGGCACGTCCATCCTTGAAGTAAATCATATAATTTCCGGAAATAATAATATAAAACATTTGAGGCGTATCCCCTTCCCGGATGATCCGTTCTCCTTCAAAAATTTTGGCCGGAAGAATAATGGGAAGGACTTTATCCAGTTCTTCTGGAGACAGGTTCTTGAATAAATTAATTTCTTGTATGTTCTGAAGATTTAAATGCATTCTCAACACTCTTTTAAGGCATTTTTTTTAAATTATGCATAACCGACCAGTAAAACGTTTATTCAATATAACGTATTCGGTCATATTTATCCTAATTTTTATTTAGCTTTTTATTTGGAAACAAACTTTATATTTTAGGATTGATCTATTCTGGATGTCAATAAAAAAGGTGACAGGGGCTGAGTAACCGTATTTGGTATTAACACCGTCACAAAAAGTCTATTGTTTGCTTTGTGAACCGTTCGGGTCGCAATTTTATGGATGTGATAAAAATTGTTTTTCCCCCGAACGACGCAATCGCACAAAGAGATGAGACAATAACTTAAGGAAAGTGGATAACCAAATTAATTTAAATAAGCAGGAAGGATTATTTAAACACTTTTATTTCAACCCGCCGGTTCAGATTCTTGCCGATAGGCGACAGTTCTGAGGCAATGGGCTGGTCAGAGGCATAAACCGTTGTGGTGAGCCTGTTTTGGGAAATCCCTTTTTCAATTAAATAATCTTTCACGGTATTGGCCCGTTTCAAGGAAAGGGATAAATTTTTCTTTTTTGATCCAAAGCTGTCTGAGTGGCCGGCAATTTCAAGTTTTACATTCGGGCTCCCTTTAATCAAAGGCACGGCTTTTGCCAAAAGGGCCTGATATACCGGCTGAAGCTTGAGCTCTCCGTGGTTGAAATGAATGACTTCAAGCGTTGTCCCGGCCGGCAGGGTATCAAGGTTTTTTAATGCAATTTCAGGGAGCAAAGACCCGGTCACCCGGATTTCAGCGCGTCTGTTTTTTGCCAATCCGACAAAGGTGTCATTAGAATAAAACGGGTCGGCTTCTCCATATCCAATCAAATACAACTGGTTGTCGAACACCCCGTTTGCTGATAAATATTTTATGACACTGCGCGCTCTTTTTCGGGATAATACCTGGTTATAAGCGTCCGATCCGGCAGAATCCGTATGTCCGGCAATTTCAAAAACAAAATCAGAATATTTTTTTAATATGGGGGCCTGTCTGTCGAGCAAGGTCTGGTCATACGGGTGCAGCGTGTATAAATCAAAGCCGAAAGAAACCGTTTCAAGAATCATGCGCGGCGGAAGCGCGATAACGCCGGCATATATATCTCCAGGCGCCATGCTTTCAGGTACTTCCGGAAGCCTTGGGTGGGCTTTGGCCCGGTTGGCGGTTGGCGGTGCGGGTTGCGGGTGAAATAATTCCGCGCGATAGGCGGATTGCCGGGCCAGGGCCAGCACATTTTTTGCCGGCTGATCAAAACACTTCCAGTACGCGACAGCCGCCTTCTCACCGAGCGCCATGGCTTCGTCAATTTTTTTGTCCGCATATAAAGAATCGGCTGTTGCCTTGGCAGACTCTATCGTCATCCGGGTCTGACTAAATTCCTTAGGGGCAGTAATGGCTTCATCTTCCACGCCGAAATAAGACGTCTGGAAGGACTTACATCCCATGATTAAAACCAGGCAGATAATTGCCAGGTAAATTATTCCAGCTGAAAAGAAATTGATCTTCATTAAACATCCTTTAGAAAGATACATGCGTCGTGTCCGTCGCGCTGACCCGCCTCTTTTTCGGACCTGATGACATACCAAAACTTGAGTATTGTATAGATAATAAAGAATTTTGTCAAGTCTGAAACTTTCCAACCAACGAATTCATAACCATTTGAAATGATGGATTTTATGATCGGGTAAGTTTTGCTTGCTATTTGTCGTCATTGTGGTAAAAAATATATATTTCCAACTAATTTAATTATAATAGTTTGAAATAATTGATAAATTGTTTTTTCAAACAGAGGTGATTCGTCACCATAAAAAGTTTTATATGAGTTATGTAATAGGCAAACGCCACCCAGACTCGTCTGGGTGGCGTTTTTTTTTTGGGAGGAGTGACGTGGCACGTCTTTTGGTTATTGATAATTATGATTCTTTTACCCATAATTTGGTTCAGATGTTTATGCAGTATGACCTGAAAATAAATGTGTTTCGGAGTGACAAAATCAGCCTGGACCAGATCGCGTCTTTGGCTCCGGATTATATTTTGATCAGCCCGGGTCCCAAAGACCCTCAACAAGCAGGAATTTCCATTGCAGCCGCAAAGGCGTTTGCCGGCAAGGTCCCAATTCTCGGCGTTTGCCTGGGCATGCAATGCATTAATGAAGCCATGGGGGGAAATACTGTCAAGGCGCCGATTCCGGTTCATGGAAAAACAAGCCGGGTGTATCATTCCGGTCTTTCGGTGTTTAAAGGTGTCTCTTCTCCGTTTACCGCAGCCCGGTATCATTCTCTGATGGTTAAAATTTCTTCACCGGAACTGGCTGTCACCGCAAAAACGGAAGATGGTGTAATTATGGGGATTGAACATAAAAGAATGCCGGTGTCCGGTGTGCAGTTTCACCCGGAAAGCTTTATGACCGACAGCGGCTTTTTGTTAATTGAAAATTTTTTACACCAGGGCCCGCTAAAAAAAAGCCGTGACCGGGCAGCGGCATAATAAATCATGACCGTGGATTGCGAGACATTCAGAGTGGACGCACTAAGAAAAATTGCTGGAAAAATAACAAACATTACGGTTAAACCGGTTGAACTAAAGGAACCTTTTGTTGATCTGGCTTCCCGGTTTTCAAAAGATCCGGGGAGTGTTGTGCTGTTGAGCGGGGGGGATCTGGATTGCGCCCAATATCATATTTTAGCGATTTGCCCCTGGCTTGAAATTAAAAGTTACGGCCGAAATATCACGTTAACAGTAGATGGAAAAGACCTTGTGGTGGATGGCGACCCGTTTGACGTTCTCAGACAGGTAATCAATGAATATGCAATGGTTTTTGATGATTTGTCCATTCCCGTCGCCGCCGGTTTATTTGGTTATCTGTCCTATGATTTGAAAGATTTTATAGAAAAACTTCCCCGAACCTGTATAGAGGATCTTTGTTTACCCCAATTGTGTTTTTTTGCCCCATCCGCAATTATTGTTCATGACAAATTAAAAAACCAATCCCGCTTGTGTGTCGTAGACCGCGTGGATCACAATAATTTAAAAATCGGTGATAATGTTGAATTCATAGAGAATCTGTTAATCAATAATCGCGCAAAAAAAGAAATTTTTGTGGGCGGAACAACCGGCCTGGCGTCATTATTTTCACAACCTGAATACATGGCAGCCGTCAATCAAATAAAGGATTATATTGTTTCCGGTGATATTTACCAGGTGAATTTGTCCCAGCGATTTGAAACGAATTTTTCAGGGGATGCGTTTTCCATGTTCACGTCCTTGTATCAAATCGCACCCGGTCCTTTTTATGCCTATATTAATGCGGGAGACCACCAGATTATTTCCACATCACCGGAGCGGTTTTTAAAGCGCTGTAAAAGTGATGTGGAAACCCGGCCCATCAAGGGGACCCGTCCAAGAGGGAAAAATGTTTTAGAAGATCAGGCGCTTAGCGAAGATCTTGTGAAAAGTAAAAAAGATGATGCCGAGCTGTCCATGATTGTGGATCTGATGCGAAATGACCTGGGCCGGGTATGCACCGGCGGCAGCATAAACGTGTCAGAGCATAGACGACTGGAGGCGTATCACAATGTGTTTCACCTGGTGTCGGTGGTCAAAGGCAAGCTGAAAGAGAATAAAGATTCTATTGATCTGCTTAAAGCCACTTTTCCCGGCGGGTCCATCACCGGATGTCCCCGGATCCGGGCCATGGAAATCATTGATGAATTGGAACCGGTCCGTCGTCATATATACACCGGATCCATCGGATACCTGAGTTTTCATGATACGCTGGATTTATCCATTGCCATCCGCACGGCGACCATTTTTCAGAATCGGATGATTTTTTCCGTGGGCGGCGGGGTGGTGTTTGACTCGGACCCGGTCGATGAATTTGAAGAAACCCTTCACAAAGGCCAATCTTTAATGAGCGTGCTGCTGGCTGAAAAGAAATATTCTGAAACGGGTGAATGGCTCTGGCAAAACGGTAGGCTGGTACCCAAAGAGCAGGCCATGATATCTGTTGCAGATCTCGGGTTTCAGTATGGACTGGGCTTTTTTGAAACCATTCGCGTAGAAAATGGCCAACCGGTTTTTTTAAAGGATCATATTCACCGATTTTACCGGGCCTGGAATGCGCTGTTTGCAACGCCTGTACCGGATTTGACCTGGGATGTGATTATCCGCCAGGTGATTAAAAAAAACGGACTGGAAAGACAAACCGCAGCCGTTAAAATAATGGCCTCCTTCGGTGAACCGACGGCGGCTCCCTTTCAACATAACCTGATTGTAACGGCCCGGAAATATACGCCGCGGCCGGCAATTATGAACAAAAACGGGCTGGCCCTTGTCACATTTCCTGACCCGAGACAAACGCCGCTGGCAGCCCACAAAACATTAAATTATTCATATTACTTTCTGGCCGAAAAATGGGCAAGCCAACAGGGTGCGGACGAGGCCTTGATTTTAAACCCGGACGGATCGGTTTCAGAAACCAACACGGCCAATATATTATTCATTAATGGCAAAAAAGTCATTTGCCCAAAATCCCTTCATGTGCTTTCCGGGGTCATGGAAAAAAAGGTCATTCAATATCTTATCGAACAAGAAGGCCTAACGGAATTCCGGAAAATTATGCCGGATGAGTTGTTTTCCGCGGACCAGGTGATCATCACCAATTCGCTGATTGGCGCAATTCCAGTGCTGAGCCTGGATGGAAAAAAACTAAAGAATAATCCTGGGCTTTGTCAAAAGATATGTGAGGCGATGGTAAAGACCTAACCCCAGCATACAGAAAATCGTTTTTGGGGATAACCGCTTCCAACCAAGTTCATTTATAACAATTTGAAATAATAGATAAATTTATTTCATGGTGCAATAATAATTGTCCCCATGAAAAACTTTTTACATCTACCTTTTTCCCCGGCTGAGAAACTTATGGTATTCATACATTTTTGAAAGAGATATCACGGCCTGTTCCGGTGTGGGAAAAAAGACCCCTTTATACCGAAAGCCTTTCACGTTATTTACCGTCAGATCGTTTTCATCCTTTAACATGCTCACTCCAAGCACCGGCTTCTGGTATTCAGACATCATGGAAACAATTTTATAAATATATTGCGCCTCAAAATCATCCAGCAGCTTGTTCATTTGATCAAGAAAGTCTTCCGGGCAGGTGGGGTCCGCAACTCTGACAGAATCCGCAAGCCGGGAGGCTAGGTGGCGGCGACCCATGATCCCCAAATTGATGATTGCGTCACATCCATCCCATTTCATCAATGCTTCCATGGTGGTCATGGGAATCGACATATCGTTTTCACCCACCAGATCGATAGGGTTTGCACGGCTCCAGTAGGGGGGCAGGATTTCGTCAATTTGTTTAATCATTTCAGCAGACAGGTCCGGCACTTCCAGACCGCAGGCTTCACATAAATCAGCGGTTACCACTCCCCACCCGCCGCCCAGGGTCATAATGGCTACCCGGTTTCCTTTGGGCAGGGGCAATGATGAAAATGCAGCCGCTAAATCCAGCAACTGCATGGGTTTTTCGACTTTTACAATTCCGGCTTGTTTACATACCGCATTAAACACACGGCTGTCCGAGGACAAAGCACCGGTATGGGAAGACGCCGCCTTGCTTCCGGCTTTGGTCTGGCCGCCTTTAAGAAGAATCACGGGTTTCTTTTTCCCCACCCGCCGGGCACTTTTAAAAAATCGCCGGCCGTTTTTTACGCTTTCAATATACAGCATCACGGTATCGGTTAAGGGGTCCGCCTCAAATCCGTCCAGATAGTCTTCTATGGTGATCATGCCTTCATTGCCCGAGCCGCAGAACCCCCGGATACCGATTCCCTGGAGTTCCGCAAATGCCAGTAGCTGGTTTCCCATATTACCGGACTGGGCCACCACGCTGGTTGATCCGGGTTTGGGTCGAACATGGGTCCCGGTAGCATAAAAATTAATATGCGGGTTGCAGATGCCCATGGTGTTCGGGCCAATAATACGTATCCCCGCCGCCCGGGCACAGTCGATGAGTTCTTTTTCTCTTTTTACACCGTCTTCACCGGTTTCCGCAAACCCGGATGCAATTAACAGCATGTTCGCGATCCCCTTTTTTTGAAACTGGGGGATCAGCGCCGGTACGGCTTTTGCCGGTATGCTGACCACAGCAACATCCACCGGACCCGGGATATCGATAACACTCTGGTAGACCGGCCGGCCGGCAATGGTCCCGCCTTTGGCATTCACCAGATAAATCTCCCCGGAAAATCCACCGCCGATCGTATTGGTCAAAAGCGTATACCCCCATTTTCCCATTCGACCGGAAGCACCCACAAATGCCACAGACCGGGGGTAGAACAAGGAGGCGATGTCCGCCGGACTCACCGGCGGCGTAAAAGTCTTTTCGGCTTTGGGCTCTCCCTTAATCACCAGGGCATCGACCGCCACCGGGCGGCCTTGCGGCGTAATTAATAATGGATTAATATCAATTTCAGCAACATCCGGACATTCTGTTCCGACGCTGGACAGGCCCATTAACGTTTGAATCAGCTGTTTTTTATCAACTGCCGATTCCCCGCGAAACGAACCAAGCAATGCGCTGGACCGGATTTCCATAATCATATCATCCGCATCCTGTTCAGTTAACGGTGCCAGCCGGAAACTGACATCAGACAACGCTTCCGTAAAAATTCCACCCAACCCAAACATGACGACCGGACCGTACTGGTCGTCCCTGAACAGCCCGGCCACGAATTCTCTTTTACCGGATACCTGGGGTTGGACCAAAAAACCTTCGAGTTTTTCACCGGCATTTTTTTTTATGGCTTTGGCTGCCGCTTCAACAGATGCGGCATCGTTCAAATTCAGATGCACCAGATGCAGCTCCGTCTTGTGAAGCAGTTCTTTCCCCAGCCCTTTTACAACTACCGGAAAACCGATTTCCTGAGCGGCTTTGACCGCTTCAGTAGCACTTTGTACGATCGTTTCATCAACAACTGAAACACCATATGGTTTTAAAAACTGTTTTGATTCAAATTCCGTCAATACAATTTTTGTTTCTTTAATATTTTTTTCCATTTCCTTCCTTATTATATTTGACAGTCCCGTAAAAAGTCGGATTTCGATGGCAAAGAAAAAAGCTCCAAATTCGAGGCGCGCAAATCCTGAGTGATGATTCGTACTTAGCGTACTATGAAGAAGCGAAGGATGCAGCGCAACAAAAAATTTGGACTTTTTACGAAGCCATCATATTTATTTCCCTTTTGGCTGCCGCTGTTCCGAGGAAAGAACGACCAGATTGGACTTGTCCTTCTTAAACTTCAGGCCTTTGTGATCTTCTCCCACTTCTTCGATAGAAAGGATAGAATATATAGAAAGGTGAAGTGTTTTGACCCCTTCAAACTGGCGCCTCTGATCTTCTTCTTCCGGATTAATAACGACGGATTTGGTATCAAAAACAAAGTCGGAAATGGCTACAAAACTGAGCCCCAATGTTGAATCAGTGACTGTTTTCGCCTTTAACGTTAATACTTTTGCGTCTTTGGTGTCTCGATAGGTAACCAGGTAAAAGGTTTCTTCTTTTTTTTTTGCCATGTTGCTTTTACTTCTTTCAAATTATTTTATTTATTTGTTTTGCTTGTTTTGCTTGTTCAGGGTTCTTATTTCTTTGAAACAATAAAACAAACCTGAATTTTTGTCAAAATTATAAAAATGCTTTTCAGGGTGACGAATCGCCACTCTTTGAAAAAATAACTTATATATTATTTCAATTGGTTAAAAACAAGTTAGTTAAAAAAGGCCAGACTTATCCTTTTTATTTTTAAAATTCAATAAATACATAGGGTGGTTGATTGATCTTCATGTAACAATTTGGTAAGCATTCACAGAGCACCGCATCTGCTTTGTTGCCAAGCATTTCTCGAAAGAGAAGATATTCATAATTTAACATAAAACAAGTAAAGGGACGCCAAATGGATGACACCCAAAAAAAATCAGAGCAAATTCAAATTAAAGCAAACGAGGAAATGTCCCAGGGACGTTACAGCAACTCCATGTTTATCGCCCATGGCCCGGAGGAATTTATTATTGATTGGCTACTCAACTCCCCGACCGGGGCCCATTTGGTTTCGCGCATTATCGTCACTCCCGGCCATGTTAAAAGGATTATCAGCGCGTTGAAGGATAATTTAAAAAGATATGAGGAAAAATTCGGGGAGATTGAACTGGCGGAACCGGCAGATCATAAATTTCACTGAAAGCCATCTGGACCAGAGGTCGACCGTGCATTTTTTCAATGACTTATTAAAATAATCACGAAGCAGGTTGAATACAGACTATAAGCCCTCTTTAAAAAAGTCATCTTTTCCCATGATGGCATCCGGGCTTTTGGTATATTCCGTGGGGGCAGTCCCTTCTTTAAAACATTCAAAAATGGTGTTTTGGGATTCTGGGATGGGAAGCAGTCCTGTATCGGTATCTATTTTTGCAAAGACCACACTATCCGGGACATTAAACACCCTGACCGGCTGCCTCTCAAGCGCCTGCTGCATAAAATCTAACCATATGGGGCTGGCGGCACGGGAACCGGTTTCCTTTTTCCCCAAAGACTGTTCATGGTCAAACCCGACCCACACACCGGTGATATACTTAGGGGTATAACCGACAAACCAGGCGTCATTCAAGTTATTTGTGGTTCCGGTTTTTCCTGCAACGGGCCGTTTCAGTGCCTTGATCCGCCAGCCAGTACCATATTTTACCACCTCGCCCATCAAGTGGGTAATAATATAGGCCGTGCTGTCCGCAATCACCTGCTTTGATTTTAAATTATAGGCCATGAGGACATTTCCGTCCCGATCCACCACTTTTTTGATAAAACACGGAGCAATCAGCTTACCCTGATTGGCAAAAACGGAATACGCGGTCACCAGTTCCAGCAGGGAAAGACCGGAAGAGCCTAAAGAAAGGGAAAGGTCCCTGTCCAGCTTCGCGGTGATGCCCATGTTCTTAGAATAATTGATGATATAATCAATCCCGATCTCCCGCAAAATTTTGATAGTAATCACATTTCGCGACTTGATCAGGCCTTCCCGGAACAAGGTAAATCCATGAAATTTCATATCATAATTATTCGGCTTCCAGGTAAAATCATGGGATGTATCTTCATACACAATGGGAGAATCCACAATCACCGTGGCCGGCGTAAAACCTTTATCCAGTGCGGCCGCATAGATGATCGGTTTAAACGCGGAGCCGGGCTGGCGACGGGATTGAATGGCCCGGTTAAACTGGCTGTTTTCAAAGTCCAGCCCACCGACCATGACCTTCACTTCTCCGGTTTCAGCCTCCAGGGAAAGCACCGCAGATTCGACTTTTGGCATCTGTTCTAGCGCAAAATCCCAGGACTGCTGGCCCTTTTCTTTTTTAATCACCCGGACGTAAATGACATCGCCAACCCCCAGAACCTCGCTGGGATTTCTGACGGTTGCTTCAAAATAATTCACTGCCGGATCCGGTTTTCGTGCCCATTTCATGTCCTTGAGTGCAATCAGCCCTCGTTTATTTCCCACCCTGACGGTCACGAGATCCGCATAATCATTTACCTGAATCACGACGCCTTTGGTCATCCTATCTTTTTGTAAAGGCTTTTTTCTTAACTGCGCTTCAAGAGACTGAGAGAATTCTTCAATCTGCCCCGGCTGCAGGTGATCCAGGGGTCCCCGATAACCCTGGCGTTTGTCCAAATTAACCAGGCCTTTTTGAACGGCAGCCCGGGCTATCTTCTGCATTTCAATATTTACACAGGTATAGACCTCAAGGCCTTCATTATAGACCTTTTCCCGACCGAACATATCGACCAGTTCCTGCCGAATGTGCTCCGTATAATAAGGCACATTCTCCCGGAACCAGTTCTTTCGGGGACGGATATCCAGTCTTGTGCGAATGGCTTCCGTGGCATCCTGGTCGGCAATATAGCCTTCCGCAGCCATCCGCCGCAGCACATAAATCTGCCTTTTTTTGGCCCGCTCAGGGTATCTGAACGGGGAATACCGACTGGGCGCCTGGGGAAGACCGGCGAGCATAGCGCATTCCGCCAGGCTCATGGCTTTTGCGGACTTTCCGTAATAATTTTGTGCAGCTGCCTCAACACCGTATGCACCGTTGCCCAGATAAATCTGATTTAAATAAAGAAAAAGAATCTGGTCTTTTGTAAATTTTTTATCAATGCGGTAGGCTAAAATAGCCTCTTTGATTTTTCTCTGGTAACTTCTTTCAGGTGTAAGCAGGAAAGATTTGGTAACCTGCTGGGTAATGGTACTGCCGCCCTGGACGATTGCCCCGGCTTCCAGATTTTTTAAAAATGCCCTAAAAATACTGTGCAGATCGATTCCCTTGTGCTGATAAAATCGGGCGTCTTCGGCGGCGACAAACGCATGAATTAAAACATCCGGCATTTGGGAAAGTTCAATAACAATACGCTGCTGTTTATAAAATTCTGCGATTTTACGATTGTCGTCCGAGTAAACGGACGTAATAATCGGCGGCCGGTAATCATTTAAAGAGGAAATATTCGGCAGGTCCTTATCAAAATAAAAATAAATCCCCGCAACGCCGATAATGCCTATAAAAATGCCTAAACCGGTCAGGAAAAACAGCCACTTAATCAATTTTAATAAAAATCTCATAATCCGTATACAATAAAAACCATTTATTTATTGTGAAAACTTTTTTTATTATCAGAGAATATAGCAATAAGCAAGAAAACCGAAAAAAATAGCAGGTAACCGCCTTTGGAATTTGATCCTTTAAAAACAATTTGCCCCGGCTTATTGAGATGTCTCCTAACTCGATTATAATTCTTTGAAATAATTAATAAATTATTATTTTTTCAGGCCGTAGTGAGGACTCTCTATGAAAAGCTTTTTACCTTTTCTTCTTTTTTATGTTATAAAAATCAATCCGTTTATATTTTTTAAATCCTACAATTGCACAAATAACATGAAAACCAATTTCTCAAAATAATAATAACTGCCTGTGGCTCTTCCACAGGAAAAATAAACACTAAAAATAAAGGACTGGATTAATGAAAAAAAGTTTATCTATCTTATTAAGTTTATTAATTATCGGATGTTTTTTCTCTTTTAGTTATGCTGAAGAAAAACCCACAGACCCGCCTCAGGTCCGTTTGGAAACCAGTCTTGGTAATATTATTATTGAGTTAGATGCATTAGCGGCTCCAAAAACCGTTGAAAACTTTCTTGCCTATGTAAATGACGAATTTTATAATGACACCATTTTTCACCGGGTGATTAAAGAATTTATGATCCAGGGCGGCGGGTTTACAAAAGACATGCAGCAAAAACCCACCAAAGCAGAAATTACCAATGAAGCGGATAACGGACTTCAAAATCTGAGGGGCACCATTGCCATGGCCCGTACAAATGCGCCGCATTCCGCTTCTTCCCAGTTTTTTATCAATACCGTAGATACTGCTTTTCTTGATTTTAAAGCCAAAACCGGCCGGGGATGGGGATACTGCGTGTTCGGCAAAGTCATTGACGGTATGGATGTGGTAGATGCCATTGAGAAACAGCCCACCACCGTTAAAAACCCCTACCGGGATGTGCCGGTGACACCCGTCATCATTAAAAAAGCCGTGTTCATAAACAAACCGAACACGATGGCAGCACCGGTTGTTAAAAAAATAACATCAAACCATAAATTGTCTGATGTGAGACGGTAGTAATGGAAAAACAAATAGTTGAATATCCCTGCCAATGGTCCTTTCGCATCATTGGTGCCACAAAAGAAGTGATCCGAAGCGCTGTTGAAGAATATATGAAAACGGCAACATATCAGCTCACAGCGTCCAATGTGAGCAGTTCAGGAAAATATATTTCCTTAAATCTCAAAACGGTTGTTTTAAGTGAAGATGCCCGAAACAGAATCTATCTCGATTTAAAAAACATGTCCTGTGTTAAAATGGTGTTATAATATCAAAATATCGGCTCAAGAAAAATATCAACCTTTTTACACACAAAAAACATCAATTTTTGATATCCTCCAAAGCAGCGCTGAAACCGTTGCTTCATTATCATCTTCAACCGACTCACCATTACCATTATCTGCACCCCTGATGGGGTTATTTTCAAACAATATAATGTAGCACCGGGTAGTATATCAAATATCTGCATCCGGGCGGTGTGGTGGCAGCTGTGAAGGCAACTTTTTCAAAATTCAGCAGACTTTGTGATCTCTTCAAATCATAAGAATTCATTTGATTAATTATTAACTTCTTTTTCATTCCTTTAATATATTCTTTATAAATATATATTAATATTAAGGACTGTTCATAACGCTAATAACTTTTTAAGTGATTAATTATAATGTATTTTTAATACAAAAAAAGGTATGACAAGGTATTGTACTGAGACTTTATAACTATGGACTTGTGAACAGATGTTTTTAAAATTGTTTACAACTCGTTAGTTATCAACAAACCCTATTCTTCGTTTAGTATATTGAGTGGCTGAAAAATTGCTACAACGCAGTAGATGGGACTTTTAAAGAAGCCATCTTTTTTATATCTTCAACGATCAGATATAACGAAGGCACCAGCACCAGGGTAATCAACGTGGCAAAAAGGATGCCGTATCCCAGGGAGATCGCCATGGGTATCAGGAATCGGGCCTGGCGTGAGGTTTCAAAAATCATTGGGGCCAGTCCGCCGAAGGTGGTTAAAGTGGTGAGCAAAATAGGCCGGAATCGATGGATGGCGGCTTCATGAATGGCATCAAAATGATTGATACCGCTTAAGTGTTTCCGGTTGGCAAAATCGATAAGGACCAAAGAATCATTGACCACCACACCGGAAAGCGCCACAACACCGAACATGCTGATAACACTTAAGCTGTATCCCATGATCAAATGACCGACGCCTGCCCCCACAATGCCGAATGGTATGGCGATCATGATAACGATCGGCTGGATAAAGCTGTTTAATGGGATTGCCAGCATGGCAAAAATAACCACCAGTGCCATCATCAGGCCCTTCATCAGCGCGTCCATGCTTTCCTGCCGGTCTGCCATGCGGCCTTCAAAACTATATACCAGGCCGGAATATTTTTTCTGAAGGTCCGGCAGAATATCCGTTTTTACTGAATCAAGGACCTGGCCGGCGCTGCTGCGGGGCCGGGCATCGGCAGATACGGTGACGATGCGGCGGCCGTCTCTTCTGTCAATGGTCGTATAAGCCCTGCCACGGGATATTTCAACGGCTTCACGAATGGGAACTTCTTTGCCGGTTGGGGTTTTTAAAATCATTTCTTCCAGGTTATATTCGGACACCCGTTCGGATTTCGGCAGCCGGACCATGACTTTGACTTCATTGCGTCCCCGCTGCTGGCGAAGCGCTTCAGCACCGTAATAGGCATACCTGATTTGCCGGGCCACATTCTGTGACTGCAGTCCCATTCTGCGGCCTTCCGGTTTTATCTTAAAATCAATCTGTTGTTTTCCCGGGGAGAAGCCGCTGTCAATATCAACAACGTTCGGATAAAATGCCAAAGCTTGTGCCAGCTCCGCACTGGCCTGTTCAAGGACTGCAATATCGCGGTGGCTCAGCTCAACTTCAATGGCAGACCCCCTGCCGGGACCGCCGGCATCGGATTCGAATTTAATGGATTCCACATCTGCCAGCAATCCGACTTTCTCGCGCCAGATTCGGGTGACCTCAGCCGTGGAAACGGGCCGCAGTTTTGGCGGTGTCAGGTATATTTGTACTGCAGACGTATTGCCGTTGATCCGCGCGTAAATGCCGACAGATAAGTTCTCTCCGCCATTTTCAGCAACGGTTTCCTGAGCTGCTGCAACAAGACTTTCCTGGATTTTTTGGGTTTTTTCAACTGCCGTGCCAAATGGCAGCCGGACACTGACTTTGGAATAATCAGATTCCACTTTCGGGAACAGCTCAAATCCCATTCGCCCGCTTTTAATAAATCCTACAGATAGAAGCAGAACAAACACGCCGATTGACAGGGAAATATAACGCCATCGCAACACTATATTCAGAAAGGCACCGTACTTTTCCCGGACGAGTTGAGAAAAAAAGATACTGAATCGTTGCTGGCGTGAAGATAAAAAGTGCATCAGGCCTTTTTTTCGGGTTTTTCTCTGGCGTCCCACATGGGCGGGCAGAATAAAGAAACTCTCGACTAAGGAGATAGCAAAAACACAGATGACCACCACGGGTATCTGCCTAAAAATTTTTCCCATAAATCCGGGCACAAAGAAAAGCGGCAAAAAAGTGATCATATTGGTTAATACAGAAAATGTCACCGGCATTAAAATTTCACGGGCCCCAAGGACCGAGGCCTCAAACCATTTCATCCCGGCCTGCTGGTGGAAATATATATTTTCTCCCACCACAATCGCATCGTCTACAACAATCCCGAGCGTGACGATAAAGGCAAACATGGAGACCATGTTAATGCTGATGCCCAGCATCGGCAGAAATAATAATGATCCGAGAAATGAAATGGGGATGCCCAGGCTGACCCAGAATGCCAGCCGGGCTTCTAAAAAGATAGCCAGCAGGATGAATACCAGACCCAGGCCCAGCAGGCCGTTTCTCATCATCAGGTCCAGCCGCTGCCGGTATATTTCCGAGCGGTCATTTCTGGCCTCTAAGGTCAACCCGGGGGGAAGGATCTGGTTGATCTCTGCTTTTTTCCGAAGCACGGCATCAGAGACGGATGTGGGGGTCTGGTCTCCGACGCGATAAACTTCTACCATGATGGCCGGTTTTCCGTTAAACGTGGCAAAATTATCTGTTTCTTCAAACCGGTCAGAGATTACCGCAATATCTTCAAGCAGGACTTCGGTACCCTCGTGAGATGTGATGATGGGAATTTTGGCAAATTCGTGTCCGAAATACCGCCGCTCATTCACACGGACCAGGACATCGCCGCCGGATGTTTTAATGGCACCGGCCGGCAGCTCAATGGCAGACCGGCGAATTGTCTGGGCAACGTCGTCAAGGGTTAAATTGTATCGTCTTAAGGAATTTTCAGGTATTTCAATGCTGATCTCAAAATCCCGGACACCACTTAAATCAACCTGGGTAATATCCGGGTCCTGCAAAAGCCGATCACGGACGATCTCTGCCATTTCCCGCAGGACCCGCTCATCCTGATCACCGAATAATGCCAGGGAAATAACATACCGCTTGCGTTTTGCCACCGTGATATTTATTTTTTCCGCATCCACCGGAAAAGAGGTGATCCGGTTAACCTCGTTTTCAATATCAGCAGCAATTTGCTGAACATCTTCGCCTTCGATAATTTCAACAGTGACTGTTCCCAATCCTTCCCGGGCAGCGGCAGAAACCTGTTTAATGCCTTCTATGCCCTGAACCGCTTCTTCAATAGACAGAATAATGCCGCGTTCGACTTCTGCCGGACTGGACCCCGGGTAGTCAACACTGACGCTGATCATGTCCAGATCAAAATCAGGAAATACTTCCTTTTTGATGTTGCCGGCCATGATCAGGCCACCAATAAGAAATACCAGCATAATCAGGTTGGCACCGACCTTATGTCCGCTCATCCAGGCAATGGGGCCCGGTTTGAGTTGCGTGGGTTTGGGCTGATCCGGAACAGGTTGAGCCGATGGATAATTTGAATTGTTCATTTATGAAAATCTCGTAAAAAGTCGAATTCCGATGGCAAAGAAAAAAGTTTTAATTCAAGGCGCGCAAATTCTTCGTGATGATTCGTACTTAGTGTACTTTGAAGAATCGAAGAATGCCGCGCAACACAGAATTTGGACTTTTTACGAAGCCATCATTCTTGAGCATCATTGTTTTCAATCGTTAACAGCATACCCTCAACCGGTGTGGAAAGCTCTGAAACAATCAATCGATCCCCCGGCTGCAGGTGATCTTTTACAATCACCATGTCCTTGTCACGCCAGATGGTGCTGACAGGATGGATCAGGAGCTTATCGTCTGCACCGGCCAGCCAGATATGACTGTTATCACGCAAAGCTGTGCGGGGGACACGATAGGCGTCCTCGATCTGTTGTCCGTTGATTTCAGCTTTTACGTATTCCCCGATCAGTAAAGGCGGCCCGGTATTTTTCTGCCTTGTATTTTCATGACGGTTAATATTGAGCGGGTCTTTTATTGAGATCAGTAGCCGGGCCATTTTCCCTTCCGGCTCCAGATCGCTTAACAGTTTGATGACGAATCCGCTGGTGACTTCCCCGTTTCTGTATTTGATAAGCGCTTTTGCGCCGACAGACTTCCGGTCGATGGGAATGTTTATCCAACCCAGGCGGTCTGCGGGTACGGACACCCGGACCCAGTACTCATCGATGTCTACGACATCTGCCAAACTCCCCTGGTTAGATATTTGTGATCCGATTTCAACATGTTTTGACCGGATGAGCAGGTTAAACGGTGCCATTACTTTTGTGCGTTCAAGGTCAAGCATTGCCTGGTTTAAATCCGCTTCAGCCGCTGCCAGGTCTGCCATGGCTTTCTCAAGATGCGGCTTTCGAAGGGCCAGTTCGGATTCCATGCTGTTGGTAGATTTTCCGCTGTTTAATAATTCCCACTCACGCCTGGCAACCGCCTGATGGCCCTGCTCGAGTTTTAAGGAAAAACGAGCCGCTGCAACATCGCTTTCTTTCTTGATCACTGCCAGTTTATAATCCGCATCATCAATTTTGAGGATCTCGGTTCCTTTTTTGATGAACCCGCCATCAATAAATTCCGGATGAACGGATACAATTTCACCGGCAATTCTTGATTTTAAAATGACTTCACGGGCAGGGATGACGGTTCCCATGGCAGGTATGATCGTTGAAACGGTTTTCGGATACAGCGGCTGAACACGCACTAGGGGGCTGATTTTTGCAGGGGGCTTTTTTTTCGCTGCCGGTGCGGAATGGATCAGGTACTTAAAGCCAACGATACCCATGGCGATAATGACGATGCAGACCGCGATCCTGATAATAATCAGCCGGGCACCAAGCCCCGAATCTGGCCCGGTTTCTTTAGGGCTTTGAATGTTTGGTGGGTGATTGTTCATTTTTTGTTCCATGTTGTTATCCGTGCCCGAAGGTTAGGCTTTGCTTTATTTAACTTAAAATTGCTACAACGCAGTATCTGGGACTTCCAAATAACTTATTTGAAAACCACTCAAATCGTAGGTCGGGATTCTTTCCCGACAAATGAACAGGACATGTCCATCGGCAAATTTGGGCGCCGGGTAAGAAACCCGGCCTACCAAGATTTAAGTTGTTTTTTGATACAGTGGTGAAGCCGTCATTCGTTTGCTTTTAACGACGCCACCAAATATTATTCCTTTTTGGGTGCAACAAGCTCATCCGTCCAGGTGCCGCCCAGCGCGCGGTAAAGATTCACCCGGGCGATCATTATATCCGATTGCCGGGCAATGATATCCCGTTCAAGATTTTGAACGGATATGAGCTGGGTCAGTACTGGCAGATAGGTGTCTATCCCTTTCTGATACCTTGAGTTTGCCTCGTTTAAAGCATTTTGTGAGGCCTCCAGCTGCTTGTCTAAAGCGTTCACATGTTCGCGAAGTTTTGTCTCGCTGATCATGGCGTCTTCCACCTCTTTAACGGCGATCAACACGCTTTGCCGATAAGCTGCCAGATTTTCTTCAACAACCGCTTTTGTCCGGTCAACTTCCGCCTTTCGCCGATCGCCATCATAGATGGGAGCCGTCAGGCCGGCCGCCAGATTGATCAGCCAGTTTTCAAATAACAGGTCAAATTTATCTGCCTGAAAGGATGCGCCTGCGGTCAGATTAATGCCCGGCAACCGGTCTGCTTTGGCAACACTCACCCGCCAGTCAGACGCTTCAAGCCTGAGATATGCGGCACGCACATCCGGCCGGGCAATCAGTAATCCGGCAGGGAGCCCGGTTTTTGGGATCTCTTCTGGGATATGTAAAGCCTGCCTGCTGATTGCGGGTTCGGCGATTGAATTTCTGCCCAGCAGCAGATTCAGTTCATTTAATAAAAGGGCTTCATTCTGTTCAACAAGGGGAATCTGTGCTTCGGACCGGAAGACCACCTGCCGCTGCTGGAAAACATCCAACGCAGACGCCAGTGAATTATTATATCTTAACTCAATGAGTTCCAGTACTTTCAAGTTGGCATTGAGCTGGTCGTGTAATAACTGTTTCTGCATTCTTTGAGAAATAATGCGTATCCATGTTTCAGCAACCGTTGCCGTCAATGTCATGGCCGCAGCGTTTAAGTCTTCTCGTGTGGCTATAGAAGAGAGCAGGGCGGCTTCATTTTCCGAACGAATTTTACCCCACAGATCAATTTCATAGCTGGAAAACAGGCCAAGAGAATAGTTTTGAATGTTTTCGATGGTTTTCTGGCTGTTTTTGGTTTGTCTTCGTCCAATCGATGCATCCGCAGCAAAATTAAGATCCGGATAAAGCGCTGCACCGGATTTAACCGCCAAAGCATTTGCCTGGCTAAGCCGTGCCCAGGCCTCTTTTAAAGTTAAATTATTATCCAGCAATTCGTGGATCAGGTTATTTAATTCAGGATCATGAAACGATTCCCACCAGCGCTGGTAAGGCGAGGATTCTTCGGCAAGGTTGGAGAATGTTGCCGGCAGCTCATTTTCTATAGATGCCCTTTCAGGCGGTTGGAATGGGGCGCATGAAACAGTCATCCAGGTGATGGATAGTGCCAGGAATATGAGGGCTGAAAAATGTTTCATCGTGAAGTAATAATCCGAACTGTAACAGGTTAAAACTATTAAAAAAAATATTTTTTTATATTTATCAGAGGAAAACAGGAAAAGCAATTTGATAGTATCGGGGCAGGTTGATGAGATAAGAAAAGTTTAAATCTGAAGAAAAGGTAAAGGGGTAGGCGGAAAACTATTTCCGCCTGCCCCTTATGATAAAAATATTGGGGGAATATTATTTGTTTTTAAATGATTATTTTCAGATGCGGTGAAAAGGATGAACCAGATATCAGATTCAATTCTTAAAACCGCTTTTTTGCCCTCAAAAATGTGGTTTTAAGACCTTTCGCAATACTGCTTTTTACATTTATCCTGTTTATTTCCAGCTATATATTTTGGTCCGACAAGGATTTTAATAATTAATGCTATAATTTCAGACCTCGGGAAAAGTACGATTCTTAGGCATGATTTTTTGGACAGTCATCTTTTATAGAATCGGTGACGGGCCAACCTCAATCTGCAATATTTTTCCGATTGGA
>Ga0307991_1000420_pt1 | contig 30652 bp, 13 predicted proteins | sample EllFjometagen131_FD_203146 | JGI IMG/M metagenome (GOLD analysis project Ga0307991, IMG submission 203146) | Marine microbial communities from Ellis Fjord, Antarctic Ocean - #131 | ecosystem: Environmental > Aquatic > Marine > Unclassified | place: Southern Ocean | collected 2014-10-08 | reverse complement strand
AATATTATTTCCACCCTTTTTTTCCAAGTATTTATCCTTATTCCCATTTCTCCAAAATTTTCTAATTCCAAATCAATATTTATATAGCTATTTTTTTTATCTATTTCTCCATTTTCTTCTTTTTTTTCATATTTTATTTTAATTTCCGTAGGATTTAAATTTTCATTTATTAAAAACATAAATTCTAACGTATTTTTTTTTTCTTTTTTGTTTAACGCATTTAATAATTTCATACCTTTATCAAAAGGTTCGTCTGAATCTTTTGCTTCTTTCAATGCTTTTTTGATATTATCTTTTAATTTATCATCTATTTTTATTTTTTTCTTAACTTCTTTATCTATATATGCCTTTATATTTTTAAATAATTCATCTGAAAATTCTAAATCATTATCCTCAATAACTAAAAGTGTTTTAATTACATTTTTATCTATTTTTTTTGTATCTCCCATTATTTTTTTATATTGAACCATTACTTTTTCTATTTTTTCTTTTTTGATAAACAACTTTTCTTTTACACTTTCACCTATAACTACTTTTTTTAAACTGTCCCCTTTTTTGGCTAAACCTTTTTCATTTTTTCCTTCTTCTTCTTGGATTTTCACTAATAATTTATCTTCTTCAAATCCTTCTATTTCTAAATTTAATATTTGTCCTTTAATCAAAGCCTTACTTGCTTTTGCTAATATATCTGTTCCTTTTATATTTAATAAAGCTGTTCCTTTATCAAATTCCATAACCTTTGCCTTTACTTTATCGCCTTTTTGTAATTTTAAAACTATAGAATTTTTATTAAGTTTTGTTGTAATTAAATTTTTATAATTTAATCTAATTAATTTATCCATATTAATCTCTCTTTAATATTTTTTTCAAAAAACTTTCTCTATGAATTTCACACGGCCCTATTTCCAATAATTTTTCTCTATGTAATTTAGTTCCATAACCTTTGTGCTTTTCAAAACTATATTCTGGATATTTTTTTGCATATTCTCTCATCATTCTATCTCTTGTTACTTTCGCTATTACTGATGCCGATGCTATTGCCAAACTCTTAGCATCCCCTTTTACAATTGTTTTCTGATTGCCTTCATATCCTTTTATTTTTTGATTTCCATCTACCAATACTAATCTATCACTATTTAATTCATTCAAAGCTATTACCATAGCTTCAAATGTAGCATTCAGTATATTTATTTCATCTATCCTTTTTTCGTCTATTATTCCTACCCCTACTTCACAATTTTCCATAATTATATCAAAAAAGGCTTCTCTTTTTTTTTCACTCAACTTTTTTGAATCATTAATTCCTTCTAATTTATCTGCATTTTTTACTATCACCGCTGATGCAACTACAGGTCCCGCTAGTGGTCCTCGCCCTGCTTCATCTACGCCTATTATTTCTCCATATTCTATATCAAATTTTAATAGTTCATTCATTTTTTTCACCTTTGTCCTTTTTTAAATATGTTTTTCTTCTTTTAGCATTTCTCTTATATAAATTTCAAGCTCTAATATATCTTCTGTCGCTACCTGATATACCATTTCAAGACTAACTCCCCAATATTTGTGTAAACCCTATCAAAACTTATAGAAAAGCTTTAAGACTTGGACAATTCCTATCTTGCAGAAAAATTCTCTAACTCAATTAATGAACCTATTTCACTTATATATAATAACTCATAGACATTCTTTTTTATTAATTCCTTTATAAATTTTCTAATAATACAATTGTTTCAATTAAATTATCTCTTTTATGTGAAAAATTTAAAATTCCACAATTATCAAGCCAATCAATTAATTCATCATCTAGTGTAGATTTAGAAAATAATTTAATATAATTTTTCAAATTTGGATAATTCGTAAAAATAACGTTATACAAAGTTTTAAATATTTCATTAAAAATAATATTGGTTCTATAGTTTAAATCAAATTGATTTATATACTTTTCATTTCCATAAAAAACTTGTGAAATAAAATCGAAATATATTTTTCCCTGAGATTTTTTGTAATTTTTAGCACTTAAATTAAAATCAAAATTCTCTTTTTTAAAATCAACAAAACAGCTATCAAAGCTGCACTCCTCCTCCTCATTACATTCATACTCTAATTTTTTTAATTTTTTTTTTAGATCATCACTCATCTTTACAGTTATCTTCTTTCCATTACAGATTCTGCAAATGGGAACTATATTTTTTTTACATTTATTTAATGCTTTATTTTTTTCCCCATCAATAGTTTTATTAATCAAATGTTCTCTTTCAGCATAGATTCCTATCTCTGTATTAGCTTCTAAAGAAAAACCACATATAAAACATCTATTTTTAGATATTTGTAATAAATCATTTATAAAACTATTACTTACTTGGCTTTTTTTATTATCATAAAAATTATTATAACATTTATATTTATTTAAAACATTTATATATTCTATATAATCATATATCTCAAAATTCAAAAAAAAATCATTCATATTCTATTCTCCTCCAGTCTATTAATTGCATTATATATAATTTTTTCTTTCATTGATAATTCATAATAATTAAAATTTGAAAGATTATAATTAAAAAGCTTATTTTCTAATTTATTTTTATAAATAGTTAGAAGTCCTTTCATTTTTTCGCTTTTATATATTTCTCCACCAGATAGATTAAAGAGTTGCTCTTCTAATTTTGCTTTACTAAAAAAATCTTGAGAATAATATTTTTCAACTACTTTTTTTCTAATTAATTTGTATATAATATAATTTTCAGGCAAAGAATACAATGTTTCTGAATTATGAGAAGAAAAAATAACTTTAGCATTTGAATTTTTTCTTTTTTTTAATTCTTCAATAATATTAGTAAATCTTTTCCTATTTTCAATATCTAAAAAGGCATCAGGTTCATCAATTAATAACCAATTAATATTTTTATTAAGTAGATTATCTAAAATTACAATCATTCTAATTAAAGATACATAACCACTTGATTTTAAGTAATAATAATCTAACGAATTTTCTAACCTGCCTTTTTCATATTCAACTTCTTCTTCATCTGTAAAAATTAATAATTCAGATGTTTCTTTTTCATAATAAAGCTCAATACTTAAAAGTTCAAAAATCAATTTTTTATAATACTTATCCTTATTTAAAATTGTGCTATATATTACCTTGCTTATACTTTCTTCATTTATCTTATCACCGATAAAATCTATGTTTTTACTAGGAAAATCATTAAAATTACTAGAACTTTTATATTGTGATTCTGATTTCTCTATCCCAGAAACATTCATATTTTGACTTAAAAAAATTGCATTCTCAACATTATACTCTCTATTATTAATTGTTCTAGTCATCTGTTTAAAAATTTCAATAATTTGATAAGTTTTTCCTGAATTGTTAGATCCTACTAGTACAAATCCATTAATATTATCTCTATTATCTTCTTTAATATTATCACTAATTAACATTTAGCCACTCCTTCTTCTACAAACATTTCATAAATTCTTCTTAAATTTTTCACTGTTAAATATCCACTTAAATCTTCACTCTTATCATATTTATATTCTAGTATTTTTTTTGGAATTTTAGTTTCAGATGATATTTTTTTTAAATATCTTAATATTATATAAAATACAATATAATTTTTAAAGCTTTTACTTGTATGACTAAAATCTTCAAAATTAACATAAAAGAAATTCTTTATACTAGAAAATTCTTCATCCAACAGTTTTTTATTATTTCCATTTTCAGAAATAAAATCAGAATAAGAATCAATTAATATTTCTGTTTTATCATTAAGAATTTCAAATTCTTCTTTTTTGTACAGAATTTTTTCTAATCTATCAGATTTAATATATTCTCCTTTTGAATTTTTTTGATAAGTCAAATTAAAATAACAAGCTAACATTAAAAATAGCTGTCTAACATCACTTTTATCTGTTACTCTATTTCTAATATAATTCCATTTTTCATTCTTTACTTCATTACTTCCTGGAATCCTTCCCGTTTCATCATTAAATTCATTAATTAATTTATATAAAGGATTTCTATAGTGAATTCCATTTCTAATCTCTTGAGAAGATAGTGGCGTTCCTGCACTATTGTACAATCTAAAGATATCAACCGTTTCTGAATTTTTTCCACCTTTCACTAATACAAAACCTAGTTCATTATCTAATAAGTCTTCTTTTTCTTTTGGAGATAAAATAGATTTCTCTCCTCTATAACTAATATTAATCTCTTTGCTTACATTATTTTCGTTAATTACCTTTACTTTAAATTCAAATTCTAAATCTAATTTATATTTTTTTTCCAATATTTTTTTTGCAGATTCTATTTCTTCTAACATTTCTTCTCTTTCTTGTTCAGAATCAAGCCGGTTAGCTACTTTTACATAAGTTTCTGAATCATGATAATAATTACAAAACTTTACAATTTCGGTCATATGTTCACTATAATTTAATTTTCTTATTTTATATCTAGGAAAAACTCCATAATACCACATCAAAACACTTGTAAGCCTTTGTTGTCCATCAATAATTAATTTAACATTTTTATTTAATTCTTCATCAAACTCACTATATCCATATAACTTTGGAATAGGAATTCCTCTTAATAAAGACAATATAAATTCTCCTACTTGTAATTTTTCCCATACATACGATCTTTGAAATTTTGGCATTTTCATTCTTTGGTTTCCGAATTCTTCTATTAAATACCTAACACTATAATCCGTTTCAGAGTAATGCACTTTTTTTGTTAAATGGTAATCAAGACTTTTTCTTCTTTCTTGAGATTTTATATCTTCTTTTATTTTACATAATATATAGTTCAAACTTTTTATGTTTTTTTCTTTAATTAATTCTCTTATATTTTTAACATACTCTTCATCAATAATTTTTTCAAACACATCTTCATTGAAAATTTCTAAAAATTCCATATTATCTTGTTTTTTTTGCCAATTTTCTATCGCATTAAATACTTTAGTTAAAATTTCCATTTCATAATTCCTTTCAAATAAATATTTTTTCATTTATATCTATAATATAATTATAAATATGTTTTATTTTAGACATATATAACACTCTTTAATATATCTTTTTTGATTTTCTCTTGATTTTTTTTTGCTATATTTGTATTATAATTTTGTTCAAACTGATTAACTGTAATTAAATCTATATCCTTATCAAACAAATCTTCTAATAACTATTCTACTCTACAATAATTTTTATATTTTTTTTTTTTTCTTTTATTTCAATTCAACCTTTTCAATTTTAAATTCTTTCTTCATTGTCATTTTAAAATCTTCTGGCAATTCTCCTATTACTTCCATTTTTTCTCCTGTAATCGGATGATTGAATATCAATCTATATGCGTGTAACATTTGTCTGTCTACCAACTTACTTTTTTTACCATAAGTTTCATCTCCCAAAAGAGGATGATTCAAGTCTTTCATATGAACTCTAATTTGATGAGTTCTCCCCGTCTCTATATTTACTTCCATCAAAGAATGCTTAGAATTTTCTTCTAAAACTTTATAATTACTTATTGCTAATTTACCATTTTCAGTAACTACTGCCATTTGTTTTCTATCTCTTGGATTTCTACCTATTAGATTTTCTATTCTTCCTTCTTTCTCATTAAATCTTCCTTTAACAATGGCTAAATATGTTTTGTCTATTCCTCGATTTTTGAACATTTCTACCAAATTATAATAAGTTTTATTATTTTTAGCCACAATTATAAGCCCACTTGTATCTTTGTCCAATCTATGAACTATTCCGGGTCTCTTTCCATCTTCTCCTAATTTAGATACACTATCCAAATGATACAAAATTGCATTTACTAAAGTTCCATTTGGATGACCTGCTGCTGGATGTACTACAATTCCAGCTTTTTTGTTGATCACGGCTATATCTTCATCTTCATATACTATATCTATATCTATATCCTCTGCTTCCATTTTTATTTCTTCATCTGGTATTTCTATAATTATTTCTTCATTTCCTTTTAATTTATGTCCTGCTTTTGTTTTATCACTTCCATTTATTTTAATATTTCCTTGCATAATATATTTTTTTATCTGACTTCTACTTTCTTCTAATTCATTTTCTAAAAATTGATCTAATCTCTGTCCTTTATTTTCTTCATTACATTTCAATACCATTATCTCTCCCTATTTTTTATTTCATTTTTTATTTCTTTTATCTTTTCTATCGACAATCCTGTCATTTCAACTATTTCTTCTATTTTATCATTCTTTTTTAACATCTTATATGCTATTTTTTCCATTCCTCTTTCTATTCCCTTTTCTATTCCTTTTTCTATTCCTTTTTCTTCCGCTGTCCTTATCTCTTCATTATAATTCATCTTTCTTTTTCTTTCACCTTCATATATTTCTCTTTCTTTTTCATCAAAATACATTATTTCTAGTTTCTCAATTGCCTCATTTATTTCTTTTTCTTCATCTAATTCTTTTGGAACTTTTCCTTTTTCAAATTCATAAGCTTTATTCATAAAAGTAATCCATCTATCCAATACAGTTTTCAATTCTCCATATCCTTTTTTGAATTTACTCATTTCTATAAAATACAACTCTTCATAATCTAATTCCTTGTATATTTCATTTGTATCAAAATCTTTTAACGATATTCTTCTAATATATCTTTCATCATTAAAATAATCAAAATCTAATAAATGTATCCCAATTGTTTTAGATAATTCTGTATAATTTTCTGCTCTCTCTATTTGGCTACTATATATTTTACTCCAATAGTACAAGGCTCTTTTCCCATAATACCCCTGTTCTCCTATTTGCATCTCTATATCATAATGTATTCCATTTTCATCTACCGCTTTTATATCTAATATACTTTCTTTCCCATTTATATACTCTGCTAAATTATATGGATTTTTTATAGTTAAATCTTTTATTATTGTTTCCTGTTCTAATATTGAATTTACAAATGACAATAATATCCCTTTATTTTCTTCACTTCCAAATAATTTTCTGAATACTAAATCAATTTTAGGACTATATCTACACATTAAAATCATCCCCATTTTTAATTTTATTTAATTAATCTTCTCCCTTTATTATACCCCATTTAATAGTGGTTTTCAACTTTTACTTTAGATATGTTATTTTTCAATTTTTTCAATCCTAAATCTCAAAATATGCAAAAGAAGCAAACTCAAAAACCATATCTTTATGAATAATCCATAATATTGTCCGCTTGTAGAAATTAATCTGATCACATTTGTTCCTTCTATTCATTTTTTAGGAGACATTGTAAAAACATTCGTTCCAGATTCATTTCTAAAGTCCTAAAAATTCTATGTTATCTTTACTTCTTATCCAATTTTTTATTACATCATTTAGAGAATCACTTTTATATTTTGTAATATCTGTTAATAATATCTAATTGAATTGATTAATTTTTTTTACAGATATTAAAATTCTTTTTATATCTTCTTTCTTTGATATAATTCAGCCCAATAAATAAATTTTATTAGCATATCATTTGATATACTTCTATGCTCTCATTATCTTCTTTTTTCAAACCAGCTTTTTGAGACAACATAAAATGTATGTACTGATTCAATTCAAATATTTTAGCCTCTTCCGTTTCATAGTTTCTTAACCACTCGGGATTAGATTCTATGATTGACTTTTTTATTTTTGGATAATCAGAAAAAGGATAGAGAGAAAATGAGCAATACTCAATAATTTCAAAAAAACCTTCTTTTTTTTCTGGTATAGGATTATAATGAATAAATTTCAATTTTTTTGTATTTAATAAATAAATACCTTCTTTGTTGTAATCTTTAAATCTCCAAACATCAAAATTTTTGAAACTTCCTATTTTATAGTTTTTCATCTCGAAATCAATACTATCAATCATAAAGTTTTCTTTAAACTCTTCTATAGAATTTTTATAAAAAATAATTACCCATTCCTTCTGTACTCCTTGGCTAATAATATTATTTATTTTATTATCAAATTTAGTTTTATCTACTTTAATAATGAGATCTTCTAAACAATTCATAAATAAAAATTCAAGATTTTTTTTTTGTTTTTTCGCGCTTTCCTCCCAAATATGATCAGTGTTTATATTTGGATTTTGTAATACCCATTCTTTTGGAAAAATCTCGTCAATTGAATAATAGAGTAATTCTTTATTAGAAATTTCTAACTTTTTTTCATATATTTTTTCTTGTTTTAAAAAAGTTAAAAACTCAACATCTTTTAAGTTTGATTTAATAATATCTTTTATTTTATTTACTTCTGATTTATCTATAGACTCCACTTGAATATTCTCCTTTTTTTCTCTTTCATTTTCATTTTCAAATAGAAATATAAATTCATTAAGTTTAGATAAATTATCATTTAACTTAAAATATAAAACATCTTTATATTTTTCAAAAATTTTACCTCCATTTTCTTTTATATAATTAAGTCTATTTTTGAAGAAATCTTTAGTTTTATTATTAAAATTTGAATGATAATAGTTCGTATCATAAGAAGAATCCTTTTCACTTCTTGCTTTAAAATAAGTTGAATATCCTTTTAACATAATTATAATAAATAATTCATCTATATTATTTTTAGTTGGGTCATAAAAAGAATAGACATTTATAGGATCAGAAGAAGGTCTAAACCAATTATCCCATTCTAGTCTTGAATCTAAGTGTTTTTTTTCTAAATAAAAAAATATTCCAATGATTTCAAAATAGTTCATATAAAAGTTATTCTCTTTAAAAATTAATTTGTAATAGTTAGTTTTACTCTCAAGCATTGAATAATTCAGATATAGTAATACACCTAAATAAGATATTTCTTTAATTTTTTTTAGATCATCAATTTTTTCATTATATTTATCCAAATAATCAATTAATTCTACACAATATTTATATTCTTCAAATTTATTATTACTTATAAACAATACCGTTGAACTTAATAAACTTCGATAAATAAAAATATAGTATTCAAAAAAATCAAAAGAAATATTATTCTTATAGTCTATACTTACTCTGTCCATAATACTTTTATAAACTTCGATTAAACCAATTGTATACTCATAATCCGTCTTTAAAATACAAATTGTAGATAAGTTATACATTATTCTAATTGATTCATTAAAATAAGTTTTGTCATCTTCAAAAAGAGATTTTTCAAGAATTAAAACAAATAAATAATAAGATCCTTGATAAAATCGTTTATCATTTGTAAATTTGTAAGAATCTGACATTTTATCTAATAACTCTATAATAGAGTTATATGCAAAATATTTATCAATACGCCGAAATAATTGTAACTTAATGCTTTTTTCAAGAATTATTTTTCTTAAAAGTTTTATATCTTGATCAAAAATTGGAAAATCAACTTTTTCTATTGATACTAAAAGTTCTTCAGAAAAATCAACAAAAAAACTTTCAAACTCTTTTGATAAGTGATAATTTTTATTTATCTTTACTATATTTTTTAATATTTTATCAACTTTTTTATAAGAATTAGGATAACTAATTAATATATCATTCTTACTTATTTTATCACCAATTCTTTTATGCAGAATTATTTTTTTTGTTTCTTCAACAGAAGACAAATTTATGATTTTTTTTTCATTTGGGATTGCTCTTGCTTCTGTAGAAATATGAATTCCCTCACTTTCTTGCTTTTTACTTAGATATTCTATTAACTGATTTACTTTACTTACCATAAAAGATTCAATATATCCATCTTTCAAAGCTTTTACTTCATTATAATTTTCTTTTTTGTTTTCATTGTAATAAAATCTTATATTTTTATCACTAAATATTTTATCAAAACCTGAAAAATTATTTTCCCTAAGCGAAATTTTAGTAAGATTTTTAATAATTGTGAAAGATTTTTTTTCAAAATCAACTTTAAGAATTTCAAATTCATATATTTCCTTTATTGCAATGGCAGTATAATACATAACATAAAGAATAGGCCCTATCAGAAAAACTAGTTTTACTTTTAATAGTATATATGCAGAAATTATAATTATTATAGAGATTAAATCTTTGATTTTTGTTGTTTTAAAATATAAATGTTTAACAACATTTCTTTTTATTCCAGCTATAAAAATCAGAATTCCTGATAGAATTGCAGAAATAGCAAACAAAATTGTAATAAAATTTTTAGAATCTATAAATGAATAAAAATTTATATTTTCTTTATTTATCAGGGTATCAAAATCTTGATTACACAAACTTAGAAAAATTTTGTTTATTACAAAATGATTAAACAGTATCATATATAACATTCCAAAAGTTTTTTTAAATTTTTGGAAATTATTATGGTAACACCAAACAAATAAAATATTACTAATTAATACAATACTATAAAGAATAAAATATATCATAATTTCTCCTTTCAATGATTCAGTAAACTCCACTCAGTCTTGCGTACAACTCATTTATACACAACCCTTTTTGGTAACACTTTCGTATTATCCATCATCACCTTCAAATAAAGCAATTTTTTTTGAGAAGAAGGACATATCACTAATCAGCATATTATATGAAGATTCAAGCTCATTTTCATATTTGGGTATATAACTGCAGTTTCGCAATTAAAAGTAAAGCTTCTGCTTATAATTTTTTTTGACCTTCAAATCTAAAACTTATTCCTTTTTGAACTGTACTTGACCTTGATTTTATCGTGCATTTGCGTAAGATTATAAATTTTCTTAGTGAAATCACCGTTAAGCAGAGGATGCTGTTTGAGCAAAGCGAGTTTATCCTCTGTAGATGATAAGCTTAGAAAATTATAATCTGGAGCAACAGCACTTGATTTTTTTGTTTCTTTTTTTATCAAGAAAAAAAGAAAGATCTTTTAATATTGTTTAATTTGTGTTTACTGCAAAACTACAATCTATAATTTAAAAATCTATAATTCCAAATATATAAAAACCAATCAATACAATTGCCAAATCAGCACATATGTGAACAAACCAACTATTAAGAAATGTTTCTGGCTTATCATCTAAATAATTAAATATACAACCACCAACAAATAAACCGAAAAGAACCAAAATAAACATTATTACATGAAACCAATTCTGAAAATTAGCAATGTGGTACAATGCAAATAATATCGAGCTAAATACATATGCTGTTTTTTTCATTCCTAATTTCTTTATATTTAAAAATATAAAACCTCTAAAAAAGAATTCTTCCAAAAAAGAATTTACAAATACCAAATAGATACTATAACTCATTAAATTACCTTTATTTATTTTGTATTTTTCTTGAAACTCTAATATTAATTGATCTGAATCTATATACTTATTCATAATAATATATGCAACTATTATAATACTAAAAACTATAAAACCTAATACTGCTCCTAGATTAACCCTATGATTATCAGTCCTATCACGTTTTAAATTTCTTAATGATGATTTTAATATGTTATCACCAGTTTGTATTATATAAATCATAGGAAATATCGTAAATAATACCATTTTTAAAAAAATTTTATTCATATAACTTAATGTCATTACTTGGTCAAAAATATATAAAAATGCCACGGTAATAATTGATGACACCACTAAGTATCTTAATTTATTTTTAATCATATCTAATTTCCTCCATTAAAAATGTATGAATTCTAATTATCATTTCTATTTAATAACTGTAGTTTTGCGGTTATAAAATAAACCTTTATTTTTTTCGATCAAATAAATAATAGTATTAATCATTAAATTTAATTTTTTTTTGCCATATATCCTTGCTTTAGTTTTCCCTTTATTAGGGGGAAAATGCTAAAAAGGAATGGGGGCTTTATTTTATAAATACTAAATTAATTTTATTTAACTCTCTTTTTTAATTATACCTCATTTAATAGCAGTTTTCAAACTTTTACTTTGAATAAGTTTTTTCCAAAATCACTTTTTTGAACTATTCAACGCTTATTTATATTAAATCGAGAAAAATAGCACTTGATCACAACTAAAACCAAAATAGTAGGGGCGAGGTCTTCTCTCCCTAAAAATAATATTCCAAATTTAAATTTTGATGTAAATCTATTCTTTTTTAATTTTTTGTAGGGGCAATCCCCTGTGATTTCCCTTGTTTTTGATTAATACAAAAAAGGAGTCACTATAGCGACTCCTTCTATCAATCTTACTTGAGTTTTGAAATCATCCAATTTCCAGAAGTTTCATCTCTATACATTACATATGGAATACCACTTGAATCAAATTTAACTTCTACATGATATTCACTATTTTTCTGTATTCCTATTATTTCACCTTTATTAATCCACTCTCCATTTGAACTTTCATATTCTGCTAAAAATACTTCACTACTCGAATTTTCATAAACTATACTTGGTATACCTTGAGATAAATTCAAATCTACGGCTGACCAACTGCTACCAGACCAAGGATTTCCAATTTGTTCCCAGATACTTCCATTATATTTATACAATTTATTCTCAAATGCTACATATAATTCTCCAGTCGGTGATATATCAAAATCAAATTTTGTTCCTTCGGCTATTACTACAGAACCTCCTCCTACTTTATCCCAACTATTTGTACTCTCATTATATTTTATAACAGTCGGATCTCCTTTATAACTGTAACCAGTTCTATTTCTATAACCCACATATAATTCTCCATTATATTCCTTCATACTGATATCTGATACTCCATCAGTTTCTGTAAATCTTGCTATTCCTAATGTTTCCCAATCATTTACTACGTTTTCATCATAGTGTTGTACTGTTAATTTACCATCCATTCCACTACTAACATCATTATATGCTACATATATTTGATTATTTTCGTTAACTAACAAATCTAGTTCTCCAGCTTTATTTAATGACATTTTATTTGTAATATCTGGAAATCCACCATGTAATTTCCAATTAGGAGTTTCTTCACTCTTAACTATAATTTGCCAGTCATCATTTGAAGGATATTCTGTACTTGCATTAGCTATATATGAAACAATTGCTGCTCCTGTAGTAGTAAATTCTAAATCAACTCCTCTTGCTCCCATAAAATTTTCTGTTGTATAATCTAACCAATTACTTCCATCATATGATTCTATCTTTAGATATCCATTGTTATTTGAGTCTGGATATGCAAAATATGGAATATTATTTTCTATTTTAAAAGAAGGCTGTATATAATCTCCAGCAAAATTTCCTATTGCTTTCCATAATTTTATGTCTTCTATATTAATTTCTAAAATAGATGGTGTTGATTCATTACTTAGAACTTCAAATGGCACTTCACCTATTGCAGTTGCCTTATCTACCTCACTATCGTTTATTACTGCTTGCAATAAATAATTCCCATCTTCTAAAATAAAATTTATTTCATATTGTATTCCTAAAATTTCTACATCTTCATCAATCGGAGTTACTTCAAATAATGGATCTCCTATAGGCTTACCTTCTGTATCTCTTAGAAAAACTAATGATTTTATATCTCCTGATTCTCCGCTAGTATTAATTATTGTTCCAGATAACTTTGTTGCCTTTTTCTCAGTTATAAAGCTCCAAATATCTCCTTTATTTTCAAAACCATATTCATCTCTTGCTACTACCTGCCATCCATATTCAGTTTCATAATTTAAAGCAGATACTGTAATTGCAGTCATACTTGTTATACCTATTGAAGATAATGTTGTCCCCAATTCTCCTAATAAAATTTCATATTCTAATTCATTTCCATCTGGTTCAATTACTTCGTTCCAACTTAATTCTATATTTATAGCTGTATTTGTAGTCATATCTATCGGTAAAATATAATTTGGTTTTTCTGGTGTATTAGAAAAAGCAATTACTCCAAAGTCAACTATTTCAACTACCGATGAACCCAATACTTCAAATTCTTGATTTTCTTTAACTTCTACCTCTTCAAACAATCCATTATTATTTTCATCTAAATAGATTATTGCTATATAACTATCTTTCACTAATGCAAAATTAAAAGTAAAAGCTCCTTCACTTGTTATTATTTCTGTTTTATCTAACATTGGTTTTATTGTTGATGGACTTGTCGCTTTATCTAATATTGCTATTTCTAATTTCACATTATAAGATGTATCATTTATTAACTCTCCTATAACTTCTGTTTCATATTCAGTTATAAATGACCATACATCTCCTTCAGTTACTCCGCCTTTACCATCTTTAACTATTACTTTCCAATAATACATTGTATTATAATCGGCAGTTTTTCCTCCCGATGTATATTGATAATCTACCAATTCTGAATTTGGATTATAAAACATTTCTCCAAGATATACGGATGAACTTGTTATTACAGCATTCTCTACTTCTATTTTGTCCGTTCCAAAGTACACTTCATACATTAATGGATCATTATCTGGATCTGTTCCTTCTTCTATATTTAAAACAATCCCTTCATTGTCAATATCTATTGCACCCTCTGTTGTATTTCCAGGCCCATATAATACAGGTTTATTTGGATTACTATTCTCTGCATCTATCACGAAATATAATGCAGTTGGACTTGTTATTCCATCTATTAATTCAAATATTAACTCTTTAAATGGTTCTTTTTCATCAAAATCATATACTTGATTTGAGTTTACATCTATATATACTTGTCCGTGATACTTACTATCCATCAAATCTAATGTTTCATCTATTGTTGTTGGAGTGGTTGATAAAACAACTCCCATATTATAGACTTCTATTGCCGATCCTGTTGGATTATCCATACCATCATCTTTATATATTTCAAAATAAACATTATTACTTTCATTCGAAGTATTATTTTCTATACTTCCTATTATATTTATAAAATTAAATATAGGTTCTATACTTATATCTCCCAATAATTTTGCTGTTTCTCCACTATTTATTGTAAAACTAACTACTTCTAAAGGATCTCCTACATATTGATTATCATCATTTACATCTATAAAGAATTCTGCCAAATAATCTTTTCCTTCATGTAATAAGACACTTTTACTATCTGACATTCCAGATATATATTCTTCAAATAATATAGGATCTCCTAGAGGCTTTCCAGTCCCATCATCTTCATATATATACAATTTTATATCCCCAATTTTCCCGCTATTATTTTCAACCTTATTCCAATATAAATATACTTCATTAAATATTCCAATCCTTATATTATCTATCCAAGCTTTCCCAGCTGGATCTACTGCAGACTCATATTTATCATATTGCCATTCTAATGTGTGTTCCCCTACAGGAATTGGATATGTTGCTGTTTTCCAATCAATATTTCCAGACCAATTACCTTGATAATCATAATTCATACCACTTGGGTCTATTTGAAATTTTAAAAATTCTTTATCAGTTTCATTATCTACTTTATAATCAAAAATTATATATGTTGAACTTGGAACATCTACTACTATCTTTAATTCACTTACATCATTGTATGCTTCTATTTCAAATTCTACACCATAAGAGTTATCTATACCGACACCATTTAAAATTTTTGGTTCATACCCAAAATAACTGAATATTTCCCATTCATATTTTAAGAAATTGCCACTCTCAAAATCTTCCATAAGTGTTTGAGGAAGGGCTTTTTCTGTTGTGAAACTCCAAATATCTCCTAAAGTTATTCCACCTTTTTTGTCATCCGAATTTACTTGCCAATAATATGTTGTATTATAATCTAGCATTTCTATATAAATACTTGTATTTGTTGTTACTTCTATTCCCGACATACTTGTTTGACTCATTCCAAATAATACTTCGTACTCTAATTCATCTCCATCTGGATCTAATCCTGTCCAACTTAAATCCAATGATATTGATGTTCCTGTCGTCATATCTAATGGTTGGAGATTTATCGCTTTATCTGGAAATTGGTTTATTATTATTTTTTCTGTTGTAAAGCTCCAAATATCTCCTGAAGTTATTCCTCCTTTTTTGTCATCTACTGTTACTTGCCAATAATACATTGTATTATATTCTAATCCTTTTACCATTATACTTGTATTTGTTGTTACTTCTATTGCTGACATACTTGTTTGACTCACTCCAAATAATACTTCGTACTCTAGTTCATCTCCCTCAGAATCACTACTTGCATTCCACATCAACATAACTTCATTTGCATTTTGTCCTGTTGATTCATTCATTGGATAAGTATTTTCTGGTGCTGTTGGTAAACTATTAATTGTTTTTCCAAAATTATGTACAAATACCTCAAAATCAAATATTCCTATTTTCCCATCTGGTTCAGCATAATCAAATATTCCAACCCATTCTCCATCAAAATTATCACTCTCAGGATCTATATCATATAATTCATTATAATTTGTATCTGCTACAACCAAACCATAATTTTCAACAAAATCTTCAAAATCTAACATTCCAACTTTACCATCATTATCAAAATCTCCTAATAATTTAGGTTCTGTTCCTGTTGGCACAATTCTTTTTATCCCCTTTTTTGATACATCTAGTAATACAGGAGTAATTTCATTTATACCTATACCATCCTCCCTTTTTTGAAGTACCAATATAGTCTCACCTTTTTTGATATATCCATTCATATCCATTATTGCTACCACTGTACTATCTTTTATATCCTTTATTATATGAATGTTTTTAGTGACAATATCCTTCTTATCTATTTTTTTATTTAATATAAATTCTGCACCTTCTAAATTATTATCCGCTGTCACAATAATTTCTGTCTTTGTTTCTGTTATTACTACACCATCTCTTTTTATAATATTTTCTTCATTTTCTTTTTTAAAACAACCTCCAAGATAAAGAGTAATTATAGAAAGCAATAACATTAAAAGTGATATTTTTTTCTTTAATATCAACATTTTTTTTCCTCCCCCCTTTTTTTTTACAGAGTCTGTCAAGTGAGACCTTTTTTGCTCCCCTCTCTTTAGATAAAGAGAGGGGCTGGGGGTGAGTTTGAGTCCTCTCCACCTAAGCAATTAATTTTAACAAACTCAACTTTGTATTTTCAAATATATTTAATCAATTGTTACTACTCCTGGATCTTCTGTCCATATATCCATTTTTCTATCTTCCAGTGACTGTCCTTTATACTCCTCTGTTCCTGCTATCATTGTCATATACCCTAAATTTATATCTGTTTCTTCTGTTATTCCTATATCCTTAAACTCAACTTCCATTATTGTACTTCCGTCTAAATTTATTGAACTAAGTAATGCCACAGATATTGTTATTATTCCTGGATTTAATTCTTTTACTATTACCATTTTACCAGTTAATTCATTTCTAAGCACAACTTCAGTAAATTCTAATATATTAGTATCATATTCTAAATAAATATCTATTAATTTTACATCCATTGTATTATATAATATTATAGGCATTACAAAACTTGCTCCCTGACTTATATGTGAATCTCCTAATTCTATTGCATTATACTCTGGTATTTTTTGTCCAAATCCAACATCAATCGAACTTGGTAAACCAGAACTCATATCAACATCAACTTCAAATCCACCATATTCTGTTCCCATCGATATATCTATTACTCTTCCTCTTATTATGTAGTCATCACTCTCATTTATTTCTTCAAACAAATTCATTATTTCTATTGCTGGCAAATCACTTTCACTCATAAGTCTTATTTGAGAATATGAAACAGATTCCGTTTCATATTCACTTATTTTTCTTGCTAATTCCATTTCTAAAAATATTTCATTTGCAAAATTCATTTTAGATGTCTCTAAATTAGAATAATCTATCTTAACTTCTATCGAATCTACTGCAAATAAATTCATTACCTCTTGTGACATTTCTCCTAAACCAACTTCAATTGGTTGTGTCACTTCTCCTGATGTCTCAAAATGAACTAATGACATTCCAGCTTCTGATACCCCATCTATCATCACAATTACTATGTAATTTGAACCAATTTCTATATCTTTTGTTATTCCAATTGTTACAATTTGTTCAAGTTCTTCTCCTGGTAATAATGAAATATCAACTGAGATATTTTCATTTATACCTACTATTTGATCTTCTGTCGGTTCTTCTCCTGACATAGGAGAATAATCTTTTAAGATTCCTACCATTATCTTGCTAGTTGACGGAATAGGTTGATTTTTCACATTTTTTATTTTAACTTGTACTTCTCCTATTTCTTCTCCTTGCTTCATAAATCCTTCTATCTCAGATTCTTGTATTGGTTCTGGATCATTTCCAATATCTGTATCTGATAATAAACTTATTAATGTTTCTTTATCTTCTTCAAATCCTACAATCATATAATAGTACATTCCCATCAAATTTTCTGCAAATTCTATACTACCCTCAGATTTAGAAAATGTTGTATATGTCCAATTCATTGGCATAATCTCTCTATCAAAGACTTTAACTGCTGTATCAAAATAATCTATTCCCGTTATATTATCCGGATCCATACTTCCTGATCTTACAACTAATGCAAAACTATTTATATTAGTTTTTGTAGTTGCCCATTCAAATATAACATCTTCTGTTGGCTCAAAAGTATAAGTGTTTGGTTGTAATATATTTATTGGACTCTCTAAAGTTATTTCTTCTACTTCTATGCTTTCATAAACCACTATTGAATCTTTTTCAGTTCTACTAAATCCATCTCCTTCTATTTTTATATTATATGTTCCTGATTTCAATCCTTCAAATACTATTTTATTATTATATTGTTCCCATCTTCCTTCTCCAACATATATCTCATCAGATTCACTCACTTCAAAAATTTCAGAATAAATTTCTCCTTGTATAACTTCTGGATTTGTTATATTTATTTCCAAAACTTTATTTCCTTGTTCATCTAAATTGATTTCTCCTATATTTAATATCCCATTAGTTATAGTTCCTCTCATTTCTTTAAATATATAACCTTCTACTTCTAATTCAATTTTTAATTCTTCATTACTTGGTAATCCTGAAATAAAGAACTCACCTGTTACTGAATCAATATTATTTCTTCCAACTTCATCTTCATTCATATTATATACTCTTACTTCTCCCCAAGGGAATCCTGTTACATTGACACTTCCTTGTATTTCACCTTGTCCTAATTGTTTCAAATAAATAGTATTTATTATTTTATTTTGACCAATTATTTCAAAATCTATTTTTTCTTCTGGATACCCTAATATTCCTCTTATTTTTAATTTATAGGTTCCATTTTGCAAATCCATAAAACTAAAATGGCTATTTTCTATTGGTTGTATCCCAACTAATCCTATTTCATTTCCAAAATTATCTGTTTTTTGTATTTCAACTTCACCTTGGAATAACATTTCTAAAGAAGCATCTTCCTTAAATACATCTCCCTCTACTGCATATGTTTCTCCTTCTTTTTTGAGTAACTCTACAGATCTATCATTTGTCATATTTGCACTAACATATATTAATTGTATATATTTTTGTATATATCCTTCAACTAGTATTTCTGCTTCATATTCTCCAGCAGGTATATCATAAAAACTAGCTATTCCTTCTCCAGTATATACTATTCTTTCAAAATCTCTATTTTTATGTCTTATTCTTACTTCACTTCCCGGTTCCATAATTATATTTTCATTACTTTCTAACCATATATTTAAATGTCCTCTTTCTTCTTTTTTGACTATTATAGTTTCCAAATTTAAATTTTCACCATTTATAATAAATCTTCTATACTCTTCCATATAACCATCTGGCATTTCTGTTAAATTTAATTCGTATTCTTTACCGTCTTCTAAACCACCTATTTCAAAATCCCCATAACTATTTCCATCTCTAACAGGTATAATCTCTCCTGTTGATTTAACTTCTGAAATTATTATTCTTCCTCCATATATTAAATTGTTTTCTTGATCTTTTACATTTCCTGTTACTGTAAATGTATTTCCTGCTTGAACCATTAAATCAATATTTATGGATTGTGTTCCTTTCTCAATATATATTTGTTGCCAATTATCATTATATCCCTCTTTTTTGACAAACACATCATATTGTCCCACTGACATTCCATAAAAATCAACTACCCCATTATATGTATATTTTATCTCTTCTACATCACCAGTTTGTAATTTTATTCTTACTTTTGCTGCCTCTATATAATTTTCACTACCATCACCTACAAATATATTTAAATCTCCTATCTCTGTATTTGATAATAAATTTATATCCTCTATATGATTTTCTAAACTTGCTATAAATCTTATCGTCTGGTCTTTATATCCTACTATATCTATTATTCTCAATTCATATGTTTTTCCATTTTCTATCCCCAATATACTATAATCTCCATTTATTGATACTTCTGCTTTTTTGTCAATACCTGCATCTGTCACTTCATATAATTGAGCTCTTCCTTCAAATACAGATTGATAATTTTCATTCTGCACATATCCCATTACCGAATTCATATCACTAGAAATATCTTCCAAGATTATATCTGGTGACATTATTTTATCTTCATTAGTAGCTACATAAATATTTGCATATTTTTCTGGATATCCTTCTTTATTTACTCTAATTTCATAGTTCCCTTCTGGTATCTCATTAAATATTGCTTCTCCTCCACCATCAGTTGGATATATTTTCTTAAAGTTTTCAGATTCATTAAATATCTCAATCATTGCTCCAGTTGCTGGCATTCCACTTGTATCAGATACTTTTATTTTTAAACTAGAATTTCCAATTACATTTGTTTTTTGTAAAAATAAATGAACTCTAGTCGTATATAATTTACCTGTATTATCAAATGTTAAATCTATAAAATCACTCCTCAATTCTTCTGGTAAATTAGTTTCCATATTATCATCTGAATCTATAAACGCTCTTAAAGTATAATTTTTTGTAGAATCTAAGTCATAGTTTTTCATCATATTCTGATAATTTGACTTTGGTTCTATTGAGCTTTCTATCATTATAGTTTCACCATTAATTCTTTCATATAAGCCTAATACTAAATTTCCAGTTTCATTTTCTATTGTATCTCCTTCTATTTCTATTTCGAGTGAATCTCCACCTTTCATTTCATTTAAACTTATTATTTGCTCGTCACTTAATTGAGTTTCACCTTCTACATTAACTGTATATGGCAAATATCCTATTAAATCACCCGGTGTTATAATTTGATTTGTATCCATATCTACAAATGCTCCAATATAATATCTTCCAAAATCTGCTACACCTATTTCAAAATCATATATATTTTGACCATTTGCTATAATTTTAGTTTCATATTCTGGATAAAAATTGTTATATCCTGTTGGATCTTGACTAAATAATCCGACTCTGATATTTTGATATATTGGATTCTGTGTATATATTTTTCCAATCAATTTATTACTAGTTACTATATTTAATCCTGCAAAATCTAATTCAATTAAATTAGATTTTATTCCATTAGCTTCTATTCCTAATACAACTTTTTTGTTCATACCTATTTGTATAAAATCTTCTTCTATTATTTCATATTTTAAATCTGCTACTGTTCTAGTTAATATATAATTATCGTTAATTACATCTTGAAAACTATTTGCTACAAATAAAGTATATTCTGTATATTCTGACATTCCAGTCCATTCAATTATAGTTTCTTGGGTATTATCATTTAATTCCCAATAATCATAATATCCAGTATACGAAATATTATATCTCGTATCTTCTCTTCCTGCTCTTATTATTCTTATTCCTTCTTCTTTACTTAAGAAAACATTTTCTTCATATATATTATTGTCATTAAATTCTATATTTTCTATTTTATCTTCCCCATATCCATCTTTTTTGAATTTTATTACTATTTTTTCTCCTTCTGTTAAAGTTAATGGAATTCCTATTATCTCAAAATCTCCATTCCACTCTGTTGTCCCACCAAATAAATAATTATCATACGCCATAGTAATATTCTGTATTACAACATCATAATTTACAACATCATAATTTTCATTTCCATTTCCATCTTCTAAAGCCACTCTTCCTTTAATAATACCTTCCCCTTGAGCTATTTCTTCTTTTGTATCTTCATCTATTTGTCCATCTCCATCGTCATCTATTCCATTTGCTAATTCTTCATCTACTTTTCCATCCTTATCATTATCCAATCCATCGCCCGGTTCTACAACTTTTTTGATTGTCAAATTTAAGTTTTCAAAATCTAATAATTTATTACCATTATCATAAAACTTAATGAAATTTGATTTCCCTTCTCCAGTATCAGGTTGTCTATTTCCATTCATATCCAAAAAAGCCTCTATTCCATATGCCATACTTTCATCTGGAATTTCAAAATCAAAATCATATTCAACTCCATTTGGATCTGCACTTACTCCATATATTACTTTATCTTGTACTAACGTTCCATGAACATTAGTTTCTCCATTCATATATTCAAGAATTGCTATTCCAACATTTCCTGCTGCTATATTGTTAAATATTTTACCTCCTATTTTTTCTCCACCTGTTATATTTTCTAAATAAAGAGGATTTAATTTTTTATCACTATCTATTATTACTCCATCTGTTTCTTCTCCTAATATTTGACTTATACAGTCACCTAACTCTCTTAGTCCATTATTATTCATATCTAACCAAGCACCTATATAATATGTTCCTCTTGGTATTTTAATATTCTCGTACGATAATTTCCACATCATAGCTTCTTGATCCCATTTTCCATTCATTCCAGAAATTGTAACCATATACTCAATGTTTACATCATCCATATTTTCAGGTTTTTCTTTCATAAATACTAATTTACTACCTTGTGCTACAAAATCTATATTATATAAATCTCCAGAAACATTTACAAATTCATTTTCATTTTCATTTTCTTTTACTCTAAATAAAATTGGATCACTTATTATTATTGGTTCTATTTCTCCCTCTAAATTCATTACTTCTTCTTTTGTTACATTAAATCCCGCCACAGCTACAAAGTAATCTACATTTGGTAATAATTTCTTACCAAAAGCATAATTTGAATTAAAGTTTTCTATTTCACTTTCTTCATATAACCATTCATTTTTTTCTAAATCAATATTATTTATAAATTTTAAAGCTGTATAATCTGATAAATCATCTGTTTCTAAATATTGTTCATTTGTCACAATAATTATTGCTGTTGATGTTATTCCTGTTATCTCATTCCAATTAAATTTGATTGCAGTTCCTGTTATATTTAAATCAAAATCATATCCATTTTCTGGATAAGTTACTATTAATTTTTCAATAAATTTATTTGTTATATCTCCTAAATATTTTATTTCTTCGCTTGTTAATATTATATTACCCTCTGAATATCTTTCTCCATTCTCCAACTCGATATTAACTATTAATTCCCTATTTAATGGAAGTTTATCTAACATTATATCCAAATCGGAAGTTCCTAATCTTTTTATTATAAAAGATTGATTTCCTTCTATTACCATTATTTCTATATATTTTACTCCTTCTTTATTAATTCTAAGATTAATTTCTCCATTACCTTCCTCTATTCCTTCTGTAATATCTTCGTCAATCAATCCATCTCCATCATCATCTATTCCATTTGGCAATTCTTCATCTATTTGTCCATCTCCATCATTATCTATTCCATCGTCAGGACTTATAATTTCTGGTATATAAAAGCCTTCTTCAATTTCTGCTACATATTCTAATTTCCATTCTTTAATTTCTCCTAAACCTTCCTGAATCATATCAATAAACATTAATTCTTGATATACTAAATTTCCATTTTCATCTTGTATTTCAATCGGCAAATCAAAGCTAACTCTTATTACTTCATTATTATTATTCATTTCAGTTTGAATATTAATTAAAATATCATCCAAACTTTCAATAGCAAAAGATATTTTCACTTTTTTGTTTTTAATGTCTGACATTGTTTCCTCTATATTTTTTGCTATTTCAAATTTTATTGTTGAATCATTTACTATTTCCATTCTGTAATAATTTTCTATAAATTGACTTACAGTCATTCCTCCTGCTGTTGTATTTTCTTTTTTGTTTATAAAATCATTTATTTCACCCAATTTAGTTTTTATTGTACTTTTAATATCATTTTGATCTATATTATTTATATTTCCTGGATTACTATCTGGATTTGTTGGATCATATCCTTTATTGATTTCCAATCCATCTTCATACCCATCTCCGTCAGTATCGTGATTAAATGGATCAGTTTTCACTAATGCTGTTTCTGGATTATTATCAATATCAAATCCTTCATTTTCATCTTCATTAGATAATCCATCTCCATCACTATCTTTTACCATTGTAGTACCTTCAAATACATCTAAACGTTCAATATTTCTTATTCTCCATCCATTTTCTGTTTTTATAAATCTATATTCTTGATAAATTATAAATCCTTCTTCTCCAATTGTATCATCTGAACTAACTACTGCAAAATTTCCAAATGTATCAATAAATATTTCAAATATTTCTCTATCAATAATTTTTATTTTTTTTGTATACTCCTCTGTAATGAATTTTTCTATTTGACTTCCTTCTTCTAAATAATTTATTCCATTTACTTCAAAAACTAATTCTCCAGCCTCATTATGAAGACTATTCAGTATATTTCTTATTTTTTCTTGTTCTTCTGCTATATTAACTTCTTCTATATCTTCCACATTTCCATAAAAATACGATATTTCTCTTTGTTCTTTTAAAATTCCATTTTGTTTCAATTCTATATCAAAAAAGTTTTCTCCATTATTTTCTTCTGTTAAATTATAAGCATATATTGTTTTTCCTGTACTCATTATTGAACTTTCTGTTGTTACTCCTTTATTTCTTACATATATTTCTATTCCATTGTCTCTTTTGTAGTTTAATATTGATATTCCTAAAGTAAGTGTTGATTCTGTTGTTGTTATTTCATCTACAGTCATTTCTATATTTTCTATTCTTATTTGTTCTTTTATTTCATCAGCTTTACCTATAAAAATAGGCATTTTAAATTCACTTGTTGTTTTCTTTTCTTCATCATTTGCTATTATTTTTAATAAATATTCACCTGTAGTTGCTTCATCGCTAATAGATAAATTACCTTTAAAAATATCTGACTCTTCTGCTTCTTTTTTGAGAACAATTTCTTTTATTGTATCATTATCTAAATTTCCTTGATTATTATATATTTTTACACTAACATCTAAATTATCCAATCTAGAATATAATATACCCACATTGATTGTAATTATATCACCTTTTGTCAAAACATCTTTTGAAAGTTGTGGAGGAAATATTGTAATATTTTCTTCCTCTTCTTCTCCTGATTCACTCTTAGTTTGAGTTAATTTTGCGATTTCTATACTTGCATTTCTTATAGCTTCTACTTCTCCTGGCAACAATATTTTTACCCTTTCATACGTTGAAATCGCATTATTTTTTTCTTCTAATTTTTTATAAGTAGTTGCCAATCCAAATAATACATCTTCTATCCATTGATTATTTTCTCTTACATCGCTTTCTTCTATCAAATCTTTAAATAGTATTTTAGCCTCTTCTAAAGCTCCTAATGCTAATTTACCATATGCTTTATTTATATTTTGTTCATTTGTAGATTTACTTGTTCTTTCTTCTAATTTTTCTTTTATCTCATTTTTAATATTTGCCATTTGATTTTCTGTAATTATTTCATTTTCTCCCACATTTACATTCTTTTTTATTTCTTCTAATTCTGTTTCTAATTCTGTTTTTGTAAATCCTGATTTTGATATATCTTCTCCTGCTTCTGCAATAGCTCCTAACTGTGATAATCCTTTTGCTATTATAGTTGCTCTTGTTTTATTTTTTATATCCGTACTATTATCAACCTCATTTGCATACTTAGTCACTTCTCCCAATAATTCTACTGCTTCTCCTATAGCTCCTATATCAATTAAGCTTTCTGCTATTTTAACTTTTGTTTTTAAAATTTTTGAATCATTTAATTGTCTTCCTTTTTCTTGCATTCTTTCTGTAGCCTTTGAAAGTAACTCAATAGCTTTTCTTGAATCTCCATTTTCCCTATATACTTCTGAAATTTTTATTAAAATATCTTCTGATTCTATACTTTCGCCACCTGCTTTTATTTCTTGTAAATATGATTCTTCATCTACTCTATCTTCTATTAACAATAATTTTTCAGCTGCATCTTTCGCCTCTTCCAATTTACTAATATCTATTTGAGTCCAATTAGAATATATTATTGATTCCATTACTTTTCTTGATATGCTAGAATAAGAAATTCTAGATATATAGTCTATTGCACTCTCCAATTCATCTCTAATTTCATTCATATCATATCTTTTTAAAACTGCTTGTACTGTATTATTTTCTTCATCTAACATTAATTCTGCTTTATAGTTTTTAGAAATAGCCGTTAAAATTCGAGATTTTTTTTCTATTTCACTTCCTATTTCTGATTCCTTATCTGCTTTTATCGCTTTTTTGATGACATTATCCTCAATATCTTCTGCACTTTGTATTTTATAAGGATTTGCAAAATTTGCTCTTGCTTCTTCATAATAATCATATGCAGTAATTATTTCTTCAGGTTTTACTTTTTCTTTATCTCCCCACACTCCCAAACATCCTGAAAATGTTAAAATTATTATCAGTAAAATAATTCTATTAATATTGTTTTTCATTTTTTTCACCTCTCCCTTATTTAATTTAAAATCTTAAACTAAATCCAAGTGCTTTTATGTGATTAGGCTTCATTCCTGCATATGGTCCCAGTTCCTCTGTATAATCCACTAATTCAAATTCAAATTCACGCATTAAATATGCTGGAAATAAAACTACTTTTACCCAAGTTGGAGCTTTCCCCATAAAATATAATGGTTGTGCATACACTCCCATTGTTGGATACCCTTGATTGATTCCTAATCTCAATTTCAAATTAAATGTATCTTGCAATATACTAATTTCAGAACCTATATGTATTTTTTTATAAGGATTGTCATCTGGCGAACCATCTCCATCCATATCTTCATTTAATATATTTTCATAATCTGCTGATAGTTGAAGCCATTTTTTAGGATAAATCGACATTCCTACTCTAAGATTAGGCATTACTTTTTGTTCTCCTTTATAATAAGTACTATATCTCGGTATTTCAGAATTCTCATTTAAATCTTCATTTGAAAAATATTTAGCTATCAATTCACTTTCATCCAATTCATCATCTGGAATAATTTTTCCTTGTTTAGGATGTCCTTTTGGATAAACCGTTTTACTATCTTCCCATACATCAATTTTGGTATATGCATCTTGCATTGCTATTCCAATTCTAAATCTATCTCCACCAATAACACTTCCTATATTTATCCCAAATCCTTCATGTTTCGTTGCTCCGAACATCTGCATACTTGTATTCATAAAATCTGTTGTTGTTATTTCTGCATTTGTTTTCAAATAATTAATATATCTTGCTGAAGCACCTACTCTAAATGGTCCAAATTTAGTTGATATACCTATTGGAACATCCATATTCAAACTACTATTCAATATTAATTTAGGATTTACTGGATTCTCTATCCCTGCTTTATCAATATTTCCATATGCAAAAACTCCAAATCCAATATTTTTCATTAATATCCCTGTAAAATTTCCTGTATAGCCATTTATCATTTTATTATTCATATCTTTCTGTTTTTCTTTTATATAATTAAATATTTCTGATTCATTCATTTCTGATAATTTATCATCACCAATATCATCTATTATTTCTTTTAGATAAGATAATGAATCCATTCCATCTGCATTAATTCCAAATCCAGGGCTAAATACAGACCATTTTGTTTTTTTTAAATAATTCAACATTGCCGGATTATAAAGAAGAGCAGCTTCATTTAATGCTGAAGTTGTATATGAATTCCCCATTCCCATTCCTCTAATATTTCTATAATATGTTCCGTTAATTTCATCATCTTCTTTTGCAAAAGTTATTGAGGAAATTAATAAGCAAATTAATAAAATAAGTTTTACTCTATTATTTTTTTTCATTATTCTCCTCCCCCTAAAATGTTTATAATATCTCGTGATGTATCATCCTCTTCTATTTTTGACAAATTTTCTTTTATTTGTATCACTATTTTCATTAATCCTTTGTCAGTTTCTTCCATTGCTATGCTCAAATAATTAATACTTTTTTCTAATCCATCGATTATTTTTACAGCATTTTCATTCCAATTACTATTTGTTACTTCTGTAAAATCACTTTCTGTTATTTTTCTATCTCCATTTATATCAAAAGCTGATAAAATTAAATTTGAAGTTTGTAATCCGTATACAATTCCTGCTGTTTGATAATATGTTTTCAGTAATTTAATTTCATTTTCATCCAATTCATTTGGATCAGGTATTGCTACATTATATATATTTAAAGATTTAATTATCCTATTCTCATCTGAAATAGCAATATCACTAAATAATGTATTTCCTCCTATCGAAGATAATGTATTTAAAATTGTTAATGCTTCTACTCCATATTCTTGTAAATAAGAATCCGCCATTATAGAATTATATTCTATAAATCCGATTTTATCCTCTGATGATATATTTTTGGATAACATATCATAAGAATATTCTCCATTATCATTTTTGGCATATTGATATTTTTCTTCTAATACTTTTTTGGCATAATCTCTTGCATCCATATAATCTCCACTGCCTATCGCCTCTTTTGCTAAAAACTTATTTGCTACTAAATCATTCTCCTCTGGCTCATCAAATGATTCATAAATATTAAAACATCCTGTTATTAATATTAAAACCATTATAAAAAGCACTCCTTTTTTGAATTTCATTTAAATCCCTCCCTTTTTATTATCGAAAATCCATCCCTATGTCTTGCCACCCAATTTTTTTCCCTCCTTTTACAAATATATAAACATAATAGTTTTTCTTCAATTAATTGCAATATTTAAAAAAAAAAACCTATTTTGAAAATCAAAATTATATATATATATATGCAGAACTTCTCATTTATATTAAAAAGATAAAAAAATTTCTCTTTATTAAACTAAATTTGAAGTAGATGTATTGTAAAATATATATTTCGATTTTAAAATAAGTTTTTTATTTGGTTTGGTTTGTTGATATTTTTTAGAATGTTTTTTAATAAATTTACTATATATATATTTACTCCCTATTTTTTTATTTCCTATTTTTTTTTAGTATTTTTTTCCTTTTTTTTTAAAAAAAAATAGAACAACCTTTTTTGGTTGCTCTATCTACTCTTATTATATTTTTTTATTTATTTTTTTTAAACTAACTTCTTAAATTATTCCTTCTTTTTTGGCATAATTAAATAATCCACCAGCTTCAATTATATCTTTTACATCTCCTAAATCTTTCAATTGATATTCTTTACCTGATGTAATATTTTTCAATGTAAATTCAACTGTATTTACTTCTAATTCATCTCCTGTTTTTATCTCTTCACATAATCTATCTGCTGTTTCTAATGGAGCTATAAATCCAGAATCTACAGAGTTTCTATAAAATATTCTTGCATAATCTTGAGCTATCACTGCTTTTATTCCTGCTCTCATCAACGCATATGGTGCATGTTCTCTACTTGATCCACATCCATAATTTTTTCCTGCAATCATAAAAGTAAATATTGATTCATATTTTCCTTCTTCTATAAATTCATTATCTTTAGTTTTTTCTGCTGGTAATCCAGACATTGCATATTTACCATATAATTTTGCTTCCTCTTCATCATCTAAATTATATACCAAATATTTTGCTGGTATTATTTGATCTGTATCTATATTATCTCCTAAAACATAGGCTTTTCCTTTTATTATTTTTTCCATTTCTTCCTCCCTATTATAATTAAAAATTATTCGTTCCTCTATTTTTTTATCTCTATCCCTTGTTATCTTTATTTTAATCAGTCGATATCAAGACTTTTCAATGCTATATATTTTCAATGTTTTTATCCACATATCCACACAATAGGTTTCTCTTTAGATAAAGAGAAACCGACAACAAGGGAGGAGTTGTGATTTTTTCCATTTTAGAATTTAACAGCCCTATAATATAAAATTTCTACCTTAATCTTTATTTTATTTTAAAAATTTTCTTGGATCAGTAATATATCCAGTAACAGCTGAAGCTGCTGCAGTATAAGGCGAAGCTAAATATATTGGTGCATCCATAGATCCCATTCTTCCTGGGAAATTTCTATTTGTTGTTGATATTACTACTTCTTTACCATGAGTTCTACCAAATGTATCATCAGGCCCTCCAAGACATGCTGCACATGATGGTTTTCCTATTTTACATCCTGCTTTTTTGAATATCTCTCTTAAACTTTCATCACCTAATTTTATTTTATCTAATGATTCATTTACTTTTGTAGTTGCTGGTACAATAAATGTTTCTATACTTACTTTTCTATCTTTTAAAATCTTAGCTGCAGCAACAAAATCAGCTGTCTTTCCTCCAGTACAAGATCCTATATATGATCTATCTAATTTTACATCTCCAAGATTTTTAGCTAATTCTGCATTTCCTGGCGAATATGGTTTTGCTACCATTGGTTCCAAATCTTCTGAATTATATTTTATAATTGAAGAATAAACTGCATCCTCATCTGATTTTATTACATCAAAAGGTTTATCTGTTCTATCTGTTACATATTCAATAGTTAATTCATCTGGCTCTATTATTCCACATTTCCCTCCAGCTTCTATTGC
>Ga0307991_1000418_pt1 | contig 30728 bp, 31 predicted proteins | sample EllFjometagen131_FD_203146 | JGI IMG/M metagenome (GOLD analysis project Ga0307991, IMG submission 203146) | Marine microbial communities from Ellis Fjord, Antarctic Ocean - #131 | ecosystem: Environmental > Aquatic > Marine > Unclassified | place: Southern Ocean | collected 2014-10-08 | reverse complement strand
GCAACTTTTATTCCATTATCTTTTGCAATTTCTTTGTACTTGAAAAGATCCTCTTTGTTTTTCACTTTAAGTACAACTTTTTTCATTCCAAGCAAACGCCATTTCTTAATTATTTCCTTATCTGACCTGAAAATAACCTCAACAGAAGCATGAGCTACCTGTGCAGACATCTTTCCTTTATTTAACTTAAGGTCATCCCTTACTAAAATAACCTGTTTGTATTTCATAATTTCATAATTAATATTGAATGTTTTTATAATTTTGCATTTTAATATTAATTAAATTAAATCATAAATTTATTAAAAAGTTTTATCAAAAAATAAAACAATAAAACTATTCTTTTGTAGCAAATTAATTATGCTATTTTATAGTCGTGAAAACTATTGTCTTTAATATCAAAAGTTTTAAATACTAAACAAATTTTAATTTAGTATATGGAAAATGAGTTAAGTGATGAAGAGGTCTTAAATAGTTTTGAAAAAGGTGTAAACATTGTAAGAACAAGGGCTGATGAATTAGTAAAACTAGTTAAGCAGAAAGGAGAAATATCATTTGAAGAAGCTGCAAAAACACTTAATGTTTCATCACCAACAGTAGAGTCTTGGGCTAATTTTCTTGAAGAGGAAAAAATACTTTCTATTAAATATAATTTTACAACTCCCCTGCTTACAGTTTTTCAGGAAAAAATAAGAAAAGGGCCAAAAGAAAGGAAAACTGTAAAAGAAATTACTGAAGAAAAAGAAGTGGAAAATATCAAGCCTGTTAAAAAAGAAGGGCTATCTGATATACAAATGATGCTTGCTGAGGCATACAGTTATTTAAAGAAAAAAGATTTTGAAAAAGCAAATGAAATATATACAAAAATTAAAGCAAAATATGATGGTCTGCCAACAGAATTTCTTGAAAAAAAGAATGAGCTTAATACAGATCTAATAAGGCTAAGCAAAGATTTGGGGTTAAATCTTAGCAAGGCATCAAGAAATGAAATGGAAAAGAAATCAAATAATATACAAAAGTTATTGAACATTCTCAATCAAAAAATAAAAAAAAAAGAAATATTAAATGCAATAAAAGTTTATGGCCAAATAAAATCGGCGTATGATGGCTTACCAGATGGATTTCTTGAGCAAAAGCTTATCTTACAAAATAAAATAATAGACCTTTATGAGGTTCTTATCACCATCAGGGAAGAGCAGGATATGGGAGACATATCTGTAAAGAGATCTGAAATAATCAACCTTGTGGAAGAAATGAATCAGGCCATTAACGAAAAAAATATACCCCTTGCAATGAAGTTATACAAAAAAATAAGAGTAATTTATAACAGCCTGCCAGCAGGCTTTTTACAAGAAAAAGCAGAACTTCAATCAAAGATACTTGGGATGTATGAAATACTTTTATCAAACTATAAGAAAATTACTGTTGAGGACATGGAAAATAAGACAGTAAAAATAAAAGAATTATCAAAAGTAATGAATAACTACCTAATAAGGGGGGATATTATTTCTGCCAGAAAAACATATACACAGGTTAAAAATATATTTTATACCCTTCCAGAAGGATTTTTAAAACAGAAGACAGAGCTACAAAGGATTTTATTAAGTTTATATGAAAAATTAGCATCAAGACTTGACAAAAATTCTCTTGATGATTTTAATGCAAAATATGAAGAAATAGATAAACTGCTTGAAGATTCATTTAATTATGTTAAGAATAAAAGATTTGATTTGGCTAATGAAATTTATAAGCAAATAATGCAAGTATACAATTTTATGCCTTCAGGGTTTTTACAAAGAAAAACAGCTCTAAGAACAAGAATATTAGCTTTTTATAAAGATATATCGGGTCACGAAGCATTAGGAAAGAATCCAATTGAGGTTCCTGAAATAAAAGAAATACCAGAAGATAAAAAATTGATGGAAGTTCCACTGCCTCAAGCAAAACAATTTACTCCAGAAAAAATTGTTGAAACAAAAAAACCTTTTTTAAAAAGTTATAAAAAAATAATTCCCAAATTTCAGATTAAAAAAATAATGCCTCTTCCAAAACCTAAAGTAAATAAAATTATTAAGCCCAAAAAATTAGCTCTTTCCGTCCCACCAATGCCGCCACGATCTGGAATGGAAAAGCCATTTAAATCAATTCCAAAACCAATTATTAATAAGCCTGCTAAAGAGCCAAAACAACTGCGGTTTAATCTATTTAAAAAAGATAAAGAGACTGAACTAAAACCACCAACACCGCCAGAGCTTGCTACTAAAAAATAATAATATAACTTAAAAATATAGAAAAAAAGGTGTAAATTATTGGATGAAAAACAAGGAACAATAAAAATTGATTCCTACAAATTAAATGTTAATGATATCATAGTTAATGTAGTTATTGCATTGAAAAGGAATGAATTTGTTCCATCATATAATGTATCTATTCTTAATATCAGCAAGATAACTGATATTATCTTACATAAAATAAGAGAAGAGTTTGTCTCAAAGATTAATGTTGGTGATATAAAAATAAATGATTCAAGTAATCAAAACGCTATTAAGGATAAATTTCAGAAGGAAATTCTTGTTCTGATAAAAAAATACTTTCCTGATATTGATAAAAAAACATCTAACCTGCTTGTAAATTATTTAATACAGGAAAATATTGGTCTTGGAAATGTTGAGATATTACTAAGAGACAAAAATTTGGAAGATATAGTAATAAACAATGCCCGTGATCCTGTTTGGGTTTACCACCGTAAACACGGATGGCTTAAGACAAACGTAAAGATACCATCAGAGTCAAAGATAAGGCATTATTCAACAATGATTGGAAGAGATGTTGGAAAAGAAATAACTTTATTAAAGCCATTAATGGATGCCAGTTTGCCAAGCGGGGATAGGGTTAACGCTACATTGAGCCCAATTTCAACAAGCGGAAACACTATATCAATAAGAAAATTTGCTGAAAAACCATGGACAATAACTGATTTTTTAAGGGAGAAAACTTTATCATATTATGCAGCTGCATTGATATGGCTTGCAGTCCAGAATGAGCTTTCCATATTGATTACAGGTGGAACAGGCTCTGGGAAAACCTCCATGCTTAATGTTGTTTCTAATTTTTTTCCACCTAACCAAAGGATAATTTCCATTGAAGATACAAGGGAGTTGACTCTTCCTGATTCACTGCATTGGGTTCCTATGGAAACAAGGTTGGCAAATCCAGAAGGTAAAGGCGAGATAACTATGCTGGACCTCCTTGTAAATTCACTTAGAATGCGACCAGATAAAATAATTGTTGGAGAAATAAGAAGAAAAAAAGAGGCAGAAGTTTTGTTTGAATCAATGCATACAGGGCATTCTGTTTATGCTACACTGCATGCAAATAATGCAAGAGAAACTGTTGTAAGAATGACAAACCCACCAATAGACATTCCTAAGCTTATGCTTTCTGCTCTTTCATTAGTTGTTGTTCAGCATCGTGACCGTAGAACTGGTAAAAGGAGGACATTGCAGATTGCAGAGATTTTACCCACTGGTGAACCAAATGTTTTACTGCAGCTAGATGTCCAAACTGACGAAATAAAACAATTAAATGAATCAAAGGTTCTTATGGACACAATAAATCTTTATACAGGACTTAAACCTGATGAGATAAAGGCAGATATAAATGAAAAAATAAATATACTAAAATGGCTTGTTAAAAATAATATTACAAGTATACATCAGATAGGATTAATATTTGCTAAGTATTATATTAAGAAATTAAAACGTTAGTAAGGTGATATAAATTATTGATCTAGTTAATATTTTTGTTAGAAATTTTCCTAAATTAAAGGAAGAGATGATAGTTGCTCATATGAAGGAAACTCCTAAGCAGCTTGTAAAGAAAGCAGTACTTTTATCTTTTTCAGCTGCAATAGCCGTAACATTCTTTATTTTTATAATATTTGAAAAGCAGGGGGCATCATTATTAATAATTCCTTTCTTATTTGTTTTTGCTTTTGTATTTACATTTTTATTTATGCTTCAGACACCAAAAGTTTACATAAGAAAAAGAGAAAGGGAAATAAACAAGGAAGTTTTATTTGCAGGGCGATATCTCCTTGTGAAGCTTGAATCAGGAATTCCATTATTTAATGCACTTATTGATGCATCTAAAAGTTATGGTATTGCAGGAAAATACTTTAAGGAAATAGTTGACAATATAAATACAGGAACACCAATAGAAGAGGCACTTGAAAATGCAAGAAAATATAATGCATCAAAAAATTTCAGGCTTATATTATGGCAGGTAATAACATCTCTAAAAACAGGAGCAGAAGTAGCAGATTCCCTAAGAAAAACATTAAGCCAGATAACACATGAAGAAATAATAGAAATTGAAGAGTATGGAAAAAAATTAAATTCATTAGTTATGTTTTATATGATAATTGCTTGTGTAATCCCATCATTAGGAGTAACAATGATTGTGATTGTTTCAAGTTTTATGGATCTTGATATTGGTATGAGCCATCTTTTTACAGTTTTATTCTTTTTGGCCATTATACAATTTTTATTTATATCATTAATTAAATCGGCAAGACCAATGGTGAATCTATGAAATTAATATTCTTAGAGGAATTTGGAAAAGCAACAATTCCTGAGAAGGTTAGGCCAAATCTTAAAGATTATCTTTTCAAGGCAGGATTAACTGAAATTCCATATAAACTATTTGGTGCCCTTTTTTATGGGTTCATATTATTGGCAATCCTGCTGTTTTTCTTTTATGCTTACCCTCTTCTTATTGAATCATTCTCTGGATTAAAACTTTTTATTTTTTCATTTATTTCTGGACTTGCCATAGCTTCAGGCATGGCTGTTCTTACATTTGCCATAATATATTTTTATCTGGATTTAAGAATTTTTAACAGAACAAAGCAAATGGAGGAAGTATTGCAGGATTTCTTAAAATTTGTGTCAGAGAATCTTAAAGGCGGAATGTCTTTTGAAAAAGCATTATGGTCTGCCATAAAACCAGAGTTTGGGGTTCTTGCCACTGAGGTTAGGCTTGCTGCAAAAAAAGTTATGACTGGACAGGATGTTGATGAGGCAATAACAGAGTTTACAAATAAGTATGATTCTCCAATTCTTAAGAGATCTTTTAATATTATTATAGAGGGTCTTAAAGGGGGGGGGAGAGTAGCAGATATTATTGATAGGGTTATTGAAAATATTAGTGAGACAAGAATGTTGAAGAAAGAGATGGCTGCAACAAATATGACTTATGTAATATTTATAACATTTGTTGTAATAGTGATTGCTCCAGGATTATTTGCACTTTCATACCAATTGCTTATTATCTTAGGAAGTTTTATCTCTAAGATTGGAGGTACAGAAATAAGCGGCGGAATGAATCTTCCATTAACTATTTCAAATATATCAATAAAACCGCCAGACTTCATAATTTTTTCAAGATATGCCCTTGTTATAATATCCACTTTTTCATCTATGATAGTTTCAATTATAAGAAGAGGAAGCATTAAAGCAGGGGTTACATACATCCCTATATTTGTTGCTTCATCACTTTTGGTACACTCATTATTTATGCTTATACTAACAACAATATTTAGCGGATTAATATCAATTTAATTCACTATAAAAAAACGAAAGATTTATATAAAATAGGTAATATAATTGAGTCTAAGCATACTTTATTAATTAAAAAGGAGGAGATAAAATGTTTATGAAAAAAAAGGCACAAGCTGCCATGGAATTCTTAATGACTTATGGATGGGCAATCCTAGTTGTTTTGGTTGTTATTGGTGCATTATCATATTTTGGTGTTTTAAATCCACAAAATCTTTTGCCAGAGAAATGTACACTCCCAATGGGCTTGTACTGCAAGGATCATATTATAAAAGGAGATACTGCCACAACGAATTCTAATACAATAAGTTTTAAGCTAGAAAATGGTATGGGGCGGGGCATAATAATTACTAATATAAATGTTAGTGGACAAGTATTTAAGGGTTGTAATATTGATGACCAAACCAATAATTCATTAAAATATAATAATATAACTGGATGGCATATTGCAAATGGAGATATGGAAAGTGTTACAATAAACTGCTTTTCAATAGCAGATTTCAGTGGCAAGACAAAGGGTGACATAACCCTTGTGTATTGTAGCGATACATCAACGAGTGATAAGGATTGTGGTGACTACTCACACACAATGGAAGGAGAATTACTGGCAAAGGTTGAATCCTCTTAATTTTTTAATTTAATTTTTTTAATTCTTTTTAATTAATTTTAAATTTACTTTAGAGTAGGCACAAAGCTTTTATATATTTAAACAGGATTTTCTAAGTAATAATGACAATGATTAGGGAAGCACAGGCGTCAATGGAATACTTGCTTGTAGCAGTAATGATAACACTAGTAATTCTTCCATCAATATACATTTTTTATGGCTATTCACAAAAATCAAATGAAGAAATAGCTCAGAGTCAGATTAACAGTTTTGGAACACAGATAGTTGATGCGGCAGAAAAAGTATATTACCTTGGAGAACCTTCCAAAACAACCCTTGATTTAACAATGCCTAAAGGTGTTAGAAATATGGAAATATGGTGCAACCAAGAACTTGTATTTTTTTTAGCTGGTGGTTCAGATATTTCATTTAAGTCAGTAGTTAATATTACTACAAATATAACTGCTAATGATGCCAGTGGTCAATGTTGTTATAATTTCACAAAAGAAGATTATTCACCTGGGCTTAAGAATGTAATAGTTAAAGCAAATGGAGACAACGTGTTGGTTAGTATTGAGTAGGTATTAATATGAAAAAAGCACAGTCATCAATAGAAGTTACATTGTTAATTGGTTTTATGTTCATAACCTTTAATTTGTTTCTTCTTGTTATTGCTCATCAAATGGTTGATGTGCAAAATCAAAAAAACATACAACTTATAGAAGATATGTCTTCAGTTATTGAGAGTGAAATAACCCTTGCATCAGGAGTTGAAGATGGTTATTTAAGAACCTTCGAAATTCCGAAAAAATTAAAAGGCATTAATTATTCAATAAACCTTATAAGTTCAAAGGATAGAGGAACAAACTTCAGTGAGTTAGTGCTCAAATATATTGATTTTACAAAAAATTATGAAACAGTCAAAATATTACCAAAAAATGTTGATGGTATTATTAACAAAGGAAAAAACAATATTACAAAAAAGAATGGAACAATCTGCTTAAATAGTTGTTAATAAAAGGAGGAAATTTAAATGAAAAAAGCACAGACTTGGTCTTTGGATGCTATTGTAGCTATAGGAATATTTATTGTTGTGATTATAGGATTTTTCTATATTATTGATATGTCATCAAAACCGAACAATGCAGAAAAACTTAAAGATGAAGGTGAAACAATTCCTGATATTCTGATATCATCGGAAACAGGGGAAAACCAGAGTGCTATTGTTGAAAAAAAAGTTGATGAAGAAAAAATAGATGAACTTGTTGAAAAAAGTAAAACCAAAAAAGGATACGAAAACCTTAAGAATGAACTTGGTATAGATGGGAAGTTTTATATTCACTTTGAGGATATGGATGGAAATATAATTTATATAAATAACGAAACAGTTGGTATAGGTAGCGATGAAGTAAACATAACAGGAGGGTAATAATCACAATCCAATAAAACTTTTCTTTATTCATATACAAGCAAATTCCTCTCCTGTAACTCCTAAATTAACAAAATAATTTAAATATCAGTTAACAAATAATATACTAAGAATGTACAAAAAGGCATATTTTTTCACATTAGACGCTTTTATTGCAACAAGCGTTATAGTTATAGGTATTTCTTTAATTTTATTTGCTCGCACAAACAAGCCTTATGAGGTACAGGCAGCTTTCCTTTCCCAAGATGTTATAGATACTGCTTCATCAATAAAAGTTTATGAAATAAGTGATAATGAGTATATAAATAATTTAATAACAAATGAAGATATAACAAATACACGAAATACTGTTTTAGAGCAAGTAGGGGAATTTTGTTTTAAGGATATGAATAGCACGGCGAACAATTTCACAAAAGAAGTCTTTTTAGAGACAATACCCTCTGAATATAATTTTCAGCTACTGATTAAAGATGGAAATGAGACTTTGTTTAATTATACAAAAGGCACAAATATGAAAACATCCAGAGTTTTAATGTCATCAAAAAATATAATTTTTGGACAGATAAATAATACTATGTGGGGTCCTTACACATCAGAGGTAAGAACATGGCAATAAAAAACAAAAAAGGGGTGTTTTTCACTTTCACTGCAATACTTATTGTAAGTGTTTTAGTTTTAGCATTTTCCTCTGATGTTTATGTCACCTCAAAAAACAAGATTCCTGTAGTCAAATCAAGAGTAAAAACAGCAGATACTTATTTAAGAAACCTCGAAACATCTTATTTAAAAACTTCATTGTATACAAGCAGCTATAATGCATTAAATTCAACTATTTTGTACATAAACAAAACAGGTTTTTTAAATAATGAAGATGATTTAAATGCAAAATTTAATGAGGTTCTGTTAAATGGCACAATAGATGGTACAGACCTTAGCAATATGGGGATTACATTAATGCAAGGCAATACTTTTATTTACAGGCTTGAAGATATTGAGAATATGTCACAGGAGGTATTGCATATAAAAACAAGATTTGATAAGGATAACATAAATGTTGTAATATTTCAGTCCAATGATACAGGACCATGGCAAGTTGGCGTTAATTTAACTATGAATTATTCTGTTGATGCTGGTGTTGCTGTATGGAATAAAACAAAAACATTTAGTAGAATCATAAGTATTACTAGTTTTGATGATCCTTTATATCTAATTAACCCAAATGTTTCTTACTCTCATCCAATAAAGGAAACCCCTTTTAATGACACAGAATGGAATATTGATACTTTAAATGAGCATATTGCAAATGCAACATACAGGCATGAATCTAACACATCAACACATCATTCACCAAGTTATCTTATGAGGTTCTACAATGATACTTCACCTTCATTATGTTGTGGTATTGAGTCAATGATAAATGAAACATTGTCTGATGGAAGATACAAAAGTTATGTAGACTACTGTTTCTGGAGTGACGAGTGTGATGCAAGCGAAGGTTATGGAAGCATATACAATATAAGTGACATAACAACCTTAAGCTATCCATTTAAGCTTGATGCATATCACATTGGGCAATATAATGTAGAAGATGAATCAGAATCTTAAAATGGATTACTATAACTCAATATCAGATTCATATAATGAATTGCATAAAGAAGAGCAGTTAAACAAGCTTAGGATTATAAAAGACAATTTAAAAATCAAAAACCAGGATTTTCTTTTAGATGTTGGCTGCGGCACAGGAATTTTTGCAGAAGAATTTAACTGTATCAAAATAGGAATTGACCCAAGCATAGAGATGCTAAAACAGGGAAAAAACGCATTTTACATACAAGCATTTGCTGAACACCTCCCATTTAAAGATAAAGCTTTTGATTTTGTTATATCTGTTACTGCAATTCATAATTTCAAGAACATAAGAAAAGGATTGGAAGAGATAAAAAGGGTATCAAAGAAGGATGTTGCATTAAGCATACTGAAAAGATCATCTAAAATAGATGAGATAAAAAACCATATAAAAAAATTATTTAAAATAACAAAAATAATTGAGGAAGATAAGGATATAATCTTCTTTGCTAAAAGATAACTTTTATATAATATTAAGTTTATCTTTGAGATAATCTTTTAAAGAAAATTAAGGTGATAAATAATGAGTGTTCCAGATGAAATAATGAATCTAGCTAAATCATTAAAGGGTAATGGTCTTGCTGCAAGCATGCAGGATGCAATAGAACGGGCAAAAAATATGATTGGAAAGCCAAAGGAAAAGCCTGAAGTTAAGGTAAAAGAACCTGAAACTATTAAACAAGATTTTGAAGAGCATAAGGAAGAAGAGACTGAAGAAACAGTTGAAGAAATTGATGAAGCTAAAGAAGAGCCAATTGAGGAAACAAAAAAGATTGAGGAGCCAATTGAAGAAAAATCTGAAACTTCCGAGAGAACAATTGAAGGGATTGAAGAAATAAAAAAAGAATCAGAGACGCCTGAAGAACCAACAGAAAAGCCAGTTGAGAAACAGGAAACCATTGAAGAAGTTATGGAAGAAAAGGATTTTAACAACAAAGCTGAGGAAATAAAAACTGATGAAAAGCCAGAAGAGATAAATATAGAGCCAGAAGAAAAACAAGAAGAGATTAAGCCTTCCAAAGCAAGTGATGAGATTAATTCTGATGAACAGGATGAAGAAAAAGAACTTCCAACAGTTGATGAAATAGAACCTGTCGATAGAGCAAATCCAGATTATGATGTTACAAAAGAAGAAAAAACAGTAGGAGAACTGATGGAAGAGAATGATGAGTCTATTTATGAAGAAGAAAAACCAAAAGAATCCGAAGAAAATGAACAAGAACAAGTTGAGCAACCTGAAGAAGAAAAATCAGATGAAAACATAGAAAAAGAGCAAAGCTCAGAAGAACTAAAAGAAGAATCCGAGAAGCAGGAAGAGGATTCAGATGAAAAAGAGAACAATGAAGAGAAAAAAGAACCAGGGCCAGAAAAAGAACAGAAGAGTGAAAAACATTATGCAGAAGAAATTATTGATTTAACAAATGTTTTTAACTTTGGAAATAAATAAAAAAGGTGTTTTTTTGTTAAACTATATTAATCTTAAATATAAGCCACGGGGAACTGATTTAATATGCGAGTTCTATTTAGAGCCAAATAATACAACTATTGAGAAGGCTGCAAGCAATGTTGCATTAGAGTCTTCTATAGGGACATGGACTGATATAGCAACCATGAATAAAAGGATAGCAAAAACATTAAAGCCAAGTGTATTTTATATTAATAAGAAAAAAAACATAATAAAAATTGCCTATAATGAGAATTTATTTGAAAAAGGCAATATGCCTGAGATTCTTTCAAGCATTGCTGGAAATATATTTGGAATGAGCGCAGTAAAAAACCTAAGATTAATTGATATTTCTTTTCCAAAATCAATAATAAAATCATTTAAGGGTCCAAAATTTGGAATAAGGGGCATAAGAAAGATTATTGGAATAAAAAACAGACCATTAACAGGCACGATAGTAAAGCCAAAACTTGGCTTAAATGAAAAAGAACATGCTAAGGTTGCTTATGATGCATGGATGGGTGGGCTTGATGTTGTAAAAGATGATGAAAACCTTACTTCCATGAAGTTTAACAGGTTTAACAAAAGGATTATTGAGACTTTAAAAATGAGGAATAAAGCTGAGAAAGAAACAGGTAAGGTTAAAATATACATGCCTAATGTAACTGCTGAAACAAATGAGATGCTGAAAAGAGCAAAGTTTGTTAAGGCAAATGGCGGAAGATATGTAATGATAGATATACTTACAGCTGGCTGGTCTGCATTGCAGACATTAAGAAATGCTGATTTAGGGCTTGTTATTCATGCTCATAGGGCAGGCCATGCTGCATTTACAAGAAATCAAAAACATGGAATAAGCATGCTTGTTATAGCCAAGGTAGCGAGATTAATAGGTGTTGACCAGTTGCATATTGGCGCAATCGTAGGCAAGATGACAGGAATAAAGCATGAAGTAAAAGATATAGGAGAAAATATAGAGAATAACATAATTCATAAAAAAGGAACCCATATTCTTGAGCAGAAATGGTATAATATAAAGCCAACCCTTGCAGTATGCTCTGGCGGACTTCATCCTGGATGCATACCAAGTTTAATGAGAATAATGGGAAATAATATAGTAATGCAGTTTGGCGGCGGCTGTCACGGCCATCCAGACGGTACAAAAGCAGGAGCAGTAGCAATAAGGCAGGCAGTTGACTCTGTAATTAAAAAAATTCCGCTTAAAAACTATGCAAAAGGCCATAAAGAGCTAAGAAAGGCCTTAGATAAGTTTGGAATAGTTTCTTAAGGTTTCTTCTTAATGTAGCAGATTTAATATAAACATATAACCCGTTATATATATTACAGAATGGTAAGCTTTATATATGAAGTGTAACTACTTAACAATAATATATGTTTATACTTATGTATATTTTCATATGTATGCATATACACATTTTCAAAATAAATAAAAAATAGATAATACTTGGGGGTAAAAAATGAAAAAAACCTTTTTAATAGGAAGCTTAATTGGATTATTCTTTATGCTGTTTCTTGCAACAACAGTTAGTGCAGTAGCACCAACAATAACAGCACATGCAACAAGCCCATCAACAGTTTATACAAACACAGACTTTAAGTTCAATATGACTGCAACAGACCCAGAAAATGCAACGTTTACAGGTTATGTTCAGTTTTATGTTAATGGTCTTGCAAAGGGACCTTTTCAACAGCAAACAGTACTAAATGATACAAATAAATTGATAGGTACATTACTAAGTTCAGACTTTATTAAAGGAGATAAGTTAGTTGCAGAATACTGGGCAGGTGATGGCGAATATAACACAACACCAAAGGTCAACACAACTGCTGTTGAAGTAAACATAGAATTAATGCTAGAAATATCTAAATTGTATGTTTATGTTGATGGTGATAAGGACTCTGTAGATGATGGGGATACAATAGAAGATGTAAAACCAGACTCAAAAGTAAAATTTGAATTCAAAATAGAAAACCTTTATGATGAAGATGATGAAGATGAACTTGGTATAGACAAGAATGATATGGAAATAGAGAATATAGAGATTACTGTTACAATAAGAGAGATTGATGATGATGGTGATGATGACTTAGAAGAAGAAATAGAATTTGACCTTGATGCAGGAGATGAAGAATCAAAATCAGTTGAGTTTGACATCCCTATGGATGTTGATGAAGATGACTATGATGTTGAGATTACAATAGAAGGGGAGGATGGAGATGGCAATGACCATACAATTACATGGGATTTAACTCTTGAAGTAGAAAAAGAAAAACATGACATGAAACTTGAGAGAGCAGAGTTTGACCAGTCAACATTATCCTGCGATAGGGAAACAGGATTAAATGTCAAACTTGTTAATTTTGGAAGAAGTGATGAAGATGATATTATATTAACAGTAGAAAACGCTGCTCTTGGAATCAATATAAAAGAAAAAGATATTGAAATTGATGAGGGGGATGACTGGAGTAGATCCTATACAATAATAGTAGCAGATAATATAGCTTCTGGAACATATAAAGTAAATTTAAAAACTTACTATGACGAAGATGATTATGAAGACAATGATTATGAAGCAGATGCTTCTGGTTCAATAAATCTTGTAATAAGTAAATGTGCAGTAACAATTCCTACTGAAGAAGAAGAGGAAGAAGAAGAGGAAGAAGAAGTTATTGTTATTGAACCAACTGATAGCGAGGAAGGAGAAGAAGGAGAAGTCGGAGAAGCACCAACTGGCGGTGAAGTAACAAGAGAAATATCATTCCAGGACACAAGCTTATATCTTGTTTTGTTAGTAGCCACAGTAGTAATTTTGGGACTAATCTTATTAGTAATGTTCTTTAAACTAATTGCAAAGTAATTTTTTAATTATTTATTTTTTTTATTTTAAATATTTTTATTATTTCTTTTTTGTAATTTTCCAACCAAAAATTGTAAACCTTTCATAAAAAGCAAAAGATTTCTTTTTATAACGAATATTTTAATGTTTTTTCTTGGAAAGTGTTAAAAACTATTTTGCGGCTGATTATTTATTAGTTCGATAAGGGGGAAGTAAAATGCATAACAAGAAAATATATTTATTAGTTGGAATTTGCCTTGTTTTTCTTATGGCAAAGAGTACAGATGCAATCGTTATTAATGAGATAATGTATGATCCAAATGGAGCAGATGGTGACAGAGAATGGATAGAACTATACAACAATGAAACTAATGATATAGATATTACTGGCTGGAGATTCTATGAAAGTGGTACTAATCATACACTAACACTTATTCAGGGAAATATGATTATTCCTAAAAATGGATATGCTGTTATAGTTGATAACAATGATAGTTTTTTATCAGATTATCCTAGTTTTAATGGAACTCTGATTGACAGCACATTCTCACTACTTCAGGACGGTGAGTTTATATGCATTCTAGATAGCTCGCTGGCATTAGTTGATTGTGTTAACTATTCCAAAAGCTGGGGTGCAAATGATAATGGAAACACCCTGGAGAAGATAGACCCTGACAAAGGCAGCACAAAAGATAACTGGAATGAAAGCAAGGTGAATGGAGGAACTCCTGGCATGAAGAACAGTGTCAGCAGCACTATCTCAGAACAAAATCTCACTGCAGAGCCAACAACAATACCAATTTATGTTAATGTTATTGGAAAAAAGCCATCTATTAATAATATAACTATCTCTCCAGATTATTATAGCACAGAAGGATTTCAGATAATGCCAAATGCAGGAGAAAATAAAGAGATTACAATAAACGCTGTTATAGGTGATGATGACAGCATAGATAATATTGCTAGTGTAACCACAACAATCAACAACAATGAGATAGAACTTTTGAAGAAAGAAACACTAAATGAATATGAAGCTATTTACGAAGGCAAAATAAATATGAGTTTTTATGATGCTTCTGGAAATTATGACATAACCTTAAAAGCAGTTGATAACAGCAGTTCAGAGGAAATTAAAACAACTCAATTTGAGTATCTTGAGCTTTTGGCTATTGATATAAATTTTGATGCTATTAATTTTGGTGATATTACAACTGGAACTAATAATACAATCAGTAATCAAGACTTAACTATTCATAACATTGGAAATGTTATATCTGATATTGAGGTTGGTGGTACAAATTTAACAAATGGTGAAGAAGCCGTGGACATAAGCAATTTGCAATACCAGTTTGATACATCCCCATTTGTTCCTTTGTTAAACAATCCAACAATAGCAGATATTAGTCTTGGGTGTGATGAATCAAGTTATAAAAATATGAATTTAAGATTATTTATACCAGAAGGAACAAAAACAGGAAGCTACTCTGGCTCTATAATAATAACAGCTATTGCTAATTAAAAATGAAAATTATTATTTTTTCATTTCTTATTTTTTTACTTACATTTACAACAGCAAGTTCTATTGGTGTTTCCCCTGCGAGAATAGATTTTGGCATTTTGCTAAAGGAAATTCCTGTTGAGAGAGAATTTACTATTTTTAACACACAGGACATAGAAATGAATTATCTTATGTACACAACTAATTATGAAGACTGGTTTGAATTTATTCCAGATAAGGTTTCAGTTCCTTCAGACAAAAGCACTAACATAAAAGTAATAGTTAATATTCCTCAAAGTGTTAATTCAGATAAATACAACATAAATATTTACATAAAACAAATATCAGATTTAAATAATGAAATTAGCATGAGCCCTGCTATTGCAATCAAATCAACCCTTTTTGTTGCAGATAAGAGAGATTCAGGGAGTACACTTATTAATTTATCTTTAAGAGAAATTAAATTAAATCTTACAAAAGAAACTCAAAATAAAACCAATATAAACAAAAATAATTCTTTATTTAAAATTAACAGCAATGTAATAAAACAAAATAATCCACAAAACATTTTTGCAGGAATAGATACAAAAGGACTAATAATAACAGCATCAGTATCTCTTGCAGGCATTTTATTACATGCTTTTAAGAAGACTGAACCATTTGAGTTTTAAAATCATTAACTAATTTGTAGAATTTCTTTATCTTATCATTGTTTATATCAAGCTTTTTATTAGCTTCATTAACTAATAATCTTAAATATTCATCTCCAACAAAAAGTTTTCCATGCTTTGCAATTATTGTATCAAACTGCTCAGATCCGATTATTTCAATAATAATCTTTTTTCTTGTTGCTATTATGCCTGAATGCTTGAACCCAGTACTACTGCTAAGGTCAAGTATTTTCTGGGCATTCTCAATTGTTCTGCATGCAACGTGCAGTATCATTGACTCCTGCCTAAACCATAGGTCCTGTTCTGGAATACTTTTTAATTTTTCTCTTATTTCATCAAAACTAACTTTGTTATGGCTTTCAAACAAAAAATCAACATCGCACTTTTTTCCTGATTTTGGCCTTTTTATCAAGAGTATGCGTCCAGAGCACGAAGAAGTTGTATAATAATCCTTTAATGAATTAATTAGATCAACAAGCTTTTTTATTTTCTTATCTACTGAGCCTTTTTTTGACTTGTCGATTTTACTTAAGCAACCTTTTTTCTTCTTATCAAAGTTCATAGAACTTTTAGAAATTATTTTGTTTAAATATGTTACTGCCCAGATAGTTTTATTCTTATTTCCCTTCAATAAACTCCCTTATTTTATATACAAAGTCTTGTGCTTCTTTATAGTAAGAGTCATAATCCCTACCAGAAATTTCTTTTATTTCCCTGTGGTTTATCTTTTTTGAGAGATTATAAAACTTTCTCATTGTGACTGCATACTTTTTATCAATAAGACCAGTGTTTACCATATGTATTTGCATCATATTCGCAACATGCTCTGGGATGGGTGGAATCTCGCCGAGCTTCATAAGTGCAGAATGAGCTGCATCAATTACAGCCCAATACAAATCAATTGTAGCTTGTAAAAGATGCCACTTTGAATTATATAATGTTGATGGTGCTTTTGCAAAATAACTCCATACGCTTTCTTGGGTAGGTCTTATTCTTCCCTGCTTTAATAAAACCTGTATTGGCTCAAAAAATCCAGTGTCAAGCAATGCAATTCCATCTCTTAACATGTTTATTATAACTGGGTCTCCTGCTCTGACATATTCCCAGAATGCAGTAAGTTTTAGGGTTGTTATGTGAAGCATGTTTGAGGTTTCTGCAACAATTTTTTCAGTTATTAAGGTATATGCTTCAGTTAATTCTGGAGTTAACCTAACTGTTAAGTCATCTATTATGACAAGGACATCAATATCTCCTTGGCTAGCTGTTTTTCTTGCAGAACTCCCAAACAGGACAGTTGCCTTTACAAAATCTTTCATTTCTTCATAGATTTTTTTTGAGAATTTATATGCAAAATCAAAATCTCCTTTTTTGTAGTCAGCAACACTAATCTTTTGCTTCTTTAAGTTAAATTTCATAATGGCACCTCTTTTTTTAAAATTAAATCTTTTTATTTATTAAACTTTTTGACTCTTTTTAAATAGTTAAACTTTATTTAATAATTTACTCCATTGCAACACCGCTCCATAATGTCCAGTCATTTGAAGGGGAATATGCCCCAAATACAAATGAGGGTGGATAAGTTTGTCCAAAATATGAATGCTGGATACTTTGCCATTGAGCTGGAGGAAGACCGTCGCGTGCAGCCCCCATTGAATAAACAGGAGAGCCCAAATATTCCCATGTTTTCATTAGGCCATGAAAGTAGGATGTATCTGTTGTGGCAGATGAGCCGCACTCAACAGTATATGCCCCCTTATAATTATGTTTTTTTAATATTTTTACCATATCTTTTATAGGAGTATTGCCCTGCCCTGGAGCAAGATGTTCATCCTGATAACCGTAGTTATCTGCCAGATGGACGTTTCCAATAATCTTTGCTTTTGCTAAATCTTCTGTCTGGTTAAGCATCCATTTATCAAAATCCTTATCAGAGCCCTTGAAATATTTTCTCCATAAATTCATATGGCCTAAATCAAGAGTTGCTTTGATATGTGTTTCTGCAAGTTTTTTCGCCTCTGATTCAGATGTGCCTTTATTCCTAAGCATATTTACCATTTTCTTCCTGCTTTCAAGAACAAGTCTTTTAAGCTCCTGAGGATGCCCCCCATAGCTTTCTGGAAAGATGTTTTCCATTGTTATAAAAAGCGGCTTTTCCAAATTCTTTTGCTTTGTTTCTTCCATTGCACGCATACCGCTTGAGGCATACCCATTAAAGCTTTTTTGGAGGGCATATTTTTTTGTGCTTATAACATTTTCACCCATCCTTTTCTGGTCTTCTGCCTGCTGGAGGTTTCCTATTACCATTTCTTTATCTTCCTCTATTTCTCTTCTCAACCTTTTTAATCCAACTTCTCCTCCACCTCCTTCTTCAATTTGTTTTAGGCGTCCCTCAATCTCCACTTTTTTATTTCCATATGCTTTTTTATACTCTTCCTCAAGATATTTTTTTTCTTTACTGTATCTTTTTAACTCATTAAAATAACCATCAAGACGTTTTCCGTAATTCATGGCCCAACCTCTTCTTTCGCTTTCCTGACCTTTTAATGTTGCTTTAAGAAACGCTTCTTCTGGTGTGACTATATCCATTTCTTCGTTAAAATTGCTACCTTTATCTTTTCTTATTTCATCTGTCATTTTTTTTGCATCTTCTACGAAATCAACCCATACTGTTGGTTTTACTTTTAGCAATCCTGTTTCTTTGTCATATTGTGGAACTCTATTTTCAAGTTTATTAACAGGATTTCCCTCATAGTCAGTATATATTTCTTTTCCATTAATTTTTTTTGTTACCCACTCCGGCCTTGTTACTTCTTCATTTTTCCTTATTTGGTGCATAACCTGGCCCGTCCTTTTGTTTACAACCCGAATTATTGCCTTTTCAGGCTCTTCCTCAAATCCTCTGAACTTCTCTCCGCCTTCTGCCCATGGCTCTTCGGAGATTGGTCTTTGAAACTCTCCAGTATGTACAACTACAGAGCCTCCAAGCGCAGTATCTCTTGCAAATTCAATTGCCCTATTGACTTCATCTAAAGCCATGCGCCTTTGTTCATCACTAAAGTTTCCTTGTTGATCTTGTCCAGCCAATCCAGGAATCCCAACTGATGCATGAGTTGTTAGAGTAACGTCACTTACCTTGCTTAATTCCCTTAAAGCCTGCCTATGGTATTTTCCAAACATTCCAGGTGTTTCACCCTGTGCTGAGCCGCGACCAACACCCATGAACTGTATCTCCATATTGCTTGCTCCTGCTCTTATTTTGCTTGTGATTTCTGGTATATTCCTTGCGCCAAGCCCCATTGCCATGGCTATACCTACTTCCTTTACACCAAGCACTTTTTCTTTTTTTTCTCCAAAGTCAGATGTATAAGACCTTTCCATTGGACTGTTATAACCATAAATCATTTTATTTTAACCTATATTTGTTTCTTATCCAATTCGTGATTCCAACTGTTATGCCAAGCTGGTCAGATATCTTCTCACTCATTGTTCTGCCATAAGTACCTCTTCCAAGTTCTTCCTGCCTTTGCCTTGCAACAGATTCTACAGCATATACTTCATTAATTTGCCCCCTTGTAATCTCCCCTGTTTCCCTTATTTGACTATATATGCCTTCAACTCTTTGCATCACATTTTCTGTTGGTTCTCTTCTTAGTACATTAGCCAGCACTTGATATTGAGTATGCGCTGCTAATTCCTCTTTTGTTATCTCTGGATTTTCCTGCTCAACTGTTTCCTCTAAAGGTATTTCAATTGTTTCTTCTTCAACATGCCTCTGTTTTACACTTTCATATCTTTTTGCTGCAAAAATTTCTTTTTCTTCTGGTGCAAACAGACTTTCTATATCAACTGCCTTAATCTGTGGTATAGGCCAATCTTTTATTTTTTCCTTAACATCAATTTCCCTGATAGAATCTTTGATAATCTTCTCTGCTTCATTAATTTCTTTTTTATTTTCTTCCTCAATCTTTTTTAATCTTTTTATTCTTTCTTCAGGGGAGAGTTTTTTTATTTCTTTTAATCCTGTGGCCATATTGATTACCAAGCTATCATGCCATGGGCTTTTCTGAAATTCTTATAAATTAACCACATAGTTATTCCTGCCTCACCACCCGCTGCATTCCTTTCATTTTTTTCTTCTAGTTTAGATAAGTTTGGTTTATTAGTTGCGGAACTTTTTGTTCCTGTAAATGAAGTGCCGATTTCCTTAAATCCGTTGAATATTGAAATAAAAGGCTCAAATATTGAATCCTGCTTTTTTGGAGTTACTTCTTTTTTCTCTGTTTCTTCTCCAGCTTCTTTAAGGTAATTCTCAAACTCCTCTCCCAGGGCTTCCATTGCTGCTGAGATTGAAGGATCAATTTCTCCAAGAAGTTCCATATCCTCTTTAGCTCGATACGCCTTGTATTTTTTAATCTCTTCTTCAGACCAGGCATATGACCTAAGTTTCATGTCAACTCGCCCTATATGGTCTGGTCCTCTTTGATAGCCCTCACTTATAAATTTCATATCAGGCGTAGTTCTATAATTAAAGTTAGCTAGGATACATGATTTATATATGGTGTTTTTTGTTTTTCCAGTTGTTCTATTAAATGGGGATTTTTTTGCAAGAATTTCAATTTCAATCATTGAGCCCTCAAAAGCGCCAATAAGATCTGGGCTATCCATCTTTTTTTCAGATGAACGTAACATTTTAACATATTTAAGATAAGGTTTTACCCAGCTCATATACATTTTTATTATATCATAATGCTGTCTTAGAAATTTCAGTGTAAACTTTCTTTTTGTTTTAAGTTCTTTGTAAGTTTGCTCTTTCCATCCAAGAAATGCCCTTAATTTTCTTTTCAATACTTCCTTAACTTTATTGTTGAATTCAAGATCATTAACTACTTCATCAACATTCTTGCTTGTTGGTGGGTGAGTACTAAAAAAAAGATCTGGCAAAACAGTAAATTCCAATTCACGAGCCATACCATAAACAGATGCAGGACTTTTAGCTCCACCTTCAACCATATCAACCCATATACCTTTTAATGTTATTTCAGCACTTCCCTTGCTTTTACTTCCTGCATCGTAGCTGTCTTCATAATATCCCAGTCTTTCATCAAGAATTCTTATTTCCCTGACAATCTGAAATAATTCCTTTACCATTTTTCCTATTGTTGCAAGAAACTGTGAAACCTTATCCTGATAAATTCCGGTTCGCTGCATTGCAACACCAAAAAATGAAGAATGCTGTGATGCTGCAAAAATATCCATTAATTTTTCAATATCATTATAGCCTAAATCATTTCTTAAAAGATTAACTACCCAGAAATAAAATTCTTCAATTGACTGATTAGGTGATTCAAGGCTTAACCAATATCTTTTTAATGGTTTTGGATATCCTGTTGGGATATCTCTCTGATTATGAGCATCCTCTGCTTTTTCTTCAGTAAAACCAAACTCAGTTACATTTACCAAATCATCACCTTTAAGTCTTAAATACTTTCTTTTATTTATAATTCTTTCGGATTATTTGCCACTTATAATTTCGACAACATCCCCATTTTTTAGTAGGTGTTCTTTTCCGATTGTTATCTTACTTTTTACATCAATTGCTTTTATAAAGTTCTTCCCAAAATCTGTATGAAGTCGGTAAGCAAAATCAAGCGCAGTTGTTCCTGGAGGCATTAAAAAACAATCTGGCAAAATATTTCCGTCTGAATCAGCAAGTTTGTTTACACCGCCAGGAAATATTGCTATGTATTTCAATAAATCAAATACAGCCGAGTTTATAATTTGCTGGGCACCAGTATTTTCAAAAACATTAAGAATATTTTTCTTTATGAAATCAAGGGCATTTTTCTGCTTTTCATTAAGCTTGTCTGGTGCTAAAACCTTAAAATCATTATCTCCAGGAGTATATTCAATCAGGTCATTTTTTGATGCTTCTTTTAGCGCAAGCTCTGATTCTGCACTGCAGCCAATAATCAAATAGTTAGGAAATTCTTTTTTTATCTTTTCAAGGTTTTCTTTTGCAATAAGTATATCAATTTTATTTGCAGCAATAACCATTTTTTTTGTTTTCTTTCTTAATTGTATTGCAATACCTTTTAAGTCATCTTGGCCCCATGATAAGATATTACTTCTGTCCAAACCAAGATTGCTTAATGCCTCTTCAACCATCTCTTCATTAACTTTAAGACCGCTGAGATGCTTTGCAATGTCTTTCACAATCTTTTCCTTATGATCTTTCTCCTGCTGCACTGCTTTTGCAAACCTGTCCCATCCTTTTTTTATCAGCCTTAAATACCACATATCAAGCTCAACTTCAAGGAATCTTATATCATTGCATGGATCATATGATCCAGGTGTTACAGGCTCTCCAAACTCATTTGTGCCACCAGATGCATCAACTACATGAATCAAAACATCTGCCTGCCTTAAGTCATCAAGAAACTGATTTCCCATTCCTTTCCCTTCATAAGCTCCAGGAACAAGGCCGGCAACATCAATCAAGTCAACAGGAACAAACCTGTTGTGGTTTATGCAATATCCTTCTCTTGGATTGCACTGAACATTAAAGAATTTGTCTGCACATTCAAGCCTTACATAACCCATTCCATGATTTGGCTTTATTGTTGCAAAAGGATAATTTTCTATCTGGACATTGGCCAAAGTAAGGGCCTTAAAGAATGTACTCTTTCCAACATTTGCTTTTCCAACCACACCGACTAACATATTATATAAAGACAACTTAAATACTATAAATAAGTTTCTAAATATTTAAAAACAAAAGATTTATTAATATTCAATAAAGATTAAGAATTGGTTAAAATGCCAAAAGAATTCAAGATTGCAAAGGGAGTAAAAGACTGGTATGGAAAGGATGCCATACTTAGAAATGAAATAAAGGATACTTTAAGAAGAGTTTTTGAGAAGTACGGCTATAATCCTCTTGAAACCCCTATGATTGAAAGGGCAGAAACAATGAAGTTTAAGGGTGGTCAGGAAATTCAGAAAGAGATATTCACTCTTAAAGACCAGGGCAGGAGAGAGCTTGCATTAAGATTTGACCAGACACTGCCACTAGCAAGGTTTGTTGCATCAAACAAGGATATTAAATTCCCTTTCAAGAGATATGTAATTGGAGAGGTTTTCAGGGACGGACCGGCACAGCCAGAGCAGGGCAGATATAGGGTATTTACGCAATGTGATGTTGATATTTTAGGTGTAAAAAATATGATAGCAGAGTCAGAGCTTCTTGCCCTGGCACAGGATTGCTTTAAAGAGTTAGGATTAGGCAATATTATAATAAAAATTAACAACAGAAAGCTGCTTGATGGAATATTAGATTATGCAGATATTCCTGAAAAGAAAAAATTTGAGGCAATAATAATTCTTGACAAAATAGATAAGATTGGCATTGATGGAGTTAAAAAAGAAATAAAATTGTTATTGCCTAAAGAAAAAGTTGATAAATTAATTTCTGTAATAACCAAAGAAAATAACAATAATAAAACTTACAAAAAGCTAACATCAATTATTTCCTCAAAAAACGGTAAACAAGGGCTTAGTGAAATAAAACAATTGCTGGATTATTCAGAAAGCATGGTCTTTGACTTTGTTGAGTTTGACCCAAGTTTAGCAAGAGGATTAGATTATTACACTGGAACTACAATAGAGGTTTTTCTAAAAGATAAATCAATTGTGAAATCAGCAGTTCTTGCAGGGGGCCGCTATGATAATATGATTGGCGCTTTTGCTGGCAGTAAAAAAGAAATTCCTGCGGTCGGATTCTCCTTTGGCCTTGAAAGGATTGCGATGATTTTAAATAATTATAAAAAAAATCTTAAATCATCTAATACAGAATTATATCTTATTCCTATTAATACATCAGACAAATGCTTGAAGATAGCTCATTCTTTAAGAAACCAAGGATTAAACATAGATATAGACTTGAAAGGAAAGAGGATGGGACAGGCAATAACTTATGCAGATTCATTAGGTATTCCTTATGTCGGAATTATTGGAGAGGATGAATTAAAAGAAGATTCAATTACAATAAAGAACTTAAAGACAAGGGAGCAGAAGAAAATTAAAATTAATAAATTATATAAATATTTGAAAGCCAAATAATTTTTTCGAAAGTTTTATAAACAATTCTAGCAATATTTCTTTTATGGCAATTTTAGCAGCACAGTTTAGGGTAAAAAATAAAGGAACTTTTGACCTTAAAGGGTTATATGAATACCTGCATTTATTGGTAGTTGAAGAGGGATATGCCCATGGTGGGAGTGACCCCGAATTTCCCGAAACCTTTCATAGTCAGCATGAGTTTGGCAAAGGGCTCAAAGAACATATTGTATGGTGGAGACTTGAAAAAGTTCCTAATGACAGTACATATTATAAATATGAAATAGACCTTGATTGGCGTAGTGTAGCTATTAGGGATGTAGAAGTTGTATACCAAGGAAAAAAATTAAAATTAGCAAATGGAGAACTTGAAATAAATATTTTGGCAAGAGTAGTTCCTGATTATGCTGGAACATGGAGCAAACACTGGCTTTTAAAACATTTTAATAAACTGTATTGGAAAGTTATTATGAAGTCAAATTTTGAAAAGCACAAACTTGAGCTTTATAGGGAAGCTTACAGGTTGCAGGAAACAATAAAAAATTACTGGAAACTAATGCCTGGCACTGAGGAGCCAGAGCATGATGCTGGATTTTGGCCCCAGGAAGGAATCGGCGAATAATTCGAAAGTTTTATATATAAAAGTAGCAATTTTCTGTTTATGACCAAATATCCTGCTCCAACACAAACTATTAAGTTCAAAGGAATTTTTGACATGGAGCTTCTTTACAAAACTATGAGAAACTGGCTTACAAGAAGAGGTTATTATTTTGAAGAGCCAACTTACAAAAGTAAGCCAAATCCCTTGGGTGGAAAAGAGGATGAAATAACCTGGAAATCTTATAAAAAGGAAACAGATTATTTTAAATTCTGGATAGTTATTGATTTCCATACATGGGAACGCAAGGATATTGAGGTTATTGAAAAAGGTAAAAAGAAAAAAATGAACCAGGCAAGAATGACCATATACTTTAATAGTTATGTTGAGTCAGATTATCAGGGGCGCTGGAAGGAAACTCCTTTTTTGATATGGTTAAATAATCTTTATGAAAAATATATTATCAAGCCAGAAATTGATAATATATACACTGATAAATTATACTACTATGTGTTAAAACTGCATAATATTGCAAAAGAATGTTTGGGCATGGAAACAAAAGGCTCGGAATATGGAGATGTGTGGTAAAAATGGCTGAAAGAGAGAAAATTGTTGATGAATTAAGGCTAAATTATGAAGGTCTTTTTGATGTGAATGAGCTTTATTTAACCATGGATAAATGGTTTAGGGAAAAGCAATATGATAAGAGAGAGCTAAAAAATATAGAGCATGTAAAGCCAGATGGGAAATTCATTGAATTATGGATAATGCCATGGAAGAAAATTACAGACTATGCAAAGATTGAGATAAAGATCAGAATACAGATGTTTAACATAAAAGAAGTAGAAGTTGAAAAAGATAAACATAAAGTTAAGTTAAACCAAGGCAAAATACAAATGGTTTTTGATGGATACCTTACAACAGACTATGAAAACAAGTGGGAAGGAAAGCCAACTTATGTTTTTTTGAGAACAATATTTGACAAATTTATTTATAAGGGATATACTGCGAGATTTCAGAGCCAGGTTGCTGAGGATGTTAACCATCTTAATACCACAATAAAGTCATTCCTGAACCTGTACAGGTTTTAGTAAATGAGGACAAGCTTTAAGTGCAAGAATTGCGGAAAATGCTGCAGTGCATTTTATGCCCAAATAAATCTTACAATTGGAGATTTAATAAGGATTTCTAATTTTTTAGAAAAGCCAATTAGTTATATTCTTAAAAATTTTGTTGGAATAAACCCTTTTGGAGACCCAGAAAAACCAACAAAGTTTAGCTATGAGTTTGGTATTAACATGCCCTGCTTATTCCGTAAGAATGAAAGATGTGCTATCTATGAAGCGAGACCATTGAACTGCCGACTATTTCCTTATTGGATTTTAGTGCAAACATTTGTTTTTAATCAGAACAAAATAATTGATAAATCATACAAATGCATGAATAATCTTGAATTAAAAAAAGATAAAATAAAAAAATATTCTGATTATTCTAAAATAGTTGGGGATATACTAATACAGGAGGCATCTTTAACAGATAATATACTCTACAAGCTTAATATTGAGCATTCAATAGATTTATCTAAAAACAAGGATTATCAAAAGTTAGTTACTAAATACAAAGACAAAAGAACTAACGATAATTTAAAACAGCTTGAGACAGAGAAAATAAGATTGGCCAAAAGAATATTTGGAAAACTCAAGGATTCTGATATTAAGGTTATTGAAGACGAGGCTAAGAGGCCATTTTTGTTGAAAATAGTTGAAAACAACATAAAAAGATTAGAAGAAGCAGAGGATATTCTGAGTTAATCCTGATACAAAACTACAACAAAGCCAACCAAGTCAATAAGCTGGGAGTTTGTTTTCTGGGCAATCTCTTTTGCGATATCTTTTTTATTCTTATCACTGATAAATGCCCTTAGAAGTTTTACCTTGATAAGATTTTTTTTGTTAAGTTGTTTCTTAATCTCTTTAATTGTGCTTTCTGTCAGACCATTCTTGCCAATTCTTATAACTGGCTCAAGTGTTTTTGCTTTTTCTTTTAATTTTTTATTATTTAACATTTTATGCATTATGGTTAAGATTCATTGGATGCTCACTTCCAAGCTTTCTTCTTTGGTGCAGCTCATCTATATGCTTTAGTTTTGTCTCAAGAATCTTGTTTATATTACCTGTGAAGTCTTCAAGAAGAACTGAAACATGTTCTCCACCAAGCAGGTGAGGCAGTATAACATAATCTGCGCCTGCATCATAAAGTGTTAAGGCTTCATCAACTAGGTTTGCTGTTACAAATATAAGCCCCTTCTTATTAACCTCCCTGGTTTTCTTTATTAAAAGGAGATTATCCTGCTCTTCGGGAACAGTTGATATTACCATCCTTGCTTTGTCTAATTCAATTCTTTCAAGAATCTCTGAATCACCAACATCGCCATAAACGCATGGAATTTTTCTTGCCATCAATCTTTTTATGACATCTGGATTGTAGTCAATTATAAGGAGACTTTTCTTCATTTTTTGAACTGTTTTTACAATACTATAACCAATCCTGTTATAACCACATAAGATAATTTCAATATCTTTATCTTCTGGGATATACTCCATCTTTTTGGTTTTAGTTCCTATTCTTTCAAATATCTGCAAGAATCCTGAAAATTTCATATACAGACTATTGTCAAATTGTATAAGGTAAGAGGTTATGGTTATTGTTATAATAGCAAGGAGTATTGTTAAGGAAAACAGCCCCTTGGATATATGACCAAGGATAAGCCCCTGGGCAACTATTATTAGCGAGAATTCAGATACCTGTGCTAAGGATATAGAAGTTAAGAAAGATACCCTCTTCTTGTAATTAAACAGGCTGCATATAAGCATTGTCAGCAAGGGCTTGAAGATTATTACAAATAATGTAAAAATTATTAATGGAATTAGGATGGTATGCATTTCACCTAACAACAACTCCAATCCAAGAGACACAAAGAAGATGGTTGCAAAAAAATCCTTTAATGGCTTTACCTTTCCAATAATTTCCACATTGTAAGGAAGGTTTGCTATGCTTACTCCTGCAATAAATGCTCCAATTGATATTGAAAATCCAGGCTTTAATAATTCAAGAACATTGCCAAGAATAACATTATTGAAAAAAGGAAGACCAAAGAAATATACCATTATCTGACCAATATAATTTGCAAAAATAGAGAAAGAAAAGCAGGTTGTTAAAGCCATTAAAAACAAAAGCTCCTGTGATTTTGCAGCAAATCTAAACAAGCCAGGAAGAATAAACTTGCTTGAAATTACTGCTACGGAAAGCAGGATAATTCCTTTTAGCAGGGCAATTACTAGTATTGCCATTGAGAAATTATTTAGTGTTGTTAGTATAGACAGAGCAATTATTGCTATCAGATCCTGCATTAACAAGAACCCGATGATTATTCTTCCATGCAGGGTATCAAGCTCTCTCTTGTCTGATAATATCTTCACAACAACCATCGTAGAGCTGAAAGCAACTATCAACGCAATATAAACTGATTCAGTCTTTACAAAACCAAGGATTATTGCTATTAAAAATCCAGATATAAAAAGCAAAATAAACTGCATAAGCCCACCAAAGATGGCAATTGAGGCAACATCCTTTAGTTTTTTTAAGTTAAGCTCAAGGCCAACAACAAACAGAAGAAATGCAATTCCGATCTCAGACAGAGTTAATATTACATTTGAGTCCTCAACTAACCCAAGGATTGGACCAATTATAAGACCTGTTAAAATATATGCAGGAATCAATGGCTGTTTTAGCAATCTTGCTAAATAACCAACAATAGTTGCAACAATTATTATAAGACCAATATCAAAAAATATGTTTTCCATGAAATCCCTCTTTTTACTAAAAACTTTTTTTATATTATATTTAAATCTTTTTATTTAATTTTTTGAATTCTGGAGCCGCCTGCAGGAATAAATAAGGTTATATCATCAATGCTTCCACCAATACTTTTTTTAATCTTTTTTGCAATTTCGCTTGTTTTTTCTTTTCCTTGCCTCAAAACAAGGGATTTGTCAGAATTGATTTTTATAGCATTAACAGGGCCGCCAGTTATTATACTATCTTTAATACCAATTGCTACCTCTAATATAGGATGTAAGTAGTTTGTCTTGCCCTTTACCATAAAAGCTCCTTTTCCTAAGTATTCTCCAGAATTAGCTTCCTTTGTTAGTTGCTCTGGCTTTACATAAAAAACATCAAGGCTTGACAAGCCCAAACGCCATGCCCTGCTGTAAGATGCTGTTGCCTGGGCTGCTTCTTCCATTGTTTTTGGGCCTATTTTCTTATTGTTTGCTTTTATAACAAAAAAAGGTGAACCTGCCATATCTGTATGGAAAACAATATCTTCCTTATCAGCATGCTTCTTTATTATAATATCATTCGTTGTAGCATCTCTTCCGCCAATGCATAAAAATCCCTCTGAGCTGAAGAACCACCTGAACTTTTCATACCATTCTTTTTTTCTAACTGATTTTTCTGCTATATTTTCTTTTAAAATTATTTTTTTCTTTTTTCCATTTAATAAATTTAGTTTATCCTGAGTTTTTTTAAAAGCTTTTTTTGCACCCTCAAGTTTTCTCTTTGATTTTTTTGCCTTTTCAAAATAAACAGCAGCATTCTTCTCAATGGATTTTTTAATATCAAGGGTTATTTTAGCCATAGAAATGTAAATTATACGTGACTATTTATTGTTTTCGAAAATTTCTAAACTTATACCAGGGGTGGTTTTCCTCCTTGCAAGGCATAGAATTTATTATTCTTGTAATCTAAGGTAAAAACATCTGTGTTGCAGTCAGTTGACCTCATCTTGATAATTGATATCTCCCGTATAACCTTTCTGAATTTTTCTGTTTGCTGCAAGAGAATTATTCCATCTGCCAGATAATCCTCAACTTCATACTCACTATATTTGCTTTTGTCAAGTGGCATTTCAGAAAGCAAAAATGTTGTTAATTCAGAATCCCTTAAAAATTCAAATATATAAAATAGTTTTGTTCTTGGGTTATCAAAGTTTGACAGAACATATAATGCAGATAAAGAATCAAGAACAAATAGATCACATTCTGTCTCTTTCTTAAGTTTTTTTATTATATTTTTTATAACATTAAGCCAATCACCACTGGGTCCAATTTTAGTTTCTTTAACTTCTTTTCTTATAGCACCTAAATCTGAGATAATTAAGCATCCTTTCTTAGCTGATTTAACGTCTTGAATATTAGCTTTTAATTTTGCTATGTCTGACATGATAACAAGATTGATTTTTGATAAATCATAGCCCATGTTTTCAGCATGCTCTAAAAGTGATTTAGCAGATTGCTCAAGTGAAAGATATAATCCAGTTTTTCCTTCTAATGCTCCATTATATAATACATTAAAGGATATACTACTTTTCATTGTTCCAGATGTACCGCAAATCAATGTAACATGCCCACTTGGAATACCCCCTTGCAATTGCTCATCAAACCCATCTATATAAGTCTTAATTCGTTTTATACCTTCACCAGATTTTTTTACCATTTTTCCTCCATTAATCTTTTTTATAAGTTAGATTATTTAGTTTTCCATTTTTTATTCCTACAATAATCTCTTTTTGTTTTTTACTATTTGTAATAGCCGTAGAACCAATTATCATTCCTTCTGTTTTATATTGCCAGAGTTTTTTACCAACATATTTTCCTGGTTCTGCTGTTATCAAATCATTGTAGTGGCCTGGCTGTTGAGTAACACCTGAAACTCCAGGCATGTAATCAAGAAGAAATGTTCCTTCTGCATCAAGAATATAAACAGAATTATCATAAGAACCAACAATAACCTCTAGTTTGCCATCCTTGTCAATATCAATTACCAATGGGCTTGCAACAATCCAAAAATCTGTTTCATAATTCCATATCTTGCCGCCGTTGCATGATAAACAATAAACATTATCATCACATGAACCAAAGATTATCTCAAGCTTTTTGTCATTATTAATATCTGCCAAACATGCTTGTGAGGATATTCTCCCTTCTGTTTCATATATCCATTCTAGCTTTCCCTTTTCATCCAATACATAAAGGTTATTATCAGCAGAGCCAATAATAATATAATTTTTTTTATTAGCATAAATATCTCCTATTGCTGCTTTTGCTGTAATTTTTCCTTTTGTCTTAAATTCCCATAATAATTTTCCTTTTGTATTAATAGAATAAATAAAACCATCATTAGAGCCAAATATTATCTGTATTTTTT
>Ga0307991_1000417_pt1 | contig 30744 bp, 24 predicted proteins | sample EllFjometagen131_FD_203146 | JGI IMG/M metagenome (GOLD analysis project Ga0307991, IMG submission 203146) | Marine microbial communities from Ellis Fjord, Antarctic Ocean - #131 | ecosystem: Environmental > Aquatic > Marine > Unclassified | place: Southern Ocean | collected 2014-10-08 | reverse complement strand
TTAAATCACCAAACGGAGCGTTTATATTCGCTGTACTCAGATCAATTACTGATACGATAATAAAAAATGATCAAAACGTGCTTGGGTCTCTAAATATTATTGCTAACTTGCAAACTGATTAGTTACATTTTTTTTATATCAATATTTTGATGTCTGATATTTGCTCCAGAGAAAGTATATATTGAAGTTTCTACAATATTATTTGTATAATTTCTAATCCGATCTATTGATGAAATAATCTAACTGATATCAGCTATATTTTTAAATAATTTGTAAATTTTTTTTGTACTAAAATTTTATTTCACAACTTAAATACGCAATATTAACAACAGGATCTCCATTTGCCGGAATCCATGTTTGATAATTAGGACTAATTTTTAATCCTTTTACAGGCGAAAACTCAATCCCGAATATAATTGTCTGGCCATCCTTTACATAATTCCACGGATCCTCTGTATTTGCAACTTTAATAGATGATAGCTTATCAAATCTTCCAAAGATTTTTACTTTCATTACTTTATATGATCCATAAAAAGAAAAACCTGTTCTATCCTGATCTTCTTTAATATTATAATTTAATTGTTGATTATATTCAGCTCCAATTTTTAATTTGCTTGTACCGTATCCGAGGTAAAATGACAATGTTTGTTGAGAACTATCAAAACCCATAAAATCGTAATAAACACGAGCATTCAAGCCTTTGAGTGGTGTAATTGTAATTCCGGCACTATATTTTAAAACACTGTCTGCTTCTATTAATTTATATCCATCTCCATTTGCAATTGTTGCATCAACACTCACAATATCATGAATCTTATAACTAGCATATATTCCCAAATCCGCACTGGAACCAAATTTATGTTCATCCTGAAATGATTTATACAGATATCTGCCGCCCCATTGTTTTTCCTGCAAACAAAATTGAGAAAGCTCAATAAGTCCGAACTTAGTTGTTAAGCGATTGGATTTATATTGGAAATATGCGTTTTTCAAATAAGCAGTCATATTTAATTCTCCAACACCGGGATTACAAACATCTAAATTTACCTTGCCGGAGAACTCTTCACTTAAATTAAAAGCATAGCCAAAACATGCCCTTTGAATCTCAAACTGATTGTGATTTTCTCCATCAGTAAAAGAGCTTTTATAACTAGCAAAGCTTTTAATGAAAGGTTTTCCGGAGATTTTTAACTCTTTATCATTTTCTTGTGCAAATACATTTGCTACAAGAAGAATAATCAACAATGTTGTTAAAAAAAATTTCATTTAAATTCTAATTTGGTTTTGATTTTTTGATGGTGCAAAAGAACCAATGGAATATTACAATGTAATTAAGCTAATGTTAAGATTATGTTACACTTTGTATTGCATTTTTTACTTAATCTTTGTATAATTGCTACTTGATAATATGTTACGCTCATAAATAAATATGAGAGATTTTATAAAAATAAAAAATTACTATGCAAGATAAGATTTTCAGAATCAGAACAATGAAACAGGATGAAGTTAACTTAGCCATTGAATGGGCAGCAAAGGAAGGATGGAATCCGGGTATTCATGATGCAGATTGTTATTATTCTGCTGATTCGAATGGTTTTTTTATTGGGATTTTGGGCGATGAACCAATTGCTACAATCTCGGCAGTTAAATACGGAAAATCGTTCGGCTTTATTGGATTTTATATTGTAAAACCAGAATATCGAGGCAAGGGTTATGGAATGAAAATCTGGAATAAAGGATTAAAATATCTTCATGGAAGAAATGTGGGACTCGATGGAGTTATAGCTCAGCAAGAAAATTACAAAAAATCAGGTTTTAAATTTGCTTACCGCAATATTCGATATCAGGGAAATGGTGGAGGTAAATTCCCTAAAAACTCATCAGTAATAAAACTGTCGGAAATAAATTTTGAAACAGTCAATTTTTACGATCAAAAACTCTTTCCGGAAAACAGAACTGAATTTTTAAAATCATGGATAAACCAATCTGACAGCAAAGCATTGGGAATACTAAAAGACAACAAACTTGCCGGATTTGGTGTAATTCGTAAATGTAATTCAGCATATAAAATAGGTCCTCTTTTTGCTGATAATGCTGATTTAGCCGAAGAACTTTTTCTTGTATTAAAATCACAAACAAAATCAACTGATAAATTTTTTCTCGACACACCGGAAATAAATAAAGCAGCTTTAAATTTAGCCGAAACCTACAAAATGAATGTGGTTTTTGAAACCGCAAGAATGTACACTAAAGAAGCACCAAATATATCCGTAAATAAAATTTATGGAGTTACTTCTTTCGAGCTTGGATAAATTGGAGATATAAACTTAATTGAGTTAGTAAGTCATATCTATTTTTATTAATAATAATTGCTTTTATATTTATTTGTTTTTATAATTGTTGTTTTAGATATTTTTATACCTAAATACGATTTAAAACGTATATCTATTTAAACTTAATTTGTTAATATTGTACTCATGTTGATTCAACTTGCATTAATAATATCGGTACTCTTACAATTTGGTGCTTTTTTTATGACTATAAGTCTGATTCAAAAAACCAAATTTAATATTTCGTGGATAACAATTTCAATTGGCTTTTTTCTGATGGCATTGCGAAGATTGTACGAACTTATTGATATCATCATAAATAATCAAGATGACATTCAAACACACATTAATAGTTGGATTGCAGTTTTAATTTCGTTACTGATGTTTATTGCCTCTATTTATATCCGGCAAATTTTTATTTTGCAAGGGAAAATAAACAAGCTTCAAAAAGAAAATGAAGCAAAGGTTTTGTCTGCAATAATTAAAACTGAAGAAAAAGAACGCAAAAAATTTGCAAAAGAGCTTCACGATGGATTAGGTCCAATTTTATCTTCAATAAAAATGGCTATTTCTGCCATTAACAAAAATGTTATGGGTAATGATAACAAACAAATTATCGACAAAACAGAAGAAACCGTTGATAGCGCCATTATCACTATTAAAGAAATTTCAAATAATCTCAGCCCTCACATATTAGAACGCTTTGGACTGGAAAAAGCCATTAAAACATTTACAGATATAATTATCACAAACGAAGATTTGGAGATAATTTTTTTTTCAAACCTTAATGGAAAACGCTATGATTATAATATCGAAGTTATATTGTATAGAATAATAGGAGAATTAATTAACAATACTTTGAAACATGCTTCAGCATCTAAAGTAGAAATTTCATTATTTTATTTTGAAAAAAGATTAGAGTTGTTTTATTCTGATAATGGAATCGGATTTGATATGAAAAATATAGATAGTAAAGGTATGGGCTTACCAAATATAGATTCAAGAGTTAAATCTTTGGACGGTGAATTGGAAATGCATAGTAAACACAAACAAGGCATTTTTCTTAAAATAACTCTACCGCTATGACAGATAAAATAAAAATATACCTTGTTGATGACCATAATTTATTTAGGGAAGGTTTGAAATTTTTACTTTCCAATGATGATTTGATTTCAGAAATTTACGAAGCAGAAAACGGAAAAGATTTGTTAGAAAATGTATTGGATGTAAAGCCGGACATCATCCTTATGGATATTGAAATGCCTGTAATGAATGGAATTGAAGCTACTAAGGAAACATTGAAAATATATCCCAAATCCAAGGTCATTGCCTTGTCAATGTACGGCAACGAGAATTTCTACTCGGAAATGATTGATGCCGGAGCGAAAGGCTTTTTACTGAAAAATTCAAAATTTGAAGATGTTAAAAAAGCAATAGCTGATGTAAATGAAGGTAAAAACTATTTCTCACCGGAAATTTTAGAAGCTATTATTAAAAATTTAAACAAGAAAAAATTCAAAAAAAAGAATACACACCTAACAGAACGAGAAATAGAAGTATTATACAATATTTGTAAAGGATTATCAAATCAGGAAATAGCTGATTTTTTATTCATTAGTAAACGAACCGTTGACAAACATCGTGAAAACATTCTCTTAAAAACCCAATCAAAAAATACAGCAGGATTAGTTATTTATGCAATAAAAAATGAAATTTTTGAGGTTTAATACGCATAAAAACGTATTCTTACGCTTAATCTCCTATTTTTATTTTTACGCTTAAAAGCTGTTTTACAGACTTTATAGTTTCAATATTTTTGTTTTAAAATTAAACCAAATGATTTTAAAACGATCTGTTTTCATTTCAATAATAAGTTTGTTTGTTATACTTGAAACACAAGCTCAATTTAGAATTGATGCTCAATACCTTCCCAGATTTGAATTACGTGATGGTTACCGTAAACTTGCTACCGATGGTTCTGTGCCAACAATAGTAATATCCCAACGCACAAGACTCTCTTTTAGTTATCAATCAGAAAAATTAAAAATAAAATTTACCCCACAAGATGTTAGAATTTGGGGTGATGAGTTATTAGCAAACTCTACCGGTGTATATGGCGACAATGCTTCATTAGATTTATTTGAAGCTTACGCTGAAATAAAAACCGGTAATTTCGGATGGATTTCTGTCGGAAGACAACAATTAGTCTATGACCACGAAAGACTTCTCGCTGCACGAAACTGGAATCAAAATGGTCTTTCTTATGATGCTATGGTTTTTAAACTCTGTGTTAGCCAATGGAATATCCATGCAGGAAGTTCATGGAATTCACTTGATGCAACTTTGTCAGACAATTTATATTTAACTACCCGCATAAAATCCTTAAATTATTTATGGGCAAACCGCAAATTTTATAACAAATTAAACTTTTCATTCTTACACATAGCTTCGGGTGTAACCGAAACAGATAGTACCAACACATTACACTTCAGGCAAACAACGGGTATTTATACCGATTACAAAAACAATAACTTAAAATTAAGAGGAAACGCATATTATCAATACGGGGAAAATAAAACCGGTATAAATATCAGTGCTTTTTTGATTGATGCGGATATCGCTTACAAAATTGGCAAGCTTACACCGGGTTTGGGTTTAAGTTATTTATCAGGTAATAAAAATCCGGGGGGTACTACTGATAATCTATTTAATGTATTGTATGGCACAAGACATAAATATTTTGGACACATGGATTATTTCAGGGATTTTGCAAAACACACCAAAGAAGGTGGCTTAGCCGATTTTTACGCTTATCTTGAATATGAATTTTCTAAAACGCTTAGCTTAATAAATATTGGACATTATTTTCGACTGGCACAAACAAATGTCAATACTCCCAATGATAAAGATCTAGGTTATGAAAACGAATTGATGCTGAAATATAAATTTAACGATTGGGGTTCAATAAAAAGCGGCTATGTTTTCTACATACCCACAAAATCTTTTAAAATATTACAAGATGTTATTAATGATAATTTTTCACAATTTTTTTATCTGGAGCTAACTATAAAATCAACATTATTTAAACAAAAATCAAATAGCTTATAAACTTAAAATATAAATCATGAAAAAGATTAATTACATATTCATTCTTGTAGCAATTATTTTATTGTCATCATGCGTATCAAAAAAGCAAAAAGAAAGAACTCTTAATTTCTCAGGAGCATTTGCTCTTTATCCAATGACAATAAAATGGTCGGAAGAATATAAAAAAGAACACGAAGAAGTTCGATTTAACATCTCTGCCGGTGGAGCAGGAAAAGGCATGGCAGATGCACTTGCCGGCACAGTTGATTTGGGAATGTTCTCTCGCGAAATTACACAGCAAGAAAAAGACAAAGGCGTATGGTGGGTAGGTTTGTGCATAGATGCTGTTTTGCCAACAATTAGCGAAAACAATCCTTATCTAAAAATATTAAAAAAACGTGGACTAACAAAAGATGAGTTTACATCTATATTTATAGATGGTTCCATTACTGATTGGAGTGATGTACTTAATGTTAAAGAACCAAAAGAGATACAGGTTTACACTCGTTCCGATGCTTGCGGGGCAGCAGGCACTTGGGCTAAATATCTTGGAGTAAAACAAGAAAACTTAAAAGGTGTCGGCATACATAGCGACCCCGCTTTGGCAGAAGCTGTGTGTAAAGACCCGTCAGGGATTGCATTCAATAATACCATATATATTTATGATATAAAAACAGGAAAAAAACGCCCGGGAATAGAAGTAATTCCTATTGACATAAATGAAAATGGCACTATTGACCCTGAGGAGAATTTTTACGATACATTTGATGCTATTTTAAAAGCTATTACTGAAGGCGATTATCCTTCACCTCCTGCTCGTGAACTTTATTTCGTAGCAAAAGAAAAACCCGAAAAACAAGCCACACTCAATTTTATTAAATGGACACTTACCGATGGACAAAAATTTGTTAAAGAAGCAGGATATGTGTCAATTACACAAGACAAAATCAAACATTATTTAAATAAATTGAAATAACAGGTGATATTAAAACGAGTTATATTTAACAGAACATCAGGGATATGGATGATTACCGCCTTGATAATCACTCTTTTGTTACCTTTAATTATTGGGATAGCATTATATTTAAAAGCGAATCCTTTATTTGAGTTGCAATCATTATCACAACTCATCGGTTCTTCCAATTGGTCGCCAAGCGATGGAAATTTTGGTTTTTGGCCGTTTATTTTTAGTTCATTGTATGTAACCGGTTTGTCCTTTCTGTTTGCTGCTCCTATGTGTTTATTGGCAGCCATATATTTAACACAATTTGCGCATAAACGATTAATACACTTCATGCATCCAGTAATTGATATTTTGGCTGGGATTCCGTCTGTTATTTACGGAATGTGGGGTATTCTAATTATCGTACCTTTTGTTAGTGATGTTTTGTCCCCTATTTTACATATTAAATCAGCGGGTTACTCCATTCTTGCAGGAGGAATTGTTTTAGCCGTGATGTGCATTCCCTATATGCTCAATATGTTGATTGAAACATTCAATACGGTACCCATAGAGTTAAAAGAAGCAGCATTAGCGATGGGTGCTACACAATGGGAATCGGTTAAGCATGTTGTTATAAAGAAAAGTTATCCGGGAATATTATCTTCATTTGGACTAAGTATTGCCAAAGCATTTGGTGAAACACTAGCAGTTATGATGGTGGTTGGAAATATGGTTCAACTGACATTTAATCCATTTGAAGCAGGTTACCCGCTGCCTGCATTAATTGCCAATAATTACGGCGAAATGCTTTCTATTCCCATGTATGATTCCGCTTTGATGTTTGCAGCATTAATCTTATTGGTTGTAATATTAATTATCAACCTCATTTTTAGATACTTTATTTATAAAACTCAAAAGTAATGAAGAAAAGAAAGAAAGTAGAAGAAATGTTTTTTAGGATTTTATCCGGTATTGCCAGTTATTCGCTTATTGTCATACTTTGCTTTATCATTCTGATTATTTTTATTAAAGGATTTAATGCCTTGTCGCTTGATATGATATTTAAAACGCCAAAAGGAGGCTATTATTACGGTGGTGAGGGTGGTGTATTAAATGCCATTGTGGGTTCTTTGTACATTGCTTTTGGTGCTACATTTATTGCTATTATAATTGGCATGCCTGCAGCACTTTATATCAATGTACATTTGATACGTTACAGGCGTACACAAAATACGATACGATATTTTCTTGATGCTCTTTGGGGTATTCCTTCAATTGTTTATGGTGCTTTTGGTTTTACACTTATGTTGTTTTTAGGTATGAATGCTTCGTTACTTGCCGGAATAATTACAGTAGCATTACTGATAACACCTATAGTTATACGTACATTTGATGAAGTATTAAGTACAATTCCAAAAGGCTTACATGAAGCATCATTGGCACTCGGTTCAACAAGAGCGGAAATGGCTTTTAAAGTGATGTTTAAACAAGGATTTTCAGGCTTTATCACTGCAGTTTTGCTGGCATTCGGGCGTGGTATTGGCGATGCTGCATCGGTATTGTTTACCGCCGGTTATACTGATTTAATCCCTACAAATCTCGATGAACCCGCTGCAACACTTCCACTTGCAATTTTTTTCCAGTTAAGTTCGCCTATTCCTGAAGTGCGTGAACGTGCTTATGCAGCAGCAGCTATTCTAACTATAATCATTTTGATTATTAGCCTTACAGCAAGAGGTTTTTCAAAAAAATATTCTAAATTAAATATTAAATAACAATAATTATGAATACAATAATTACAGAAACATTGACCGAACAATTAAGAATAATACCGGAATTAAAGCAAAAAAAACAAGCTTCAATTTTGCAAATCAAAAACCTAAATGTTTGGGCAAAAAATCATCATATTTTAAAAAACATTAATCTTGAAATACCCAAAAACAGTATAACGGTTTTACTTGGACCTTCCGGTTGTGGCAAAACTACTTTACTAAAATCAATTAATAAACTTACTGATTTATATAAAGAACTTAAAGTAAGCGGACAAATATTTATTGAAAACGATGATATTTTGAATACAAATAAAAATATTCCCCTTATAAGACAAAAAATGGGATTATTATCCCAAAAACCATATCCTTTACCGGTTTCCATTTATAAAAATGTAGCTTACGGAATTAAATTAAAAGGTATTAAGGATAAAAAGTTGATTAATTACCAGGTAGAGATAAAATTAAAGGAAGTTGGATTATGGAACGAAGTAAAAAACCGCTTGCACAATTCACCTGACAGTCTTTCTATCGGACAACAACAACGATTATGTCTTGCCCGTGGATTAGCAGTAAAACCTTATATCATACTGGCTGACGAGCCAACATCAGCATTAGACCCTGTTTCAAGTAAAATTATTGAAAACCTTTTCAGAGAATTAAAAAAGTATTATACTATAATTTTGGTAACCCATATTTTACGACAAGCACAGCGATTAGCTGATAACGTAGTTTTTATGAATTATGGTGAAATTTTAGAACAAGGAAATGCTGATGAGGTTTTCAAAAATCCAAGAACTTCACAAATGAAAGAATATATGATTGATGGTAATTAAAAAACCATCAATAAAATCAAAATAAATTTTGAATTAATCCAGATAACTATTGTAACCAAAAACAAATCATAAATAAATTTTTTGCAATGTGGATTATTGCATCAATACTTGCATTTTCAATTTCCCTGCTCTTAACCTATCTTGCAGATAAACTTGATCTTTTGAATTTATAGAATCAATTTTGTTAAAGAAAAAAACAAAAAAAATTATCCTCACTCCTCTTCAATATAAAACCTCCACACACAAAACAATTCGTCAGTATAGGCATTAGTCAATACTACCATTTGCAATTTTTTGCTACAAATAAGAGTATTATACGGATTACATTTTTTCTTGCAAATTACGTTTATTATACGTATAATTGTAGCTTAATAATATGTTATACAGTCTAAAACAAACAGATGAAAATTAAAAAGGGAGATTTTGTAATGAAAAATTTTAAAAATTCAATCACTCTTTACCTTTTGGTTTTTGCAGTGCCCTTTTTAACACAATCCTGCTCAATAAACCCGATCAAAGAGATTAACTATAGTAATTTGAGTATTGAATCTTCTCAAAAACTTCTTAAAGAAATCAAGGAATTGGGACCTAGCTTATTAATGAATGTTGATAGTTACAACACTCTTCTTAATGAACTTGAAAAATACAAAGACAAAGGTATTGTTATCAATTCTTTAGATGGCATTACTATTGAAGCCAATAGGAATTATCTTAAAATGCTGGGATATACATCTGAAGAAATTAAGTCCATTGCTTATCAGGAACTCACACCTTCAAAATGGCACGCAATGGAAAATGACCTTTTCAGGAAGGTAATGGAAACAGGGTACTCAGGCGTGTATAGAAAGGAATACATTAGAAAAGACGGAACCGTATTTCCAATCCGTATACAATCGTGGTTGATAATGGACGAAAATCATAAAGCATCTCGTTTGTTCGGCATTGTTCAAGACATGTCCAGCCATAAAAAACAAGAGGGTAAAATGAAACAGAAGTTAGTCCTAGTTCCTGGTATAGCCGGGAATGAATATCTTTGGAAGTTTCAAATAAAACATCTTTCGGATATTGCAGATATTGTTGTACCTGATATTAGTAATTGTAATAGTCGAGAGGAATGGGTGGAGGCTATTTTAAATTGTACTGAAGGTAAATTTGCACTTGCCGGTGTATCTATGGGCGGATGGGCATGTTTTAAAGTAGCTGCAGAGCATCCTGAAAGAGTTACAAAACTGGCTTTAATTGGAACATGGGCAAGACATTTACCTGAAGTTGAGAAGGATCAATATAAGATTTTGGAACGTATTAAGAACGGTCATTTCGATGAGTTTAAACAAGAATATCTGGATTATGTTTCAACAAATCTGGATTCTAGTAAAGATGAATTTATCAAACTTGTAAAAGAAGGTATGGAATTTGTTGATGAACAAGTATTTATAAACCATTTGGAATCGTATTTAGATGATTTTAACAGTGAGAAATTTCTAAATCAAATTAAGTGTCCCACTTTAGTAATAGCTGCTAAAAATGATCCTATATTTTCAGTTGAAGAACATGAACATATTACTAAATTAATTAAGGATGCTAAAATTGCTATAATCGATGATGCCGGACATCATATAATGTTTGAGCAACCTCAAGCTTTATCCACATTACTCAGATACTGGTTGATGTATTTTTAGAACAGGTTTTGCTTTTTTAAGATGCTGATTTACATAATATTAGCTTCTGTATCAGGACAGTATAGCAAAGCCTGCTTGGGAGATATTATTCGGATGTGCTCTAAAAGTACTATAATTCTAACAACAGCATTCAGACCGATAGATTAATAAATAGATGCCCATCTATTTCTCCTCCACAGAAAACCTCCATGCACAAAACAATTCGTCAGTATAGGCATTAGTCAATACTACCATTTGCAGTTTTTTGTTACAAATAAGAGTATTATACGGATTACGTTTTTTCTTGCATATTACGTTTATTATACTTATAATTGTTGCTTAATAATATGTTAGCAATTAAAGGAAGGAGTTTAATATCCATCCACCATAAAGTTTGTATATTATCGCAAAATATGATGTAATAATTTTCATATGTTTTTGACAATTTGGGAAACTCCATGATAAAAAATACATGAAAATATTCCATTGAATTTTTAAGTGAGGAACTTTCACTTATTTATATTGCATTTTCAATACTGTATTATACAAGTGATACAAACAAATTAAGCCAATTAAATATAAACTAATTAGGAGGAATATTAAAATGAAACGTACACAAGAAGAACTTCAAGGTTTAGTCAATTATGAAAAAGTCAGTACTATGTCAGTATTAGAAATCCCTAGTATTAAAAAGGAGGAAATTCCGAATTACATTCTTTGCACCCATTTTCAGAAAGCAGAGGAAAAAGTTGAGAGGACAATGGAACGTTATAACAAAAAAGTGGACGATCTTAAATCAAAACTGCAACAACTAGAAAATGACATTCAATCTTTAGAGAAACAGCACAGAAAATGGAGTAGAAAAGCAGATACTTTCTTGTTAGATAGGAGTAATGTTAAGGCGGTAGAGAAACAAAACAGAGCTGCTGCAACTGCTAATCAGTTGAAGGACAAAATTTCTGCTACACGAGACAAATACAACGACACAGTTGAGACACATAACGAAGCCATACACGAAGCGGAGGAAAAACTCCAAGAATTAACCGAGGAAGCATTAGTTGTTATTGATGAAGATATTGTCTCTGTGTTGGATAAATGTACGAAGATTGTTGCCAAACTATCTGGAAGCCAAAACCCTGAAGACCAAATCACTGCCTTAGAAATTAGTTTCATTGAAATGAAAATCCATCACTTTTTTGAGGATTTTATTGAGGAAAATACAATACGTAAAGATGCGCGTGATCGCTTATCCGAGGTGGGTCAACATTTTTCAGAACTTTTTTCGACTGACGATGTTCGAAATTATATTACTGATCTATTTCGCAAAAATATTCAAATAATGGAAAATAATGATTATAAATATGGCCAGATCAATCAGGCGATTAATACTATTGATAAGACTGAAATGGATGAAATGATTCAAGATCTTCAAAATGTTTTTAATGAAAATTTCGAAACCACTTTTGATTATCAGAATATTATTGATCCAAGTGAACTTGAAAATCTTATTGCTAAAATAAATGAAAGTACTGATTCTGTTAACAACAATATTTCAAGAGCTAACGAGCACGAAGAATCCTATAAGACCCTCGCTGAAAAAAGTGTAGGGACTCATGAAAACATTGAGGCACTATTAGGATCAATGAAAGATGAATTACAAAACATGGGAGATGATTTAATTTTACCCAGTTTTTTTGCAATAGAAATGTTGAATGAATCGGTAATAGACGATTTTTATTCAAGGGAATTACGATCACCAGTTGATGAATTTAGGGAATTTTTAGCGAAAGAATTGGACGAAGAAAAGCTTGATCGGTTGATCATGTCTGACGGAGATAAATATTCAATCCAGAAGAGTGAAAATACAATTAACGAAGCCAATCTTCTACGGCTTCAAAATGAAAGGAGCAAAATTAAAGAACATATAGATAAAATGAATAATTTGGTTGAAGGACTTAAAAAAGATATTAAAAATATTGAAGGTGTTCCTCAAGAGAAATCGGAATCACTAAAAACTGAATATTCATTAAAAACTATTCTTAGTTGCATTCCGTTCATTGGAATAATATTCTCATTTCTTATTTTTAGAAAAATCAAGATTTTTGAATCCGCATTTAGGAGTTCAAATCAAATTTATAAAGACCTTGGCAAAACATTATTTGCTAAAAATAAATTAAGGGTCATTGTAAATTTAATCGTAGGATTGGTTTTAAGCATCGGTAGTTTGGTTGCGCTTTTGAAAGTTGATAATAATCTATCTATTGCACTCCAATGGAGCTTGCCAGGTGCGATGTTGCTAATTTATCTTCTCACAACAGGATTTTTATTTTTTACAGGCAAGAGACTATGTTCTTATTTAGAAACAAACAACATAGATAAACAAGAAACTGCTGCAGTTTAATTTTTCAATAATATTTTGCTATCGTGAACTTCCTTGTAGGATAATTCACGATAGCAAAATATATCTATTCTCGTTATTAGAAAAGATAATTCTATATAATCTAACCACCGGCTACTTTATGAAATGTAAAAATAGCCATTAAGTTAAATGTTTATGTTCATTATGTATTAGATGTATATAAAGATGTAGAGGATTTACTTCGTGAAAGATTTTCGTGATAAACAGTTGCTAACCAACGCATGCAAATAACTCGAAAAGCTTTTCGATGAATTTGATATTTGGGAGTTTTTATAGCATTTCAGAATCACTTAGGTTCAATACTCTCCCCTTTCTCGTATTTGATGCGCCAATCGTTAGATTTATAAATAATCCCCATCTATTCCCACTCAATCAAAAACCTCCACGCACAAAACCATTCATCAGGATGAGCATCGGGTGGGCAGCCTATACATTTGGTTTTTATTCTCGGGTTTATTGCTTCGATAAAAGAAGCATATTATGCTAAAGCATAGGAATTGTCATCTATTAATCCATATCAATTTATCGCATTTATACTTGCATAATTAACATATTATACTTAAAATTGCTGCTTAATAATATGTTAAGTATATAATAAAAAGGCATAATGAAAGAAATAGCAATAGTGGATATAGAGACATCTGGTTTTCAAAATCAAGGCGGACTAATTGTTGAAATAGGGATTGTTGGATTAAATTTAGAAACAGGAAATATTACTAATGAGTTTGAATCAATTGTTAAAGAAAATGGTTTCAGTGAAAGACACACTAAACATCCTTTTGGTTGGGTTTTTCAAAATTCAAACTTAAATTACAAGGATGTTTTATTGGCAAATGATTTATCAAAAATAATTCCAGAAATTCAAAGCATTTTTAATAAATACTCTTTAGGTGCCACCGCATTCAATAAAAAATTTGACTTTGGTTTTTTAAAATCAAGAGGATTAAGAATTAAAGAATTACCTTGCATCATGGTATCAGCTGCACCTGTAGTTGATTTGCCTCCAAACCCTGGGTTTAGTGATGCAAAGTGGCCAAAGGTGGAGGAAGCATGGGACTATTTCTTTCCAAATATAGCATATGAAGAGGCTCATCGCGCATTAGACGATGCAAGACATGAAGCATTAATAGCTTATGAACTTTACAAGATTGGAAGTTTTAGAGTATGAAATAATAGATTACAAAGGATTGCTCCTGACAACTAACATGATAAATTAGTTTGGTCATTAGACATATTAATAATTCCCATTTACTCTTCCTCAATAGAAAACCTCCACGCACAAAACCATTCATCAGGATGTGGGTCAGGTGGGCAGCCGATACATTCGGTTTTTATTCTCGGGTCAATAGCTTCAACAAAAGATGTATATTCAACCAGCCCGCCGGATTTGCAAGGGTAATCATCAAGACCTTTTCTTTTTCTGGCGCTTTGCACTCTGCAATTATTCATCTGAAAGACAAAACTATTTGGAATTTCTTCGCTTATTGATTGCTCGTTAACTGTTGCATATAAACGAAAATTTAGTGCTTTTTTCAGTCCTTCCAGCCCTGGATTTTCTGGCAGATTTAAAAAGCGTTTTATCGACCAGGCTTCGAAAGGAGAAAACTGTCCCCAACAACTGTCGTTACATCTTTTTGCATCGTTCATTCCTCTGGTAAATTCAACCGCCTGAAACCAAACACCATCGTTTGCCAACCAGTTTACAGCTACTTTTTCTTTCAATTCCAAAAGCTTTTCTTTTGGCAGTTCAAGCATTGGTTTTGGAATTTCATCTTCCATTTCAAATCCAAGAGTTTTTCCCAATCTTTTCATTTGAATGTGATAACTTTTCGACAGTGCATCATTCATCACTTTCTGTGCTTTTTCGCGTCCAAACTGATGCTGAACTTCTGCGTACCACATTGCATAATGCATCATTAAACGATGAAAATAGTCAATTATAAGTTTTGCTGTTTCTTTATGATTCAAGTCATTTTGAGAATTAATTGTTTTATCCATGTATTAATTGTTTAGAAAATTTGTTGTGCTTTTTGCACCGCAAAATTAAGTGCATTTTTATTTAATTTATGTTCAATTATATTTTTATCAAGATAAGAAATTAGATTTTTTGTATCCAAATTTCCAATTAGTTTATCATCCGCCATCGGGCAACCACCTAAACCATTTATCACCGAATCAAACCTGCGGCATCCTGAAGTGTATGCTGCATCAAGTTTTTTATGCCAATCATCAGGTCTTGCATGCAAATGAAAGCCGAATTCTATTTCAGGAAATTCAGGGATAAGGTTTGAAAAAACTAATTTAATTTTTTCAGGTGTTGAGTTTCCCAGAATATCCGAAAAGGGAATTATTTTAATTTCTTTCTGATTTAGAATATCAACATATTTTTTTATTATTTCAATATTCCATTCATCTCCATAAGGATTTCCAAAACCCATCGACATATAAACTACAAGTTCTTTATTTGTTTTCAAACAAATGTTTTGTAACTCATTAATGTTTTGCAGCGAGCTTTCAATATCTGAATTTATATTTCTTTTTAAAAATGTTGGTGAGATTGAAAAAGGATAAATAATGGATTTGATTTCCTCAAAGTGAGATGCAATTTCTCCACCTTTTTTATTAGCCACCAAAACCATCAAATCTGATTTGCTTACAGAAAGATCAAGGTTTTTAATTACTTCTGCAGTATCTTTTAACTGTGGGATTGCTTTTGGTGAAACAAAACTCCCAATATCTACCGCATCAAATCCAACTTTTAACAGCTCATTAATATACTCAGTTTTGATATCTGTAGGAATAAATTTCTTTAAGCCTTGCATTCCATCACGTGGGGTTTCGATAATTTTAATCATATAATTATTTGTTCCGATGTTAATTTTATTTCGGATTTCTGAATAATTTTCCGCAAATCATGAATTATGTAATGTGCTTTTAATAAAGTTAATACCTCATCATTTTCTCCCAGACAATTTCTTAGGTATTCTGCCGTTTTTAATAGCTTCTGAGCGTAATCGGCGACCAAGTATTTTTTCAACAGTATTCCCAATTTCCAGAACTTTATCAATATCAACACCTGTATCAATTCCCATTTCATCCATCATAACAACCATATCTTCGGTAGAAACCAATCCCACAAGATTTGGATCTTTATAATAATATGCACCTGTTCCGCTTACCGGAACTCTGTCAACAAAATTAGCAGGTTGTCCGCCTATACCACCAAAAGTTGATTCGTAATTTGTGATTCCTGCTTGTAAAGCAGCAAGTACATTTGCGGAACCCCAACCTCTTGTTACATGAAAATGAGCAATATGTTTTTCTGGTTTTGGAATTGCATCAAGCAACATCGAAAAATATTTGTAAACACGATCGGGAGAAGCAGAACCATCGTGGTCGGCATGTTCAATATCATCAGCTCCAATATCCAACCAACGTTTTGTAAAGTCAATTGCTTTGGTCATTTCCGTAGGTCCTTCGATAGGGCAACCCCAGATAGTACTAACTGTTCCATTAACCAAAATTCCTGCATCATGACATTTTGGAATATATTTTTCACACATTTTCCAGTAATCAGCAAGGTTTAATCCCGAATTTACTTTTTGATGAGATTCACTTGTCGAAACCATAACAAGGATTCTATCAGGACCATAGCCATCTTTTTTCGCCTGAATTGCCCGTTCAATTGACCTCTCTCTGATTGTAATCGCAGTCAAAGTAACATCATCTAACAAATGTTTTACTTTTTTGCTTTTATAGAGTTTTTGCATTAACAGATCAGCATCCTGAAATTGTGGTAAACCACGGGGATTCCCGAAATTTGTAGTTTCAACATGTTTGAAACCAGCCAGTATTGACTGCTCCAAAACCCACAATTTTGCTTCTGTAGGAATTAATATTTCTTCATGTTGAAAACCATCCCTAACTGTAATTTCACCAATTTTAACTTTTTTTGGATAATTCATAAGCTTTTTTTTATATTTATTTTGTCTAATTATTTCATTTCATCATCTGCTAAAATAAAAAATCTTTTGAGATTAGAGTAAAATAATAATACATGTTTTTAACATTTTCATCATCATATACAGATTAGCAAATATTCTTTTCTTTATAATTAAAAAAAAATTCTTATAATTGCATCTAAATTTTTTATTAAAACGGAAAAGAGTGATTAATTATAAAATAAATTATCTATAAATAAAACCCAATCAATCGTGTTTAAACTAGAATCAAAGATCGACACAAATTCAGAAGATTTTATCAAGAATAAAACCGAATTCGTTAAAATCCTGAAGAAATACAAAGAGATTCATCGCGAAGTTACTAAAGGTGGATCAGAAAAAGCAATAGAAAAACACAAATCAAGAGGAAAGCTATTAGCTCGAGAAAGGATCAATAAACTTGTTGACCCAAATACTCCATTTCTTGAATTATCATCTCTTGCTGCTTATAACATTTTTGATAATAAACATCCATCAGCTGGAATAGTAACAGGTATTGGTGTTATTCATGGTAATGAAACAATAATTATTGCAAATGATGCAACTGTAAAAGGTGGTACATACATTAAAGAAACAATAAAAAAACACTTGCGTGCACAGGAAATTGCAATGGAAAACCATTTACCATGTGTTTATTTGGTTGATTCCGGTGGAGTTTTTCTACCTGAGCAAGCAAAAGTTTTTCCCGACAAAGATCATTTTGGGAGATTGTTTTTTAATCAAGCACAGCTTTCAGCCAAAGGTATTCCCCAAATTGCAATTGTTATGGGATCGTGTACTGCCGGAGGAGCTTATGTTCCTGCAATGAGTGATGAGACAATTATTGTAAAAAATCAGGGAACAATATTTTTAGGTGGTCCTCCATTAGTAAGAGCTGCTACCGGCGAAGTTGTTACTCCTGAAGAACTTGGTGGAGCATTAGTTCATACTTCTATTTCAGGTGTTGCCGATCATCTTGCCGAGAATGATACTCATGCAATTCAGATCTGTAGAAATATTTTCGAGAATTTTGAACTTAGAGAAAAACAAAAATTAGAAGTTAAAGATATTGAAGAACCTCTTTATGACCCTGAAGAACTTTACGGTATTGCTCCTGTTGACCTAAGGAAAATGGTTAATCCACACGAAATCATTATACGTATTGTTGATGGAAGTAAATTTCATGAATTTAAAGAAAATTACGGAAAAACTCTGGTAACAGGTTTTGCAAAAATAATGGGTTTCCCTGTTGGAATAATTGCAAATAACGGTGTTTTGTTTTCAGAATCTGCTTTAAAAGGAACTCATTTTATTGAATTATGTACTTCCAGAAAAATTCCTTTATTATTCCTTCAGAATATTACAGGCTTTATGGTTGGAAAAGATTTCGAAAGAGGTGGAATTGCTAAAGATGGTGCAAAACTGGTTCATGCTGTTTCTAATGCAACTGTTCCTAAGTTTACTGTAATTTTTGGTGGTTCGTTCGGAGCCGGAAATTATGGAATGGCAGGTAGAGCATTCAATCCAAGGTTAATGTTTATGTGGCCTAATGCAAAAATCTCTGTAATGGGTGGAATGCAAGCTGCCAATGTTTTGATAACTGTTAAAAAAGATCAATATAAAGCTCAAGGAAAAAAAATGCCACAGGAAGAAATCGATGCCCTCAGAAAATCAATTATAGAAAAATATGATCACGAAGGTTCGGCCTACTTCAGTACAGCACGTCTTTGGGACGATGGTATTATTGATCCTGTTGACACAAGAAAAATCATCGCAATGGGAATTGCAGCATCACTAAACAAAGAATTTTCTGATCAAAAATATGGTGTTTTTAGAATGTAAAATTGAATTTTTTTTAATCGTTATTTTTTCACTTACTAGATAATCAATAAAGAAAATAATCAATGAAAAACTATCAAAATATAGAATTTGAGTTAACTGAAAATATAGGCACTGTCTGGCTTAATCGTCCCGACAAGCACAACGCCATGAATGCAGAAATGATTGCAGAAATAATTGATTGTTTCGAAGAAATAAATAACATGGGTGAAGTGCGTATTGCAGTTCTGCGTGGACGAGGAAAATCATTTTGTGCCGGTGCCGACCTTAATTATATGAAAGGTATTGCAGAATTTGGTTTCGAAGAAAATTATCAGGACAGTCTGAAATTAGCAAAATGTTTTAACGTAATTTATACTTGTAATAAACCAACCATTGCCGTTGTGCAAGGTGCTTCAATTGGCGGAGCAAATGGTTTGCTTGCAGCTTGTGATTTTGTCTATTGTACCGATGATACAAAATTTGCTTTCGCAGAAGTAAAACTGGGAATTGTACCTGCAACTATTTCACCTTATGTAGTAAAACGTATTGGTGAATTTGGTGCCAGAGACCTAATGCTTACAGGAAAAAGATTTCTTGGAAAAGAAGCAGAACATTATCGTCTTGTAAATAAATCATTGCCCATTGAAGACGTAGAGGAGCATGTAAACAAGACTATAAAAATATTAATGTCAAGTGGTCCTGATGCCATGGCTACCTGCAAGAAATTAATTTACACAATTTCAAACGAAATGGGTTTTGAAGAATCAATAGATTATACTTCAAGACTGATAGCAAAGCTTAGGGCTTCTATAGAAGGACAAGAAGGTATGGCTTCATTTCTTGAAAAAAGAAAACCAAATTGGGTAAAATCAAAATAACGAATATTAAAAAGATCATAATGAAAAAAAGACCTATAAAATTTAGTTTAATATATCGAGACATGTTTCAATCTTCGGGGAAATATCAACCCCGGGTTGATCAACTTAAAAAGATCGCTCCGGTGATTGTTGATATGGGATGTTTTTCGAGGATAGAAACTAACGGGGGAGCTTTTGAGCAGGTTAACTTGCTTTACGGCGAAAATCCAAATAATGCTGTTAGAGAATGGACAAAAACTTTTAATGATGCAGGAATACAAACACACATGCTTGAAAGAGCCCTGAATGGTATTCGGATGTTTCCTGTTCCCAAAGATGTTCGTCATCTAATGTATCAGGTAAAAAAAGCCCAGGGCACAGATATTTCGCGTTCATTTTGTGGTTTAAACGACCCAAGAAACCTCGAGCTTTCAGTAAAATATGCTAAAGAAGCAGGAATGATTTCACAGGTGGCATTAAGTATCACTCATTCAGAAATCCATACTGTTAAATATTATATGGATATTGTTGATAAAGTTGTAGGATTTGGTGCTGATGAAATTTGTCTAAAAGACATGGCCGGAATTGGTCGTCCTGTTACTCTTGGGAAATTAGTTAAGTCTATTAAAGACAAACATCCAGAAATAATTGTCCAATATCACGGACATTCAGGACCCGGTTTTTCAGTAGCATCAACCCTTGAAGTTGCCAAAGCCGGTGCCGATTATATTGATGTTGCCATGGAGCCTCTTTCATGGGGAATGGTTCATCCTGATGTTATCACAATTCGTGAGATGCTTTATGATGCAGGATTTGATGTCCCTGAAATTAACATGAAAGCATACATGGAAGCCAGGGCTTTAACACAAAGTTTTATGGATGACTTTTTGGGTCATTTTATTAATCCGAAAAACAGATTCCTTTCATCATTAATGATACAATCAGGATTGCCTGGTGGTATGATGGGAAGCTTAATGGCCGACCTGAAAGGTGTTCAACAGGGAATAAACATTTCGCTTAAAACTCATGGAAAAGATGAACTAACAGAAGACGAGCTTCTTATTAAATTATTTGATGAAGTTGCATTTGTCTGGCCAAAGCTCGGATATCCTCCTCTTGTTACTCCATTTAGTCAATATGTAAAAAATGTTGCTTTACTTAATATTGTCCAACTTGCAAAAGGAGAAAAAAGATATTCGATGATGGATGATAACACATGGAATATGATTCTTGGAAAAGCAGGAAAATTACCCGGCCCGCTTGATCCGGAAATTATTGATCTTGCGAAAAAGAAAAAATTTAAATTTTATAAGGGTGTTCCTCAAGATGCTTATCCTGATGTTTTGGATACCTTCAGAAAAGAAATGCTGGAGAATGGATGGGAAACAGGTGAAAACGATGAAGAACTATTCGAATTTGCTATGCATGAAACCCAATACAGGGATTATAAATCAGGTCTTGCCAAGAAAAGATTCGATGATGAAATTCAAAAGATAAAATCACAAAGTTCAAATACTAAAACACAAATTGCCGTGAAAGAAAAACAAACTCCAAACCGTAATTCATATTCAAAAAATGAAGTTGATTATCCAATTGCAATGATTGCATATTTGCTTTATGGACTGAATAATAAACAGATTACTCCACCAGAACCTTGTATTAAAAAACATAATATCTGGGAATCAATTGGATACTGGAGAAATCTTATTTCTATTATTGTAATATTCGATGAAAAAGAATATAGCATAAACATTAATAAAGCAAAAGATGATGAATATGAATTTGAATTGTCAGACAAAATATTCACAGCAAAAATTGATTTTATTGATCAAGGAGAAATTGATTTTACTATTGATGATGAAACATATTTTGCAAGTATCCAAAAAGGTGATGGAGGCAAAACAAAAACAACAATCAACAAAAAAGATTTCCAATTTATTCGTAACGATATTCTTGAAGAAGGAATTGCTTCTGCTGATGACGGAGAATCATCAATCGACGAAGGAAATATTTTAATCTCCCCACTCCCTGGCAGAGTATTTAAAATCAATGTTAAAAAAGGTGATGAGGTTAAAAAAGATGAGGTTGTTTTAATTATTGATGCAATGAAAATGGAAAATAATATTGTAGCAACAAAAGATATGGTAATTACAAATATTGATGTTTCACTCGATGAAATGGTTGATGCAGGTCAGGTACTTGTTGAATTTGAATAATCTTAAAACATAAAATAATGAATTTTGAATTAACCGAAGAACAATCTCTTATTAAAGAAACAGTAAGAGATTTTGCTGAAAGAGAAATAAAACCTCTCGCAAAAGAATTAGATGAAAAAGCAGAATTTTCAATTGAGCTGACAAAAAAGATTGGAGAGCTTGGATTATTCGGCATGTATCTGCCGGAAAAATATGGAGGACAAGAATTAGACACTTTGTCTTATATTATTGCTGTGGAAGAAATAGCACGAATCGATGGATCTCAGGCAGCCACTCTTGCAGCTCACAACTCTCTTGGTATCGGACCGCTTTACTATTACGGCACAGAGGAACAAAAAACAAAATATCTCCCACAACTTTGTACAGGAGAAGCTTTGTGGGGATTCGGACTAACAGAAGCTGATGCAGGCTCCGACTCAAGAGGCACAAAAACCAAAGCTGTTCTTGAAAATGAAATATGGACAATCAACGGCTCAAAAATTTTTATTACTAATGGTTCTGTTGATATATCTATAGGCTCAACAGTGCAAACAGTTTCCGGTGAAAAAGACGGAAGAAAAGAATTTACTTGCATAATAGTTGATAAAGACACCCCAGGGTTTAAAAGAGTAAGTATGCACGGTAAAATGATGTGGAGAGCTTCCGACACCGCCGAACTTTATTTTGATGATTGTAAAGTGCCAAAAGAAAATCTTCTTGGGAAAATTGGTCAGGGCTCAAAAATTATGTTAAGCACACTTGATAACGGAAGATTGTCGATTGCTGCAATGGGTTTGGGTTGTGCGCAGGGAGCCTATGAATTAGCACTTCAATATTCTCAGGAAAGGAAACAATTCGGAAAACCAATTTGCAAATTTCAAATCAATGCTTTTAAATTAGCTGATATGGCTACAAAAATTGAATTGGCTCGTAATCTCCTTTACAAAGCTTGCTGGTTGAAAGACAACAATAAAGCTTTTGCCAAAGAAGCTGCCATGTCGAAACTTTACTGCTCGGAAGTTGCTAAAGAAGTTGCCGATGAAGCAGTTCAAATTCACGGCGGTTATGGCTTGATGAAAGATTATGATATTGAAAGATTCTTCCGCGATCAGAGATTATTGCAAATCGGTGAAGGAACATCAGAAATACAAAGACTTGTAATCTCACGATATATTGGGTGTTAATCTCATCTGAATTACAGTTCAGAAATAGAAATAGGACGTTTTACGGAACTCAAAAAAACATCAAATTCCTCAACCTAAACAATTTATTATGAGATATAAAACCCTTTGGCAACCAAATAAAGAAAAAGCTCAAAAATCACAAATGTTTGATTTTCTTACGGAGATAAATCAAAAATATAATCGGGGTTTTAAAGAATATTATGAGCTTCATAAATGGAGTATAGAAAATGTCAGCAATTTCTGGGGAGAGTTTTGGGATTATTCAAACATCATTCATTCAAAGAATTATACTTCTGTTGTTGATAATCCTAAAAAAATGCCCGGTGCTAAATGGTTTAATGAAGCCCGATTAAATTATGCAGAAAATCTTCTTCAGAGAAGAGACAGCCATCCTGCAATAATTTTCAGAGGAGAAGACAAAGTAAAAAAAACTATCACTTATAAAGAATTATTTGACGAGGTCCACCGCATTGCCGAAGGATTAAAAAGACTTGGTGTAAAAAAAAATGACAGAGTTGCAGGGTTTGTTCCAAACATGCCTGAAGCAATTATCGCTATGCTGGCAGCCTCTTCTATTGGAGCTATTTGGTCATCTTCATCACCCGACTTTGGTATAAAAGGTGTACTTGATCGTTTCAGTCAAATTGAGCCAAAAGTAGTTTTTGCCGCTGATGGATATTTTTTTAAAGGCAGAGTTTTTGATTCTCAGGAAAAACTTAAAGGAATACTTGACAAACTACCTTCTGTAGAAAAAGTTGTTTTGATTGATTATACCGGAAATAGAAATATCGAAGAAATTTCAAACTCCATGACATGGGAAGACTTTTCTCAGCCAGTAAAAGAGGAAATGACTTTTGAGCAACTTCCTTTCGATCATCCATTGTACATTATGTACTCTTCAGGAACAACAGGACTTCCAAAAAGTATTGTACATTCTGCAGGAGGAACTTTAATTCAGCACTTAAAAGAGCTTCGTTTACATTGTGATCTTACTGAAGATGATACAATTTTTTATTTTACTACTTGTGGATGGATGATGTGGAATTGGTTTGTAAGTAGTCTGGCAGTAGGTGCAACAATTGTTTGTTTTGATGGAAATCCGTTTTATCCCGGAGCAGATGCTTTACTAAAAATGGCTGACGAATTAGACATTACAATTTTCGGGACAAGCGCAAAATACATTGCATCATTAGAAGCAGAGGGAGTTGTGCCAATGGAAATATCAGATTTTTCAAAACTAAAAGCTATTACTTCAACAGGTTCTCCTTTATCAAACGAAAGTTTTGAATATGTTTATGATAAATGGAAAAAAGATGTTCAGCTTTCTTCAATTTCAGGTGGAACTGATATTATTTCATGTTTTGTTTTAGGGTGCCCAATATTGCCTGTTCATCGTGGCGAAATTCAATGCAAAGGACTTGGCATGGATGTGGATTGTTTTGATATTAATGAGAATTCAATTATCGGAAAACAAGGTGAACTTGTTTGCAAAACTGCATTCCCCTCAATGCCTGTCTATTTTTGGAATGATGATGATGGGAAAAAATATAATTCTGCATATTTTGAAGAATATCCCGAAATTTGGCATCATGGCGATTTTATTGAAATAAGCAAGCATGGTGGAATTATTATGCTTGGTCGTTCTGACGCAACTTTAAATCCCGGTGGAGTGCGAATTGGAACTTCCGAAATTTATCGTGTTGTCGAAAATATTGATGAAATTGAAGATTCGGTTGTTATCGGACAGCAATATCAAGAAGACGAAAGAATTATTCTTTTTGTAAAATTAAATAAGGGTTTTGATCTTTCGGATGAATTAAAAAAGAATATTTCAAATCTGATAAGATCCAACTGCAGCCCCCGACATGTGCCTGCCGTAATTCTTACTACTACCGATGTTCCTTATACTCTTAACGGAAAAAAAGTTGAAGTGGCAGTTAAAAAGATAATTCACGGAAAAGACGTTAAAAATAAGGATGCTTTAAGAAATCCTGAATGTTTGGAGAATTTTAGAAATAGAAAAGAGTTGGAGTAAAACTTAAATTTCTATCTTAATTCTTAATATTGAATGATTTAATCATTTACGCATTTAATCATTTTATCATTAATCCATTATCCGGTAAATTTGTAATAGATTTTTATTAATTTATAAACGGAAGATCCTTTAGCTCGATTTTAAAAGCCAGCCAATCTACAATTTGCATGGCTAAATCTTTATTTAATTTATCAATATTATAATGGAAATATTCATGAAACCTGTTTTTATCAGAATATTTATCATGTTTTTTTACAAATTCTTTATCAACTATAACTTTCGATTTTAATAACTCTTTTTCCTTTACCTCAAGTCCAATTTTACCACTCTGACTACTAACTGAAACATATACAATTCTTACATGTTTAAAATGTGATGGCACAAATAATCTTGTAAAAGCCCCTTCCAATAATCGATAAAAAGTCTTCTTAAATATTTGTTTTTCGTATCTTTTACTGCTCGTATAAATATTCAGTCGATTATTAAACTTCGACTCTTTAAACTTTAAATCTATATTACCAAATGGTTGTTTTTGCTTTAATGGAAGTCTGTTAACTCTGCCAATCAATTCATTTAAAGTTTTAATAAAATTATTATATTCTTTTTTATTGGCTTCGTAGTTTTTTTCTATTCTTGTTTTTCTGTCTAGAAACCCGGCATCTCTTCTATTTTTGCTTTTTTTTCCAAAAGATTCCTGTTCTGCGTTTTCTAACCAATTCGCCATGATTAAATTATATTATTGTAATTAATAAGGTTTAGTAAACTTAACTTTTGTAAGCTTAAGTACTTCTTTTTATTTATACTCCAAAGCTTCTGTTTCTCCCATCAAAACTCTCATTCCATTTAATGCTAAAGCTTCAAGATCAAGTTGGCTTGGATAAAGTGCAATAGGTGCAATTTCACCAACTCTTTTCGAAACATTTGCTAGAAATCTCTCACTATTAAAAATGTTTCCTGTTAACAGAATTGCATCAACTTTACATTCCAAAACAGTTGCCATGGCACCAATTTCTTTAGATACTTGATAAGCCAAAGCTGAAGAATAAAATAAAGTATCTTTATCTCCAGAAAGTATTTTTTGATCGATTACGTCAAAGTTGTCAGTTCCAAGATATGCCGCATAACCACCTTCGTGAGTAATCATTTTAGTAACTTCCTCTTCAGAATATTTACCATTAAAACATAACTTTATTACATCAACAAGTGGTAAGCTTCCTGTTCTGGAAATAGTGAAAGGACCTTCGCCATCATAAGATTGATTAACATCAATTACTCTACCGTCTTTGTGAGCACCAATAGAAATACCTGCTATTCCAATATGGGCAATTATTAATCTTAGATCTTTATAATTTTTGTTTTGTGATTTTGCATATTTTCTGGCAAAATGTTTATGACTTAAAGCGTGAAACATCGAACGTCGTTTTATTAATGGATGTCCTGAAACTCTTGCAATATCTTCAAGCTCATCAACAACTATAGGATCAGCAATATATGCTTTTTTATCAATAGACTGTCCAATTTCCCAGGCAATTATTCCGCCAAGGTTCATTGGATGATCTCCCTGAATACCGGTTTTTAAGTCTCTGAGCATTTTTTCATTTACTTCATAAACACCGGAATTTAAAGGTTTTAATAAACCACCACGACCCATTATTATTTCAACTTTTTCAATATCTATATCATTTTCTCTAAGGATTTTTAAAACCAATTCCTTTCTGAAATCTTTTTGATCGTAAGTATTATTGAATTTCGAAAGATCTTCTTTTTTATGTTTGATATTTGTAAGAAAGATCATTTCTGTACCTCTGTATACTGCAACAAAAGTTGATTTTATTGCGGGATAGACTATTAATATTTTTTGTGAAATCATATATTTAAAATTTTTTTCAAATTTATATTAATTATTCCATTTTTCCAATATTCCAAAAAATAACAAGATTTTCAAAAAACAATTGTATTTATTAAAATTTGAAATATACTAAGTTCGTGCTTTACATATTCCTTCTATACTGACCACCAACTTCAAACAATGTATTTGTGATTTGACCAATTGAACAATATTTAGAAACCTCCATTAATGACTCAAAAACATTTTCATTATTCAAGGCATGGTATTTTAAATTTTTCAATAATTTGTCAGCTTCGGGTTTGTAAGTTTTATGTAATTGTTCAAGCATCGAAATCTGATATTCTTTTTCTTTTTCAGTTGCCCTGATAACTTCACCAGGAGTAATTGTAGGCGAACCCTGAGATGAAAGGAAAGTATTAACACCCATAATTGGAAGTTTTCCATTATGTTTCAAGGTTTCGTAATAAAGCGATTCTTCCTGAATCTTGCTTCTCTGGTACATTGTTTCCATCGAACCAAGTACACCTCCCCTTTCAGTCAAACGGTCAAATTCCAAAAGCACTGCTTCTTCAACAAGATCAGTCAACTCTTCAATAATAAACGATCCTTGTAAAGGATTTTGGTTTTTTGCCAATCCGAGTTCATGATTAATTATCAGTTGAATTGCCATAGCTCTGCGAACCGATTCTTCCGTTGGCGTAGTGATAGCTTCATCATAAGCATTTGTATGCAGCGAGTTACAATTATCATAAATTGCATATAAAGCCTGAAGAGTAGTACGAATATCATTAAAATTAATTTCCTGTGCATGAAGCGAACGACCCGAGGTCTGAATATGATATTTCAACTTTTGTGATCTTTCACTTGCTCCGTATTTTATTTTCATGGCTTTCGACCAAATCAATCTTGCAACTCGTCCTAATACCGAATATTCGGGATCGATTCCATTACTGAAAAAGAAAGAAAGGTTTGGAGCAAATTTATTAATGTCCATTCCTCTTGATTTATAATACTCAACATAAGTAAAACCATTAGACAGGGTAAATGCCAATTGAGAGATTGGGTTTGCACCGGCTTCTGCAATATGATATCCTGAAATAGAAACAGAATAAAAATTTCTAATATTATTCATATTAAAATATTCCTGAATATCTCCCATTAGTTTGAGCGAGAAATCAGTTGACAAGACACATGTATTTTGAGCCTGATCTTCTTTTAAAATATCCGCCTGAACAGTTCCTCTTACTATGGAAATCGTATCTGCTTTTATTTTTTTATAAACATCTTTTGGCAAAACTTGTTCGCCTGTAACACCGAGCAACATTAGCCCTAAACCATCATTACCCTCAGGAAGTTTACCTTGATATTCCGGTCGTTTTGTACCTCTTTTTTTATAAAAATCATTGATTTTCTTCTCAACTTCTTTTTCCAGTCCGTTTTTCTTGATATAAATTTCGCATTGCTGATCGATAGCTGCATTCATATAATATCCAACCATTGTTGGAGCAGGACCGTTAATTGTCATTGAAATTGAGGTTTTAGCATCAGACATATTAAAGCCTGAATATAATTTCTTGGCATCATCAAGGCATGCAATTGACACACCTGAATTACCAATTTTTCCGTAGATATCAGGTCGTCTGTCAGGATCAAAACCATAAAGAGTTACCGAGTCAAAAGCTGTAGAAAGTCTTTTGGCAGGTTGTCCCAGCGAAACATAATGAAATCTTTTGTTTGTTCGTTCAGATCCACCTTCTCCGGCAAACATACGAGTTGGGTCTTCACCTTCGCGTTTGAACGGAAAAACTCCGGCTGCAAAAGGAAATTCTCCGGGTACATTTTCTTTTAACACCCATTTCAAAATATCACCCCATCCTTTATATTTAGGTAGTACAATTTTGGGAATTTGAAGATGAGAGAGAGATTCGATATGAGTTTCTATCTTTAATTCTTTATCTCTGACTTTAAAAACAAAATGTTTCTTTTTGTAGGATTTTACTTTTTTCTCCCAATTTTTAAGTATCTTTTTATTATGAGGGTCAAGATCAAGTTCTGTTTTCTTAAATATTTTTTTCAGCTCATTTTCCAGATTATTTTTTCCGGAATTTTTAATTTCATCAATAGTATTTTTAATACTGTATAAGCGTTGCGCAATTTCTGATTGGTCTTCAGTCCACTGATTATAATCTCTTATAGTTTCTGAAATTTCAGACAGGTATCGTATTCTCTTTGGCGGAATAATAAATATTTTTTCCGAAAGCTCATCAGTATCCGTAAGTGAAGATTGAAATTTAACACCGGTTTTTTCATTTATCTTTTTGATTAGAGAAAAATAAAGTTTGTTAACTCCCGGATCATTAAATTGTGATGCAATAGTTCCGTAAACCGGCATATCATTAACATCAACATCCCAGAGTTGGTGATTTCTTGCATATTGTTTTTTTACATCCCGTAATGCATCTAATGCACCTCTTTTATCAAATTTATTCAATGCAATAATATCTGCATAATCAAGCATGTCAATTTTTTCTAACTGAGTGCCTGCACCATATTCTGGAGTCATTACATACATTGCAATATCACTATGATCAATAATTTCTGTATCCGATTGACCTATTCCCGATGTCTCAAGAATGATAAGATCAAATCCTGCTACTTGAACAATACTTTCTGCATCTTTAATATATTTTGATATGGACAAATTTGATTGCCTTGTTGCCAAAGATCGCATATAAACCCTTGGATTATTGATAGAGTTCATACGAATTCTGTCGCCAAGTAATGCTCCGCCGCTTCTTCTCTTTGAAGGATCAACTGAAATTATCGCAATAGTTTTATCTTCAAAGTCTTCTAGATATCTTCTTACTATTTCATCAACAAGAGAAGATTTTCCTGAGCCACCTGTACCTGTAATTCCAATAACCGGAGATTTTTTCTTTCTACCATTATTCCTTAATTTATCAAGAATGTCTTTTATTTCTTCCGGATAATTTTCGGCAGCAGAAATAGTTTGAGCTATTGAATTAATGTTTTTATTCTCAATATCTTCAATGTTAACCTTAATATTTTTACCTGTTGGGAAATCTGCTATTTTAAGTGTATCATTAATCATTCCCTGTAAACCCATTTTTCTACCATCATCTGGTGAATATATCCTGGCAATTCCATAATCATGCAATTCTTTTATTTCATCAGGAAGAATTACACCACCACCACCGCCGGTAATTTTGATATGTTGACATCCTTTTTCTTTTAATAAGTCATACATATATTTAAAAAATTCAATATGCCCACCTTGGTATGAACTAATGGCAATTGCTTGTGCATCTTCTTGTATAGCACAGTCAACAATTTCCTGTACCGAACGATTGTGCCCAAGATGAATAACTTCTGCACCACTAGCCTGAATAATACGACGCATAATATTAATTGCGGCATCATGTCCATCAAATAATGAAGCGGCAGTAACAATTCGAATATGATTTTTTAATTTATAACTCTTGATTTTGGGTATTTCCATATTTATTATAATATTTGATTATTTCGATTTATCCACTAAAATAATGATAGAAGCAAAATTTAATAACACTAATTAATACAACATGCAAATATAAGGAAACTTAATAAAATTTTGTTTTATTCTTAAGGATTAAATATCACTAGCATCCGAAAGTTTTTGAGAAATTACCCAAAACATAGCTATAACCCAGTGTTTCGGTTGTAAATCTGAAATTATCCAGAAAATAAGTCTTTCTCAAAGGATATTTCTTTTTGGGTCACT
>Ga0307991_1000414_pt1 | contig 30845 bp, 24 predicted proteins | sample EllFjometagen131_FD_203146 | JGI IMG/M metagenome (GOLD analysis project Ga0307991, IMG submission 203146) | Marine microbial communities from Ellis Fjord, Antarctic Ocean - #131 | ecosystem: Environmental > Aquatic > Marine > Unclassified | place: Southern Ocean | collected 2014-10-08 | reverse complement strand
GGGTTCCAGAAATAGCCAATCCATATAATCCAAACAAGGCTACAGATCCAAAAAAAATCTTTTTCCCCCACTTTTTCGTCTCATAGGCTAAAATGCTACCAATCACAAAAGCATGTCCTTGCGATGCTCCAAATTGACCTGCATCGCTAAGAAAAGAAAATACCCTAAGCCTTCCAAAGAGAACATGAGTATTATGTGCCCCTGCATTTATCCAACTTTGTTCTGCAGAGTCCAGACCCCAAAAAAGTTGCATGATCCCTTTCATTGTCGTCAGAATTGTCATAGCACCCCATATGTAAAGGAAAATTTCCAGGTCTTTTGGTTTTCGCATCAATAAGAGTACAAGAGGAATTCCTAAGAGAAAATACAAACCAATACTTCGTACATTTGGAAACCAGGCGTCATAGCTAATAACTTCAGGATTAAATAATTCTATGATTAACCAAGCCATCCAGATTACGGCTAATAGGCTAATATCTTTTAACATGGGTTTCCAATTTATGCCCGAATTAAAATTCTTAAGAAAAAGAGCTACTATGGTTAGTATAAAAAGTAAATCTGCAACGATACCAAAAGGATAATCTCCCGTATAACGAGACAGCCCGTTTATGAAATAGCTGACGATTAAGAGTGTGAATAGTGCAATTTTAGGATTAAGAAGAACGCGGTTTAAATAGATTACGATAAAAGGGAGAATAAATAATAGTGCAATCATTGGAATACCATATAATGCCATTAATTTTCCAACTAGAAGAGCTGCCAATAGAACAAGTAATATTGCAATTGGGTGTTGCAATATAAGGGATCCTGTATTTTTCTCAAATGGATTTCGCATACTTGTATTTCAAATTATTCTGTTTTAAAGCTATTTTTTCCCAAATCTGCTTGTTTAAAATTTTCTTTTTCTTCTTCCTGCTGCATTTTTTCTTCTTTAGCGTCATCATGCTTTATGGAAAAATAAACTGCAATAACAGCCAGAAATAAAGCAAGAAAAATTGGCCAGGTAATCATTTGTTATAGTTTTAGAATTTTTTGAATGAATTGTATATCTTTATTGTACAGCATCAAAATATATTCTCCTTTTGGAAGCTTTTTTATTGAAAGTGTTTTTTTATTATTGCCTTTGGCAAAATAAGTATTTTGTTCTAAAAAGAATTCTTTTCCTCCTAAGCTTACAAATTTAAGACTAAGTGTTTGACTTTTGTCAATATAAAAACTCAAATGGAAAAAATCATTGGCAGGGTTAGGGAAAAGCTTTATTTCTTGATTGTGATTTTGCAAGGTAACAATTGGAGTAATCAATTGGAGCTCATAGGCTCCAATATCAAAATAATATTCAAAAGGGCGTTGCTTATTTTCCAGGTCGAATGCAATTCCATAGCTGCTTAAATCGAAACCCCAATTAACTGCTGGCGATAGTGTTGTGAGGTGATAATCGTTTCTAATTGTGTCCGCAAAAAATTGATTTTTCGATGATCTTTCCAGGATATTATTTATAGAATAAAGAGTATTCTCGTTCAGATAGTTGTGGATATAAGCATCATCAGCGCTCACTTCCGTAGAGCCTAAATTTTCGTAATAATCGTAAGCTCCCGGATTGATAATTAAATTGTTAATAATACGATTGTTTTTGGCTTGTGAATTCATAATTCGAATGCCATCATTCTTAGGATTGATAATCGTATTATTATAAAAATGATAAGTAGAATCTGCCGGATAAATATAAGCATATTTAGAAAAAATACCATGTATCTTTTTTGTTGATTTATTGTCAAAATCATAATCGTATCCTGCATTTACAATTAAATTGTTGAAGATTTTTTGTCCCCCAGTCCCATGATTAAAGATTCCTGTTCCTTTTCCATTAATAATTTTATTGTTAAAAACATGACAAGAGCTTCCTGCATTAATCCTTATTCCTGACATTTGAAACGGTTCTTCAGCTTGCGAATCGCTGTAAATGTAGTTGTCGTGGATAGTGCAATTAAACAAAGCACTTCCAACCTGAATGGCGTCCCATCCTGTAAATTCAACCCGATTATTATAGATTTCAACGCCATCAATTATATGGGGGAGGAGTGTAGTATCGCAATCTGCAATGTATTGTCCCAGGAAAAAGGAGCTTCCAATATACATTCCTTCGTTGCCGGTATCATGAATATAATTATCGTGAATTTTAATATTGCTCATTTGAAAGCTGTCGCGAACAGCTGTATAGCTACAATCGGGATCTGTTTTTGCCACAATTCCAGAATTATCAATATTGCTAATTTCAAGGTGATCTATTTCAAAATCACTCGATTTGCTTTCTAAACTAAGTCCAGATCCGCTCGGAACATCGCGCAAAAGTATTCCATAAGTATAATTTTGATCACCTGCTCCACTCAGTACAAAATTTTTACTTTCGACAAATTTTATTCCGTATTTTGATTCGGGATCCAGATCGGAATCAATAATTACCTGACCGCCTTTGTTTATTATAACAATTGGATAATCAGGCAATCCAATTACTTCCTTCAGATAAAGAGAACCTCTTAGTCCAGGCATTATGCAAACAGTGTCACCTGGCAAATAAGATGGGTTGATAATATAGTTGGTCTCCGTGTCTATTTCGTAATCACAATGGATACTAGTTTGAGCTGTCAAACTAATAGATTCTATTAAAAGAAGAAATCCCAAGAATGACTTCAGTAGAATATTCCGCATTCTTTTGTTGAGATTTTTTTGCATAGTTACCCCACAAACTCTTTTATTTTCATTGCATATACTTTCCAGCCTTCTATCCAGATTAGGCGAGGATTTAAATCTAATTCTTTCGTCAAATAACGATAACCTACCACAACGCCCAGAAAAGTAAAAAGAACGGTTACCAAAGCAACTCCCAATAATGATTTAAAAACAAAAACGGCAATTAAATCGCCAATAATATTGGCACTAACCATATAAATTATCTTATAAAAATTCTTTTTGGGTTTATTTATGCTGTCTAATCCAACACCTGTTAATCTGTCGATGGGTAAAAGGATACCATAAAGCGCAAAAACTTTAAATATCGTCGATGTGCTTGCGCCTGTAATTGGGTCAATACCAATATATTGACTACCACCAAGAATAAGAACGAAGAAATCGGAAAAGATAAAGCCAAAAAAGGCAACAGGAATAAACAAGATGGTAATTGCTCCTGCATAGCTATAAAAATAATAGCGCACCAGTTTGAAATTATTCTCGATGCTGGCTTTCGACATTTTTGGAAATGCCGTAGCAACAAAACTACGCAATGGAATTTGAAGGATTTCAGTTAATTTTAAAGGAATACTATACAAAGCAACCGCCGCTGTTCCCAGAGGACTGATAGCGATAATAAACGTATCGGCACTTCTTAACAGATTAGTTCCGATAAGTGTCAGCGTGGTATATTTTCCAAAGTTAAGCAGAAGTAGATTGGTGCTTCTCCTAGCTTTTGTTAGGTATTTTAACCCGTCCCAATTTGCCAGAATGCTAATTATTGATACAAAGCCTGATAGGCCTAAATAATACCAGATTACATAAATCAGATCTAGTTTTAACCAAAATAAATTGGCTGCTAGTCCTAGGAAAAAAAGTCCTGAATTTAAGGTTTTTACAATAAATATTTGTCCAAAGTATTGTTTTGCCTGTTGAATTGTTAATGCATTATTGAATGGTAAATTAAGGAAAGCCAAAATTGGGTACCATTTAAAGAAAAGGTAAAATCCCGATTGTTTAACCTGATCGGGGAAAAAGACTAGAACCAAATATAAAAGAATGGCAATTAAGACGCTGGCAATAAGTCCTATCATCCAGTTTGAACCAATTAATTTTTTTTGTTCTTCTTCTTTTGCGCCGCTTAAAAAACGAACCAGAGCAGTCCGTGTAATTCCAAATCGAAACATCTCTATAAAAGAAGCGCCAGTCAAAAACAAAATCCATTCACCAAATATTTCTTTGTCGTAGCTTCGTGCAAGGATCACAAAATTTAAAAAACCAAAAGCGGCTGTAATCATATTGCCGGCTAAGGATTGTATGTTTTTTTCTTTTGCAATATGAAGGATTCGCTTTATCATTTATTTATAGATTGTTGTTCGAAAAATTGAAGCTTAAATAATTTTTTAAGAAAGCGTCTAATTATACTTCGCTTACGTGGAAGTTCTCCCAACAAAATTTCCAATGATTCAACTTGCATTCCGTTTAGAAAGAGAAATGGATTGAATTTCATCAGTTTTCGAATTCCTTTTAAACTGTTTTTGTCAGCATTTGTCCAGGCGCGATTAGCTCGCACGACCATAATTCCAAGATCGGCCTCTCTAATTAAGCTTGGAGCATACGGATAATGTGTAATAGAAGGAATTTCAATTAATACAAAATCATATTTCGATGTATCCTTATTGATTCCAAGCATTTCCGGAATGCTTGATTTACTGAAGTTTTCTTGCTGTATATCGTAATAAACTGGCTGGTCTCCTTTGGGATAAGCAAAAGAAAATTTTGGTTTATAATTGGGCAAAGTGTAATTAGCCGACAATACTTTGTATCCAAATTCTTTAAGTTTGCTTGATAATTCGTTTTGGATAAGGGATTTGCCATCAATAGTTTGCGTGCTGAAAATAAGAATATTAAATGGTTTTTTCTGTTGTTTATTTTCTATTTCAATGCTTGATTGTATTTTTTGAACAGCCTGCTCCATTAAACGATTGGTAATAAAATCAAAGTCGATACTTTTTGTTTTCTTTGATAAAAGAGGAAAAGCGGAAAGCAATTCGAGGCTGATATATTTCCTGGCTCGCGCTGAAGTTTTTAGTGTATTGTCTAAATATTCCAATAAAAGAATAATAAAAAGGACAAGCCCCAAGCCAATAATTCCTGCAGCAGCAATAAAAATTATACGCTTAGATGCTTCAGGAGTTAAAGGAAAAAAGGGAGGATCTACAATCTTAATATTGGACTGCAATTCCTGACTTTGTTGCTTTAATTTTGCCAGATTGAGGCTGCTTAAAACAGAAAGATATTGTTGTTCATATACATGTATTTCGCGCTCAATTCTAGATAGTTTAGCGCCTAAAGGTGCAAATTGCTCATAAGTCTTTTGAAACTCTATACGTCTTTCTTCCAGAGCGGCAATTTTAGCCTTCGATTCTTCATAGAGAAGCAAATTATTAAACCATTGCGTTAGTATCTCATTGGAATTAACCCCTGATTTAGAAAACTGCAAGCCAAAGACTTTTTCAATGTTTTCGCTGATTTTTTTTCGTAATTCGATTTGTTCTTTTTTGAGTCGCTCAATGGCCGCGATAGTTTTTGGGTCAGGCGAATCGTTCAATTCATTTACAGCAATTTTATAGGTTATATCTGATATTTGATTGCGATAACCTAATATGTCGTTGTTTAATTTGGCAACTCCTTTTTGACCAGCAATTTGTTTATCGAGATTTTTTAAAACTGAATCTGCCGCAGAAAATATCATTAGTTCCTCATAATATCGACTATCTAAAAGTTGCTTATACTGCGAAATATGACTTGTTTGCTCGTAATAATTAATGATATTATTATCTTGATTAAACTTTAATAATCTATTCTCAGCAGCCTGAAGATTGATGCTTGTTTCTGCAACTCTTTCTTCAAAATAGGCGACTACATTATCACTTTGATTTTCTTTTAGTTTTTTGTAATTATTTTTAAAAGACTCAATATAAAAATGCAATGTTTGTTTACAAATCCCAGGATCAGTAGTTTGAAATTTTAGTTCCAATAAATCACTTATTTGAACACGCCTTGTCTTTAATTCATCTACGGCTTTCAGACTATAATATTTGTGCGAATAATTCAATAAGCCATATAAATAATTTGTATCATCTTTAGCATATATGGCTTTAAACTTTTTCAAAGTTTGGGCAAAGCTAATACTATCTATTTCTGCTGTTAAATAGAACGATGGATCAGGTATATTTAAAGGTATTGTATCGTATTTTCCTTTAACATTACTAAAGACAATTAATTTTTCCTGATCATAAATAAGCGTTGTTCCTTCGACTAAATGTGTGCTTGTAAGTGAATTTTTATTCATTAAGTCACTTGCAGAAACGCCTAGTATTGAGGAAATTGTAAAAAGAGTTTCATTAGATTTAACCTTATAAGTTTTATTCTTTTTAATAATTTGTTTGTTTTTTAAACCAACTGTGTCGTTTAAAATAAGAGGTGCATTGAAAAGATACTTGGAATAATTTGCTTTATCTGGTAAAACAATCATGTTCTTAACATACTGAGGTACCAATTCGTGAATTTCTTCAAACGATTGGCGTGAGATATATTGAGGATCCCATGTTTTTAAGGTCATTGCCTGGATAAAAAGGCTAAGAGCTACTTCCTGCTGTGTCCCGCGCGATTTGAAGAGATTCAACATATTATCGAATTCCATTTTGGCACCCGAAACATCCACACGCGAATTGGCCTGTGCATCAAGCGCCATTCCCGAGCTTAATCCAGTGTATATTGTTGTGGCTGATTCGTAAGTTTTAACCTGATCTTTAGTGCCATAATAAACAAGCCCGGCCATTATAACTGGAGCCAGAATTAAAATCAGGAGGTTTTTTCTGATGAGTTTAAGAAACTGAATGATATCCATTATTCCCAGTTATTAAGTTCGTTAAATTTAATACCCGTTAATTCCTGGAGCATAACATAGGCTTTAATAAATCCTGTTTTACTATCCACATAACGGTATTTTGCTCGATTCAAATTGTCGCGTATCCGCGATAAATCACTCAGGTTAATTTTCCCGTTTTGATATTCTATATCGGCCATTTCAGCTGTTAGCTCAGAAAATTCGATATTATCAATATCAAGCTTAAGCATGTTTTGTTGAATTAACAATTCGTTGTAAAGATTAATGACATTGGCTCGTATTGACTGACGGTCTTCTTTCATCTTCTCAATATTGCTTTCAATGCGTGTTTTCTGAAGTTTAATTTTATTCCCTCTGTCCCAAAGGCTCATCAAAGGCATTCGTAAGGTCACTGAAACAGAATATCTACCCTGATCGGTAGTACCAAGAGTACCTACTTCGTTTCCATATTGATCGTGCACAAAAACTAAACTTGTCCAGGTGCCTTCTATTGCATCACCCTGAATAGAAAGATGATCTGTCCATTCACGCTTGATGGTTTTTAATTCATATTCCGTAATTTTTATTTCTTTATCCCAATATTTCAATCTGTGAGAATTGATTAATGCCGAGTCAATCAATACATCCAAAGGTGGTATTTTTTTTGTAATATCATCTGTTATTGGATTGAAAACAGTTTCGTTTGAAACCTGAATTTCTTGAGCTCGTAGATTTCCGATAAATACAATAAACAGGATCAAAAATAATTTGAACAGTTTGATTGTCAGGCTCTTGAATTTGTTTATCGATTTTGGCATAAATATATCAGTTTGTGCAAATTTATAGAATAAGATTCTAATTAAACGCTTCCTTTTTGAATGAAAATCTTCATAGTTCGAAAAATAAGAATCAGATCGAACCAAAAGGAATTTATCTTTGCGTATTTATTATCCAGGTCGAAACGTTCTTCTTCCGACATATCTCCATCTTTTCCGCGAAGTTCAACTTGCCAAAGGCCAGTTAAACCTGCCGCTGCTTTGAATCTGCGCGACCATCTTGATTTAGTCAAAGCATTTGCTTCTCCAACAGGTAATGGCCGATTGCCTACGATCGACATATCGCCTTTCAAAATATTAAATAATTGGGGTAACTCATCAATGCTAGTATTCCTGATAAATTTACCAACTTTTGTAATTCGAGGATCGTTTGACACTTTTAGAAATGCTGCTTTTGCATTTTTCTTTTTGAAAAAGAAATATTCGCAAATTTCTGTTTCATCATCTTGTTTAAGCAAAGGAGAGCAATATACACCAAAGGGCAGAATTTTACATCTTGGACATTCATCACCAATCGATGCGCCCTGGTATTGATTTAGGTGCTCCACTTCTTTTAAACGCTTGTCGGCGTCAGGATACATAGAACGGAATTTATAGAAATCAAATTCATGAAAATTTGCGCCTATGCGTTTGGATGCATAAAATACTTTCCCCTTCGATTCGTAGCGGATGGCCAATGCTGTGAAAAGCATAAAAGGTGATAATGCAATGACGGCTCCGCCAGCCATAATAATATCGAAAGCTCTTTTTAGGAGCGGTGTTTTATAGGGTTCGTTTTTGTAATCTTCAAAAGCTTTTTTAAGATCTTTTTCAGCATATTCTGCTTTGTATTTTTTTAAAAAATTTATGCGTGTTCTTAGTCGATCACAATCTAAAGGCAGAGCGTAATAATCATCAATATTATGTAGTCTGGCCATGCTGCGTGACTCAAATTCAAAGCGTTGACCAATAACTATATAGGGTATCTTATTTAAAAAATTATGTAAATGCATATGGCTAAATAAAGAAAAGGCATTCATTCCTTTTACTCCCAATGAACATAAAACGGCGTCTAATTTATCGTATTCAGCAATATTTTCATCAATCCATTGTATGGCAGCCAGTCCATTTTCCTTGGTTGTAATTTCGAAATTTTCAGCTTGAGTAAGCTGATCAATAGGTTCAAGATTTCTTCCAATGTATAGTATTTTTATAAGTTCTGAATTGTTCATAATGATAGTTTAGACAATTATTAAAAACCCTTCCGTGTAGCATATAAATCGAGTGATTTTAATCTTCTCTTTACGCGCGCGAGTATTTCTTTCGGATTAAAAGGTTTGAGAATGTAATCATCTGCTCCAGTTTCAAAACATCTTATTCTGTCTTCGCTGCTTTCTTTTCCGGAAAGCATAAGCAAGGGAATATCATCGAAAAAACCACTCGCCCTCACTTGTTTTATAAATTCGAAACCATTCATAATTGGCATCTCAATATCACAAACAATTAAATCAGGAATTGTTCCTGTTTGCATTGATGCGAGTGCTTGTTCGCCATTTATATAAGTCTCAACTTCAAAGTCTTTTTTAAATGTATTTTCAACAATAAAACGAATGCTTTGTTCATCATCTATGGCAAAAATCTTTTTTTTCATATCTCTCCTCCAACATTTATTTTCGACAATTTTGAATAGCTTAATTTACAAATATAAGTTATTAATTATGATGCCATTTTTTGAATTTACTAACATAAAAGTGTTTAATCTAATTGTTCCAATTGCCTTTGATGCAAGAGCAATTGATCACGTAATCGGGCTGCCTGAATGAAGTCTAATTCTTTAACTGCCGCTTCCATATCTTTTCTAATTTTCCGAATGGCTTTTTCTAATTTTGGTTTAGCAAGATAAGCAAGTGCAGGATCTGCTGCCATTGTACTAGCATCAGGTTCAACATAAGCCATTCGTTCAATACTACCATCTAATGCATTCGATAGTGGTTTTGTTATGGCGGTGGGTATAATATTGTTTTTGAGGTTATAAGCTAGTTGAATTTCACGTTTACGACTGGTTTCGTCAATGGTTTTTTGCATGGATGCAGTTATTTTATCGGCATACATAATTACCAATGAATTGAGGTTTCGTGCTGCACGACCAGCTGTTTGAGTGAGCGATCTTTCCGATCGTAAAAAGCCTTCTTTATCGGCATCTAAAATAGCCACTAACGAAACTTCAGGTAAATCCAATCCCTCGCGCAAAAGATTCACACCAACAAGGACATCTACCACTCCCTGACGAAGTTTTTGCATAATTTCCACGCGCTCCAAAGTATCTACATCGGAATGAATATAGGCTGTTTTTATCTTCAAATTAAGCAGATATTTGCTTAGCTCTTCAGCCATTCGTTTAGTAAGAGTTGTAACCAATACACGCTCTTTTAATGCTATTCTTTTTTGCACTTCATCCAGTAAATCATCTATCTGATTTTGACTTGGACGAATTTCGATGGGAGGGTCTAAAAGTCCTGTTGGTCGTATAAGTTGTTCAACAACAACACCTTCGCTTTGTAGTAGTTCGTAATCAGCTGGTGTTGCACTCACATAAATTGTTTGATTACTAATGGCTTCGAATTCCTCAAATTTTAATGGACGATTATCTAAAGCAGAAGGCAGACGGAAACCGTATTCAACTAAAGTTTGCTTGCGCGATCGATCTCCACCATACATTGCTCTAATCTGAGGCATAGTAACATGCGATTCATCAATAACTGTCAAGTAATCCTCAGGGAAATAATCAAGCAAACAAAAGGGACGACTGCCAGATTTTCGGCCGTCAAAATAGCGTGAGTAATTTTCAATTCCTGAACAGTAACCCAACTCTCTGAGCATTTCAATATCGTAAGTAACTCTGTCTTCTAAACGTTTTGCGCTGGATGGATCTTGAGCTTCCTTAAAATAATCGACTTGCTTAAACATATCATTTTGGATGTCGACAACGGCCGTTTTCATTTTATCTTTCGTAGTGACAAAAATATTGGCAGGGTAAATGGTAAGTTGATCCATCGTGATTATTGTTTTCCCGTTTTCAGGATCAATTTGCTCGAGCGATTCAATTTCATTGCCCCAGAATCCAATGCGAAAAGCAGTATCGGCGTATGCCGGATATACATCCAACGTATCACCTTTAACACGGAAAGTCCCTCTCGAAAATTGAGCTTCTGTGCGAGAGTATAAACTGTCAACCAATCGAAGAAGCAATTTATTCCTTTCTATTTTTTCGCCCACTTTCAATAAAATTACATTTTCCGTGAAATCTTCCGGATTTCCGATGCCGTAAATACAAGATACTGAGGATACTACAATTACATCTCTTCTCCCTGAAAGGAGGGAGGAAGTAGTACTCAAGCGAAGCTTTTCTATTTCATCGTTGATGCTTAAGTCTTTTTCAATATAGGTATTTGAGCTGGGGAGATAAGCCTCCGGCTGATAATAATCGTAATAGGAAACAAAATATTCCACAGCATTATCAGGAAAAAATTGTTTAAACTCGCTATAAAGCTGAGCGGCCAATGTTTTATTATGTGAAAGAACCAGCACAGGTTGATTTAATTGCTGAATAACATTGGCTATAGTGAATGTTTTTCCAGAACCGGTAACTCCAAGCAAAACCTGCGATTCGTCACCGCGCTTAAGCCCTTCAACCAATTGTTTTATGGCTTGAGGTTGATCTCCGGTTGGTTTAAATATTGAATCGAGTTTAAAGTTCATTTTCCTTACAATTTAAATGCAAAAATAAGAAAGAAAATGGGTGGGAGATTTTATTTTTTATAAGCTGATTGTGCTCATAATTGGAAAATGGTCGGATAAGTTAACCTTTCCAATTTCAAATTGATGAATCTGAAAAATAGTATCACTTAAAATATAATCTATCCGCATTGCCGGTAGTTTTCCGTTGAAGGTATTTCCATATCCTTTGCCGGATTCTATAAAAGAGTCTTTTTTGTTTTTGGCTAATTTTTTATAGGAATAACTGGCAGGGGTATCATTAAAATCGCCACAAACTAGCACGGGATAAGGACTTTTTTTAATCATTTCGTTGATTCTATTAACCTGGATGTTTCTTGTTTTGGAATAAACCGCCAATTTGCCAAGTAAATTTGCAACATTATTGCCGGTTTCTTCATTTAATCCGGTCTCGTTGGAATTAAAAATTTCAAATTCATTTCCAGAAAAATGATTCGATTCTAAATGAATATTAAATAAACGTATAGTATCGCTATTATACTCAATATCAGACATTAAAGCATAGCTCTTCTCTTTATAGCGAAAGTCTTCCTGCTTAATAATTGGATACTTGGAATAGGTGACCATTAAACCTACAAATTTAAATTTGCTGTTAAACATATAGGGAGTCTCTGCAAAATAAGGCATCTGCAGGCTGTCCTGAAATTCCTTTACCGTATTTACCCCTTTTGTTGGATAAGTCTGAAATTCTTGTAAACAAATAAATTGTGCATTCTGCTCTTTTAGGTAGTCTAAAATAGACGAGCGAACGTTGATGTCAGCGTATTTTTCATTATTATTTGAAAGATATTTTACATTGAAAGAGACTATTTTAAAGCTTTGTTCAGCAGGCGTTATTTCTGACATGTTGAGCTGAAAATGTGAAGCTAAAGTATTCCAGCCAATGAGTATGGCAAGAACCGAATAAAGCAAGTTTTTGTTTACAAGTAATAACCAAAATACAATAAATAATACATTGATTAACAATAATATAGGGTATGCGAGTCCAAAAATGGAAAGGGGCCAGAAAAGGAGAGGCGGTACCAGTGGAGCCAAATAGGTTAATAAGAGCAAGAAAACAAAAAACTGGTTTATCCATAGGAATAAGCGATACCGGTATATGATTTTTTTTGCTTTTGCCATCTGACAAAATTAAGAAAATAGCTTGAGATATAAAGTAAAATAATAAAAGCTGGTGACCATGAACACCAGCTTTTATAAAACAATATCTAAACGTATACTTAACTATGAGAAAGTTCTAAACTTAAACTTAAATGGTTTTTTTTATTTTTTTAATTGTCGAAAGCCTGTTTAGAATTTCTTGTACAAAGATAGGGGGGGTAAACAAGTAATGTCCAATAAATAGGTATGAAAAACAGGTCGTTACCAAACAATTTTTGTCCAATATTTGGAAAGTGTTTTTTTTATGGGCTCCGTTTTTTCAGCAAACGTTTTTAAGTAGATTTTCGATGTTTGAGCTTATTTTTTATTACTCGCGCTAAAAAGTTTCGCTTTTTCGTTAGAAGAAAGGCTATCGTAACCTGATTTTTTAATTTTTTCTAAAATCTCATCAATTTGAGCTTGTTCTTCAGCTTTTTTTCTCAAATAATTCTCATCCTTCGATGGACGCTTATTGGTGTATACATCCCTGAAATTTTGTTTGGGTTTTTTAAACCAGTTAAAAAAAGTATCAAAACGTAATTTTTCGAAAAAGGAGCCGATATTAGTTCCCCTCTTCATTTGACTGACAAATAAAAAGCCATATAGAGCTCCACCTAAATGAGCGATATGACCTCCGGCATTTCCATTTTGAATATTTAAAACATCCAGAATGATGATAACCAGGGCAATGTATTTTAAAGAAATCCGTCCAAATAAAAACAACTGCAATTTTAAATTTGGTGCAAGAGTAGCACTCGCTACAAAAACGGCTAAAACAGAGGCTGATGAACCCAATGCAATGGCATTGGAAACATTGGCAGCAAAAGCAGGAAATATATTAAATGCAATAATATAAAACAAAGCACCGCTTAATCCACCAATGAAATAAGTAGTCACCATCATTTTTGAACTCAAATAATTGATGAAAATTTGGCCGCCAACATATAAAACCATCATATTGAAAGCCAAATGAAATAATCCTTCCTGAACAAACATATAAGTAATTAAAGTCCAGGGCTTGTAAATTAGTTGGCTCAAATCGGCAGGTAGCGAAAGCCAAAATGCTAATCTTGAAACTCCATTTGTTTGTGCAAACGCCTGATCTATAGATAATAAGAAAAGAATTAAGCTAATAAGATTGATAAACAAAAAGACCAATATATTTATCAAAATCAAGTTCGATAAGGCTGATTTCTGAGCAAAAAACTGTTTTATAGCGATCCAATATTCGCCAGGTTTTTTTTGATATGGATTTGAGTACCCGTTCATTAGAATAATTTTCCTTTCTTTTTCCAATACATAATTACAAAAAATCCAAAAACCATTCCTCCTAAGTGGGCAAAGTGAGCCACATTATCGTTTGGATTGTTCGACAGACCTGAATACAACTCAAAAAGGCCGTATAAAATTACAAACCATTTAGCTTTTATTGGAATAGCAAAATAGAGGTAAAGCAATGAGTTCGGAAACATCATTCCAAAAGCTAATAAAATACCAAATACCGCACCACTGGCTCCAACAACCGTATGGGCATTTAAAAAGTCGATGCGATATTGCTCCATAAATTGAATAGAAACCTGAAGTGCTTGTGAAGGATCATTGGAGACTAGGCGATTGTATTCACTCACAAAAGCATTGAAATTATTCTGAATATCATAACTCCCAATTTGGAAAGAATCAGAATTCCTGAAATCCACAAACGCATTTAAGCTGGGATTGTTTATGAAAAAATCAATAGCATCAAGAGTTGGTGCCAATTGAAAATGAATCCAAAATGTATAAACAATACCAGCTCCGAAACCGGTAATCATATAATAAATCAAGAATTTCTTGCTCCCCCAAACGTTTTCCAATGTATTTCCAAACATCCACAAGGCAAACATATTGAATAAGATATGTGAAAAATTTTGCGTGCTATGCATAAACATATAGGTCACGTACTGATAAGGACTAAAATCTTCAGAACCAATATAATGGAGGCCAAGTAAATTTGTCAGGTCGAATTTAAAAGCAGCTCCTACACCCAAAGCAGCTAAAAAGAAAAGGCCGTTAATGATGAGTAAGTTTTTTACTACAGGGGGTAATATATTAAAACTGTGAGGTCTAAATTGTTGATTCATTCAATTAGTTTTTGATTGGGCAAATTTGATGCAAAATACTTGCCAAAACTACAATTAATATTTACAGAAATTTCTCGTCAATTTCCGGAAGGCTAATAATCTCGATAATATTCTGTCCTCCAGGCGATTTGTTTGGTAATTGACAAGCGAAAAGCTCATTGATTAAATGTGTCATTTCTTCTGTTTTCAGACGTTGTCCTGTCTTAATGGCAAGTTGTCGGGCCATGCTTTTAGCAAAATTTATTTTTCTATCCTGATCAAAGTTTTTAATTTTTTTGTGGTTTTCAATAATTTGTTCCAAAACCGGCTGAATTTGACTTTCTGTAATCTCAGGAGGCGTTCCTTTAGCCACATAATTTTGCAGATTGAATGGCTCCAAATCAAAGCCTATCTCTTTTAAATCGGGAAGCAACTGCTTCATAATTTCACTATCCGCCAAAGTAAAATGCAATTGAATAGGGAAAAGCAATTGTTGTGATGAATTTTTACCTTTCTGAAATTGTTCCTGATACTTTTCAAATAAAATTCGTTCGTGTGCAAGTTGCTGATTTATAATCATTAATCCTGATTTAACAGAAGTGATGATATACTTTAATCCACTTTGAATCACATTTTGTTTATTTTCCTCAGCATCTATCTGATTGCTTGTTTCAAAGGAAGCAATCTTATTTTCGTCATCTAAATCCTTTACAGTTGAGGCGTATATTTGTTCCCAATTCGTTCTGTTTGCTTCTTCTTCCTGATGAAAGGAGGCGCTTGTTTTTACATGCTTTTCAAAGGGATTGTAATCAGGATCTATTTTAATTTGAGGAGGTCGGATAGGTCGATCAATAGGAAAATCAAAGTTTAAACTGGGTTCTGTTTCAAAATCCAGTGAAGGTGTTAGATTGTTTTCTGCAAGTGCTTTTTTGATGGAAGATCCTAAAATACTATATATCAATCGTTTATCTAAAAAATTAACTTCAACCTTGGTTGGATGTATATTCACATCGATGGATTTTGGATCGACATCAATAAAGATAAAATAACTGGGTACAGCGTTTTCAGGAATTAGTTCCTGAAAAGTATTTACAACAGCATGATGAAAATAAGGATGTTTTATAAAACGATTATTGGCGAAGAAAAACTGTTCTCCGCGTGTTTTTTTTGCAAATTCAGGTTTGCCTATAAATCCATAAATATTTACATGTGCAGATTCCTGATGCAAAGGAACCAATCTTTCGTTGTAATTGATGCCAAAAACGCCGACAATTCTTTGTTTTAGATTGGATGTTTTAAGCTGGAAAAGGATTTGACCGTTGTTATAAAAAGTATAGGCAACATCCGGACTTGTTAGCGCAACTCGCTGAAATTCATCAATAATATGCCTCAATTCAGAGATATTCGACTTTAAAAAATTTCGTCTTGCAGGCACATTATAAAAGAGATTTTTTACCAAAACCGACGTGCCGGTTTGATGCTGACAACTGTTTTGAGAAACTACTTCCGATCCTTCAATTAGAATGCTGGTGCCTAATTCATTTTCAGATTGTCTTGTTTTGAGCTCCACATGCGCAATAGCGGAAATTGAAGCCAATGCTTCGCCGCGAAAACCCATTGTGCTGAGAGAAAAAAGATCGTCGGCCGTTTTAATTTTTGATGTGGCATGCTTTTCAAAACAAAGTCGCGCATCTGTTTCTGACATTCCTTTGCCATTATCCGCTACTTGTATTAAGGTTTTCCCGGCTTCTTTAATTATCAGACTAATTTCTGTTGCACCTGCGTCTAATGCATTCTCTAACAGCTCTTTAACTACAGAAGCCGGCCTTTGAATTACTTCGCCGGCAGCAATTTGATTCGCAACAGAGTCGGGGAGTAGATGGATAATGTCAGTCATTATTTCAAAATAATATAAAGTATCAGAAGAAGTATAACGATGTAAAAATAAAGAGCGTATTTTCTTGATTTTGATCGAATCCGATCATCACGACGCCACTTCAGTTGAACTTCTTTCCGTAAATCAATGCGATCCGGATGTTTAATATTTTCTTCTATTTCTGCCTTGCGTTTTGCTTCCGCTTCTTTTTTCTCGTCGTAATACCTTGTTTTAAAAGTAAATTGTCGAGGTTTACGAACTTTGTTAAATGTAACTTTCATTTGTTTGTAATGATTTAAGCTAAAACGGATTGGATTATTATTGTATTTCGTTGCAAATTTATTGATTATTTCTGAGCCTTCTGAATTACGGAAGATATTAATGGATAATTAAATTAGCGGGTTTTTGTTATTTTTGCCAAACAAATCATTCTACTCAATAATGAAACGAATCTCACTAATTTTAATTTTTACTTTTTTTGTATTATCTCTTCAGAGTCAAAACCCATATCCTCAAAATTATTTTCGATCTCCCGTAGATTTCAGAATATTACTTTCAGGAACTTTTGGTGAGTTGCGCCCTGACCATTTTCATATGGGCATCGATATTAAAACAAATAGCGTTGAAGGGGCAAATGTATATGCTCCGGCCGAAGGCTATGTGAGTCGCATTAAAATATCAGCTTTTGGCTATGGTAAATCAATTTATATGACACATCCAAATGGATATGTTACTGTGTATGCGCATCTTAGTAAACTTGATGATAAATTGGATGTTTACGTTAAAGAGCATCAATATAAAAGGAAATCGTATGAAATAGATTTGTATTTAAAAAAAGACCAGTTTCATTATGCCAAGGGCGATATAATTGCTTTATCAGGAAACTCGGGAGGCTCAGGAGGCCCTCATTTGCATTTTGAAATTCGTGACGAAAAAACACAGGAGCCTCTTAATCCGCTTTTGTTTGGATTTGATGTGAAAGATTTTCTCAGACCACTTATTAATTCTATTCGTATTTATCCTGTTGGTAAAAAACCTGTTAATCTGGAGCTTAGTGGATGGGGCGAAAATTATCGTTTGAAAGAAGGCGATACGATTGGCTTGCCAAAAAGTTTTTATTTGGGAATAAATACAATTGATAAGCAAAACGATACTCCAAATAATAATGGTGTTTATGAGGTGGCTTTATTTTTCGATTCGCTTAAAGTGTATGGAAATCGACAGGAAAGACTCAGTTTTTCTACTGGCAGATATATCAATACTTTTATTGATTATGCGTATTATTCCGAATACAAAACGCGCTTCCAAAAAGCATATATTGGATCACATAATAAACTGAAAATATATAATGATGTGATTAATAATGGTTTAATTCAAATTTCAGATAGCCTTTATCATCAAATACGCTATCAGGTTGCAGATGCAAATGGGAATAAATCGATTCTTAGCTTCTATGCTTTCGCAGCTTCGGATGATAAATTTGAAGCTTTTCCTCAAGACACCATTAAGAAAACCGTTTTTTATTTTGATACCGAAAATAAATTCGAATCAGACAATTTCAGGTTAGATATGCCAAAAAATGCACTGTATGACAGTCTTTATTTCCACTTCGATGTTTTATCTGATACTTTAGATCAGTTTTCACCAATTTATCGTGTACATAAAAAAGAGGTGCCTTTGCAAACATCTATCAGTTTGAGCTTAAAGCTTGATTCGATACCGGAATTATTAAAAAGCAAATTATTAATTGCCAGAGTAGAAGATGAAAATTATTCTACTTCTTCCATTAAATGGGAAGGTGCTTGGGCAACGGTTTCCATTCGGAATTTTGGTGATTATACGGTGATAGCAGACACCGTACAGCCTCAAATAAAATGGATTAACACATTGAAAAACAAAACTATTGCTGAAGGAACAAAAATCAAATTTAAAGTCAAAGATGAATTAAGTGGAATCAAAACTTACAACGGTTATTTTAATGGTGAGTGGATTTTGTTTGAGCATGATGCGAAAAACAATCTAATTTTTCATACTGTTGAAAAAAAGCGTTTGGCTGATAAAAACAAAATACTTATTGAGGTCGTTGACAAGGTTGGTAATAAGGCTGTTTTTGAACGAACATTCGATAAACCCTAACGTTTATCTTTAAAATCTGCACATTTGATAATTTGTTAGTTTTTTTTGCAGATAATTTTGCCCCCGTTTAAATAATAAGTAACTTTGCAAAAGAAATATTGTCGTCCTGATAATATTTCTTTGGTTAATTATGGTTTGTGTTTGAGGTGCGAACTGGTTATTCGCACCTTTTTTCTTTCCCTTCCTTAAAAGACAACGAGAATCATTTGCATAAAAGTTTATATATCATTTAGGAATAAAGGAATAGATATATTATTTATGGAGTGCAGGAATTCAGCATTTCTAAAAGAATATTTGTTAATTTTGCAAACTCAAAAGAACAGAATACACAAAAGACTATGTTTGAAGGATTAAGCGAAAGATTGGAACGCTCCCTAAAAGTATTAAAGGGACAGGGAAGAATAAGTGAAATTAATGTTGCTGAAACAGTAAAAGAAATCCGCAAGGCTTTACTTGAAGCTGACGTTAGTTTTAAAATAGCCAAAGAGTTTACCAATACGGTAAAAGAAAAAGCCTTAGGTCAAAATGTACTTACATCGGTATCTCCAAATCAGTTAATGGTTAAAATTGTTCATGATGAACTAGCCACCCTTATGGGAGGCGAAACAGCTGAGATACATACCAAATCCAACCCAACAATAATCCTGATGTCAGGATTGCAAGGATCTGGAAAAACAACATTTTCTGCCAAGCTGGCTCATTATCTGAAAAATAAAAAAGGGAAAACCCCTTTATTGGTTGCTTGTGACATTTATCGTCCTGCCGCCATTGAACAATTAAAAGTGCTTGGCGCTGAAATAGGTTGCGATGTTTATTCCGATCTGGAAGAAAAAAACCCAGTTAAAATTGCCAAAGCAGCTCTAAAATTAGCCCACGAAAAAGCATATAATGTAGTTATCGTCGATACTGCAGGTCGTTTGGCTATTGATGAGCAAATGATGACAGAGATTGCGAATATAAAAAGCGCAATCAAACCTCATGAAACTTTATTTGTAGTTGACTCAATGACTGGTCAGGATGCTGTTAATACGGCTAAAGCCTTTAACGATAGATTAAATTTCGACGGCGTTATTCTTACCAAATTAGATGGTGATACGCGTGGTGGAGCCGCTTTAACTATTCGCACTGTTGTAGAAAAGCCCATAAAATTTGTTGGTATTGGTGAACAAATGGATGCTTTAGATGTTTTTCATCCAGAGCGTATGGCCGACCGTATTTTGGGAATGGGCGATATAGTTTCACTTGTTGAGCGTGCTCAAGAACAATTTGATGAGGAAGAAGCAAAAAATCTTCAGAAGAAAATTGCCAAAGATCAGTTCAATTTCAACGATTTTCTTGGTCAGATAAAACAGATCAAGAAAATGGGAAATGTAAAAGATTTAATGGGAATGATACCGGGCATGAGCAAAGCAATGAAAAATGTGGATATTGATGATGATGCTTTTAAAAACATTGAATCTATCATTTTTTCAATGACTATTGACGAACGTGAGAATCCTTCCGTATTGAATGGTAGCAGAAGAAAGCGAATAGCAATGGGATCTGGAACTAATATTCAGGAAGTTAACCAGCTAGTCAAACAATTCGACGAAACGCGCAAAATGATGAAAATGATGACCAAAGGCGGCGGAAAAGCAATGTCAAATATGATGAATCGTATGGGTGGCAGACGCTAATTCTGACTTTCAAAAAATAACAATATGAAACTTATTGATGGTAAAATAGCCTCGGAAAAATTAAGAAAAGAAATTGCAGCTGAAGTAGCGGCAATGATTGACAGCGATATTAGAGCTCCACATTTAGTGGCTGTTTTAGTTGGTGATGATCCTGCCAGCCAGACTTATGTCAGAAGCAAGGAAAAAGCAAGCAAAACTGTTGGAATAACTTCTTCCATTTATCGTTTATCAGAAAAAACCACTGAAAAGGAATTATTGGAGCTTATTGATTTTCTGAATAAGGATGAAGAAGTGGATGGCTTTATAGTGCAATTGCCTCTGCCTAAACATATCAATGTTGAAAATATAATAAACAGCATCGATTACCGTAAAGATGTGGATGGTTTTCATCCAATGAATGTTGGGAAAATGGTTTTGGGACAGCCGTCTTTGCTCTCTGCTACGCCTCAGGGAATTCTTTATTTACTGGAAACCTATAAAATTGAGACCAAAGGAAAGAATATTGTAGTTCTTGGTAGAAGCAATATTGTAGGTACTCCAATATCGATTTTGCTATCAAGAAAAGCAGATTTTGGCGATGCAACTGTTACTTTATGTCATAGTCGAACTCAAAATTTGGCGAAAATTACACTAAAAGCAGATATCATTATTGCCGCTATCGGTCAACCAGAATTTTTGAAGGGTGATATGGTTAAGAAAGGCGCAGTCATCATTGATGTTGGAATGCACAGGATTCCAGATGAAAAAGCTAAAAGAGGTTACCGTTTAACAGGAGATGTTGATTTTGAAGCCGTTTCCAAAAAAGCAAGTCATATAACGCCTGTTCCTGGTGGCGTTGGTCCTATGACTATTGCAGCTTTATTAAAGAATACCCTTTTGGCAGCCAAAAGTAGATTGAAATGAGAAACTTCAAATTCTTCTTGCTTGTAATAACAAGCTTAAGTCTTTTTTCGTCGTGTGATGTATTTAACAAACGAAAGAAAGAAAATAAGTTAGAAGTTAATCATCCTGTTACCTTGGTCAAAACACTAGCTGATAGAGTTGAAGAAACTTCAGGGCTCCTCTTTTTTCGAAATAGTATTTGGACATTAAATGATAGTGGTGGAGATCCGGAAATTTATAGGCTTGATTCTCTAAGCGGAGAAGTCGTTCAAGTAGTGAATATCAAAAATGGGTATAATACTGATATTGAGGATTTAACACAGGATGATGATTTTATTTATATTGGAGATTTTGGAAACAATTTAGGTAATCGTAAAGATTTACGAATTTACAAAATTTCAAAGAAGGATATATCGGAAAAAGAAGATATCTCTGTTGAAGCTGAGCAAATTCAATTCGAATACGCCGATCAGAAAAATTTCCAAGTAGAGCCGCAAAATAATAATTACGATTGCGAATCCATTATAAGTTTTGGCGATTCACTCTATTTATTTACAAAAAATTGGATCGATGGAAAAACAAGGGTTTATGCAGTTCCAAAGCTGGCTGGTAAATATTCATTAGAGGTTAAGGCCGAATTCCCTGTAGATGGTTTAATTACTGCTGCAGATTATTCTACAGAAAATGGTATGCTTAGTCTTTTGGGCTATAAAGATTATATGCCTTTTATATGGGTTTTCAGGGATTTTAATCAAAATAATTTTTTCGATGGGGAGAAGTTTCGCTTGGATTTGGAAAATATTTATGGAGCCCAAACAGAAGGTCTTTGCTTTAATGCAACTGGAGATTTGTTGATTAGCTGTGAGCGCTCGTATTTTACGCAAAGTCTATTTATTGTTCCTGCGCAGATATTCAAATCTTATAATATTCCGACAAGTGAAAAAGCAAGTTCGGACGCTCTTTTTATTGCGGCAGGTTTTGATGCAGATGAAGATGCAATACATATACAAATTAGAGGATTGATAAAAGGTTTTTATTCTGTACAGATTCTTAATGAGAATTGGTTATTAGAGGATGATTTTACTTTCGAAGCTAAAAAAGAAAGTAGTGAACACCTTAAAATTGCGGCAACGGAATTAGCGGCAGGGATGTATTACCTCCGTATTGAACAAAATGAAAAGCTCAAAGAAATACGCCTATATATAAAAAAACAGTAAAAAAATGTCTGAGAAGAATATAAGCGAATTACTTTTAGAAGGAAAAGAACTTCCTTTAATGGAAGAGTTTTATACAATTCAGGGAGAAGGTTATAATACTGGGCAGGCAGCTTATTTTGTTCGGATTGGAGGTTGCGATGTTGGTTGTCATTGGTGTGATGTGAAAGAATCGTGGAATGCAGAATTATTTCCACCTACGCCAACTGATGCAATTGTTGCCAATGTTAAAAAATACCCCGCTAAGGCTGTGGTAGTTACAGGTGGTGAGCCTTTGATGTATAATCTGAATTATTTTTGTTCCGAACTAAAAAAAGAAGGGATTCGGAGATTTTTGGAAAGCTCTGGAGCATATCCTCTATCAGGCGAATGGGAATGGATTTGTTTATCACCCAAGAAAAATTCTCCTCCATTAAAACCAATTTACAAAAAAGCCAGTGAGTTAAAAGTGATTATTGCCAATAAGGGCGATTTTGACTGGGCAGAAAAAAATGCAAGGCTTGTAAATGAAAACTGTATTCTGTATTTGCAGCCTGAATGGAGTAAAGCAGAAATGCTGATGCCTTTAATTACTGAATATGTTATGGCTCATCCACAATGGAAGGTCTCCTTGCAGAGCCATAAATATATGAACATTCCATAGGGGGATATAATAAATTAAATTTTCATAATTCTATTTGAATCATTCTTCTTGTTCGTTTTTTTGCTCTTGGTTTTTAGGAGCCGTCATTATTTTATAGATGAGGTAGCCAACTCCAAATACAAAATGCGCAATAATAATGGCAATTATAATGAATACAAAGTTAGAGTTAGGCATTTGCTATAAACTTGATTCTGAATTAAAAGAATAAGGGATATTAACAAAAACAGACGTTCCCTTTCCTTCTGTCGATTCAACAATCAGATTGCCTTCAAGAATTTCGACTAGATTTTTGGCGGTAGACAATCCAATTCCCAACCCATCGTACAAGACCTGACCTTCGTTTTTCCAGACTTTTGAAAAACTAGTGAAAATTAAATCCTGCTTGTCTTTTGGGATTCCAATACCTGTATCAATAATATAAAATTGAAGAAATTCTTTTTGCGGAATTATGCCAATTTTGATACTACCTTCACTGGTGAATTTCAGTGAATTATCGATCAAATTGCTTAAAATTTTATAGAGTATTCTTATATCAGATTCCAGAGGTTTAATCGACGGTTTAGTATCCAGAACAATCGCTATATTTTCTTTATAAAGTGAGTCGCGTTTATACAAATATTCATCGTATAAATCATTCATTAAGGCAACAGGATCAATGGATTCTTTTTTCTTGTCTTTTTTTGTTGAAAACTGCATAGTTGCCACTTCAATAATGTCGTCTAATAAACTTGTAAGATGGTGAGCAGAGCTAATTATTTCATTCAAAAAATCTTGTTGATCCTCGTGTGAAATATCATTGTCGCGCAATAAACTTGAAAAACCCACAATAGCATTCATAGGGGTTCTAATTTCGTGAGATATATTCGCTAAAAATGCACCTTTTAAGTTTTCTGCTTCGCGTTCTTTTTTCCGAAGTTCACTCTTTAAATGCAGTATTTTCTTTTCAAGATGATTAATTTTGTCCACTTGTGGTATTTTGTTTATATTTGAAGTTACCAAATATAGCGGTTTTATTAATTCCGAAAAAAAATTAAAAAAGTTGTTTCAATAAAACAAAAATAAAATAAAGATAAATAACTGTAAATCAGACGCTAAGTAAAATAAACGAAATAATACAAAAATATATATGGTTTTAAGGGTAATGTTTTGTTGCTTTTAACCATAAATAGAAACAATTTAGATTGTAAATTTACGGAACTTTAAAATATATAATAATTAAAATTATTGTGTTATGAAAACTATTAGGGGTATATTATTAAGTATATTGGTTTTTCTGGCATTTGGATTTACTACTGCCTTTGCAGGTGAGGGTGGATATAACTATTCTGCTCGTGTTGTCTATGGAGAAGAGGTTCAATTTCGAATGCCTTACATTATTGCCACTTTATATAGAGGTGACAATGTCGTTACTAGTACTGTTACTGATAAACATGGCGTTTTTAAATTTAAAAAATGTGAAAATGGGGTGGAGTACACGGTTAAATTTAGCTCTAACTTTGTGCCAAAAGGCGTTGTAAATCTAAAAGATGCTGCATTATTGCAAAAATATCTGGAAAACAGCAATGGAAATCTGAAAAACAACAAAGGAGTTGAATTAACGCCTTTACAATTGAAGGCAGCTGATGCAAATGAAGATAATAAAGTAGATGATACTGATCTGGATTTTATTAAAAATAATTTGTTAGTTTATGGGGAAGATTATCCTGCAGGTGGATGGATTATGCCCGATTGGACCTTCAGTTCAAAGCATTTTAAATCGGCTTCAGCAACAAGCGGTATTGATGGCCCAATTACAATAGTGAGTCGAACAGATATTTCAAGCGATTTACCTCCTGTTATTAAAGATGCCAGCACTGTTGTCCATGCATCAAAGGAATTTTTCTTTACCGAAAAGAATAATGTCCTGACCATACCGGTTTCTTTTAGAGAAAAACAAACAATAATGGGTTTAGGATTGAATTTAGCTTTTAACAATGATGAAGTAGAAATAATTGGTCTTAGTTCAATTTTTAACGATGCCATTTATACTTACGAACGTAATACGTTCAAATTAATCTGCTTAGATGATTATTCAACTTCGATTAATGCTGATCAGGCCTTCATCAATTTACAAGTTAGAATACATAATACTGACAATTTGGAAGCTGTGTTAATAGCCCTTTCAGAAGCTCAATTTGTTAGTGAAGATGGCATGCTGATACAGAATGTTCAGCTAAATATGCCGCAATTAAAGAAATCAATTGCTGATTTTTCAATTGGAAACGCTTATCCAAACCCCGGGAATAGCGAAATCAATTTTGCTATAAATCAAGCATGGACCGAAACAGTTCTTATTAAGATTTATAATCTGGCCGGTCAACAAGTAAAAGAAATTAACGCTTCTCCATTAAATAGTAAAATAACGATTACAACTTCTGATTTGCCTAATGGATCATATTTATGTTCAGTTAATATTGATTCCAATCGTGAAGTGAAATTAATTAGTGTTTTGCATTAGTGTTATGCAAATTTAGGATAACATAATTTTTTTATTGGTTTAAAAAAAGGGCTTAAAGCCCTTTTTTTTGTCTGGAAAATTAATAATACTTAGGTTGTCTGCCTTACAAATCTTATTTTTGTTAGCTTTATTAAGGGTTTTGTTATGCTTAAAAAATATAGCCTATTATTTTTTTTAATGTTCTCTGTTTTTTTTGGAACGGCACAAAATGATAGTGGCAAGGATTTTTTAGCTGACGATCAGAAAATAGTGGATGGTTTTGTTGAGCGCAAATCAACAGATTCAGCCTTCCGTTTTCTTCAAAAATTTGATAGCAATAGTTTAAGCTATTTTCTAAGCTGGAAAACACTGGCACAGGCCTATTGGGAAAAAGGGGATATGGCTAATTCGTCTGCCATAGCTTTTTGGGTTCAATCAAACGTTAAGCTTTTTCAAGATCCCAATGATTTATATCCGCAATTGCATCACTTAATTGGTAATATTTATTTTGTTCAAAATCAATTGGATAGCGCAATTGTTAATTATGAAAAAACAATCGGATATCGCGAAAAATTTATCCATCAGCACGATACTATGCTTTTGGATACTTACCAAAACCTTAGTCAGGTATACTCTCGGCTTTCCGACTCCGCAAACACTTTTTTGTATTTAAACAAAGCCAAAGAAATTGTGTATTTGCAAACAAATAATGTGCTGCAACTATCTTCTATTAAGGCGCGTTTTGCTGATTCCTATTCAAGACTGGGCTACTACGCTCTGGCTGAAAATTATTATTCAGATGCCATTAATCTCTTGGATATCAAAAATATAGCACATCAAAAGGAGCTCTCGGTTATCTATACTCAAAAGGGTCGATTAAGCTTTTTTATTGGAAAATTCTCTGAATCGATTGCGCTTTATTCCCAATCAATCAATTTCTTAGATAAGGCACAAGGTTCTCCGTATGAAAAAGCCAATATTTATGAGCAGCTGGCTGATGTTCATTATATGTTGAAGGATTACGATAATGCACTCCACATGTACCTCAAGTCGGATACCATTCTAAAGGCTTTGTTACCAGATAATCATAGTAGGATAATCACTTTGCATACAGATCTTGCTGCCGTTTATAAAGGACTTGGAGACTATGAGAAAGCTATTTATTATTTCAGTGAAGCAGCTTCAAAGAGTAAACTAAGTGCTTATCAATATCGTGTTTTTGGTGAAACATATTTGAGAGTAGATAGTCTTGATAAAGCAGAAAGATATTTATTATTGGCGAAATCAATTGCAGAGTCAAGACCCATTATTGATAAAGAGGAACTAGGCGATGCTCAATTTTTCTTAGGTTCTTATTATTTAGAAACGAAACGCAATAAATTAAAGTGCTTGCGTAATTTAAACCTGGCTATTGAAGAATATCGCTCAGCTTTCGGTGATAAAAACGAACCAATGGGAAGAGCATTATTAATGCTGGCAAAATATTATATTCAGGAAAACAATACTGAAAAAGCATTGGAAATATTGCAATCATCCATTATTGCTTTGTCGCCTGGCTTTAACTCTAAAAATACATTTATTAATCCTGAAAGAGTTGAGCTACAGAAGCAGTCTGTTGCTAATACATTGGGTTGGAAGGCATTGGCATTAGCAGATCATTATAAAAAAACCAAGGACATTGATTATTTAGTGGCTTCTTTCGACACGTATCAATTAAGTTTAAAGATGATAGATGGCTTTCGCCTCTCGCAGAAATATGGAAGTAATCTGATTCTCAATAAGGAAGTAAATAATTTACTTAATCAGGCGATAGAAGTTTCCTATCTATTGTATACTTTAACCAAAGAACAGCGATACTTTGAAGCTGCTTTTTCTTTTATAGAGCAAAATAAATCGACAGCTTTGCTTGCAAGCTTACAGCAAAATGATTCTATACGTTTATCGAATGTGCCAACAGCACTTGTAGAAAAAGAAAACAGCTTGAAGCAAAATTTATTGAGCCTAGAAGAAAAAATGGGAACCATCGCTTCTTCAAATGCAAATCAAAAGTTAAGTTCGGAGTATCTTCAACAAAAAAACGACTTTCATAATAGTTTGGATAGCATTCAAAAAATATTGGCTATCAATCATCCGGAATACTATCGTTTGTTTTATGGAAACAATGTAATTAGTATTGATGATGTTCAAAAACAATTATCAAGAAACAAAGTTTTAGTGGATTATGCGATTACTGACTCTTTACTTTTAGTTTACGTGATATCCAAAGGGAGCGCTGAATTGTATTCAAAAAAAATGCCTCCTAATTTTGATACTGATATACTTCGTTTATTGCAGTTGCTTAGGTCTGTTAATACTGAAAATAGCGATGTAGATTATCAGTCGTTTATAAAACTGGCATTTGAGAACTATCAATTTTTATTGGGCGATTTTGCGCAAAGTATAAAAGGAAAAGAAGTATTAATTGTTCCTGATGGAATTTTAAGCTATTTGCCATTTGATGTTTTATTAACCGATACTATTGCCAAAGAGCAGCCCGATTATAGAGAATTACATTATTTTTTAAGAGAAAATGTTTGTAGTACTTTAAATTCGGCAGCAATCTATTTTAGTTATTCAAAAAAGAAGACTCCAAATTCTGGTCAAATTATTGCTTTTGCACCCAGCTATTCAATTTTTGACACTATAAATACATCAAATTCAGAAAGTTATAATTTGTTACCACTGAACTATGTGAAATATGAGCTTGAAAGTATTTCTTTGTTGTTCGATCCAAAGATTCTAAAAGGAGACAAAGCGACTAAAGCAAATTTCTTAAATTTAGCTCCAAAAGGATCTGTTTTGCATCTGGCAATGCATGCCGTTTTAAATGATACAGAACCTTTGAAATCTCAGTTGGTCTTTTCGCCCGATTCTGAATCTAATTTGTCAGGATTGTTTACGGTTAGTGAATTGTTTGGAATGGAATTAAGCGCCGATTTAGCGGTTTTAAGTGCTTGTAATTCAGGGAATGGCATGCTAAATAAAGGGGAAGGAATCATGAGCCTGTCTACAGGGTTTCAATATGCCGGTGTGCCTAGTGTGGTAATGACTCACTGGGATGTGAATGATAAGTATAGTGCAGATCTTATGGCTGGATTCTACTCTTATTTGGCGCGGGGAATGGACAAAAATTTGGCCTTGCACCGTTCCAAAATAGATCTTTTAAACAGTAGCAATGCAATGTATTCACACCCTTATTATTGGGCAGGTTTTACTTTGATTGGTAATGAAACTGCAATAGTGTCCAGCAAATCGGGCTTTGCAAAAAGTATAGAATATCTTATTCCTATTATTATTCTACTGGTCTTTTTTTTCTTCTCCAAAAGGAAGCCAAATGGATAAAAAACAATTAGTTGATTTTCTGGAAACATATACATTAAAATTCAACCGGATTGAGTTTATCGAAAACGACCCCATTCAGATTCCCCATCTCTTTTCTGAGAAAGAAGATATAGAGATTGCTGGCTTTTTATCAGCAAGTTTGGCTTGGGGACAACGGCCTGTTATTATTCGGAATGCCAAACGATTGATGGAAATAATGGACTTTGAACCCGCTGATTTTGTGCGCAATTGCACGGATTCTGATTTGCAGGCTTTTCATTTATTCAAACATCGTACAATTCAATCAGTTGATATTCAGTTTTTTATTAAATCGTTGCAAAATATTTATCTAAAGCATGGTGGATTGGAAAAAGTATTTGAAAAAGGGTTCAAAACAGATGCTAAAACAGCCTTAATTCAATTTAACTCGATTTTTAATTCAACATCTCATTTATTAAGAAGTGAAAAACATGTGTCTAATCCAGCCAAAAATTCGGCGGCAAAACGTTTGAATATGTTTCTTAGGTGGATGGTTCGTTCAGATGATAATGGGGTGGATTTTGGTCTATGGAAATCTATATCCCCATCTCAGCTTGTGCTTCCGCTCGATGTACATACAGGAAGAATCAGCAGGGAATTGGGTCTTTTATCTAGAAAACAAAACGACTGGAAAGCAGTGGAGGAAGTCACTCAAAATCTACGTTTTTTCGATTCTTCAGATCCAATAAAATATGATTTTGCTCTTTTTGGATATGGCATAAATGAAAAAACAGGTCTTTTTTAAAGGTACATAACAACATTTTGTATTAATTTGCATACTAAAACCACTAAATAGAAATGAATAAAGTTATTTTTTCAATCAGTGTTTTAATTCTTTTATTTTCAAGTTCGTCGTGCAGAAAAATCTTGCCACCTGCTGATATAAGTGAAACGGTTTCTTTTCTGGTAAGGCTACCCTCTCTTGCAATTGCTCGATTTGAAGTACGTTGTGTATCTGAAGGTATTTTTTTAGAACAAGTTAAAATCCAAAGTCCTAGCGGAGGATATATCACAGAAGAATATGATAATCAAAGAATTGAAAAAAATGAAATTTTTTTAGCAGGAAATCAGGAAGCTGAAGATGGCATGTGGTTAATTACTATAGTTGGTTCCAGTGCTATAACAAATGGTACATTTCATAAAATTCTACCATTCGAAATGGTTATTTCGGTTCCTGGTACGCACTAAAAATTATTATGAGAGACAAAAGCATAAAAGAATCAAGGCGACAACAGCTCCATCAAATTATTTTTGAAGCTGATACGCCTACTGGAAAGCTATTTGATATTCTGCTTTTAATTTTCATTATGCTTAGTGTATTAACTGTTATGATTGACAGTGTGCCTAATATTCATAAGACTATGCCAAACGTATTAGTAAATTTGGAGTGGTTTTTTACTATTATTTTTACGATTGAATATTTTCTTAGGATTTATACGGTGTCTAAACCTTTTAAGAATTATATATTTTCATTTTATGGTGTTATTGATTTATTAGCCATTTTACCCTCTTACTTAAGTATCATAATTGCTGGAAGTCAATACCTAATGGTCATTCGAATTTTTCGTATGATTCGGGTTTTCAGAATATTAAAGCTTGGACGTTTTATTGGGGCAACCGAATTGCTTAAAGCTTCGTTTATTGCGAGCCGGCATAAGATTGCTGTATTTCTAGAAGTAGTTCTTGCTGTTGTATTTCTTATGGGATCTTTAATGTATTTGATTGAAGGGCCTGAAAGTGGATTTACAAGTATCCCTCGTGGTATTTATTGGGCCATTGTAACACTTACCACTGTTGGATATGGCGATATTGCTCCAGTGACTGTTCTAGGTCAATTTGTAGCATCGCTGGTGATGATTTTAGGTTATGCAATTATAGCTGTTCCAACTGGAATAATTACAGTAGAGATGCAAAAAGCAGAAGCTAAAAGGCAACAACTAAATACACAGGTTTGTAGTAATTGTTACCTTGACAATCACGACGACGATGCTAAATTCTGCAGGCGCTGTGGTAGCGAACTTTGATTTATGAGTTAATTTAATCCTAAAAAGACTCTTTCAATTTTAACTGAACTAAAA
>Ga0307991_1000412_pt1 | contig 30898 bp, 32 predicted proteins | sample EllFjometagen131_FD_203146 | JGI IMG/M metagenome (GOLD analysis project Ga0307991, IMG submission 203146) | Marine microbial communities from Ellis Fjord, Antarctic Ocean - #131 | ecosystem: Environmental > Aquatic > Marine > Unclassified | place: Southern Ocean | collected 2014-10-08 | reverse complement strand
TTATCAATGAATGGGTATCTATTCTTTGTGCTATAGGTAATGTGCATGTAGTTTTTTACTAACGATTGTGGCATGGTTCAAATTATTGATTACGCACCTTTGGTGCTTATTTAATATCGCATTACAAACCCCGGGCTGCGCCCGGGGCTATTGATTATCGCCCACTTCGGGGCTTAATTTGTAAACAAATATATCATTATAATAACGGGACACCCAAAATCACAATTTTTCAAATCATAAAATGCTATTAGACTGCTTATTAAGAAGGTTCAATAATCTACTTTTTAAGAAGTGCTCAAAACAGGTAAAATAATTAAATCAGTCAGCAGTCAGCAGTTGATTGTGACACTTTTTATTGGTTAACCATGTTGACAGTATGACAAGCAACAATACCTGCGGTTTCAGTTCGTAACCTGCTTGTTCCCAATTGTATTGAATTGAATCCGTTTTTTGTTGCATGATGTATTTCTTTAGGGGAAAAATCTCCCTCGGGACCAATTAAAATCAGAGTATCATCTCCTTTAGTTGCCAGTTCTTTTAATTCAGGATTAGATTTCTTATCGCAACAGGCAATGAATTTAGTTGAGGAATGTTTTATGGATATAAATTCTGAGAATTTTGTAATTCTGTTTAATTTTGGTTTGTATGCTTTGACAGATTGCTTCATTGCTGAAACAATTACTTTTTCTAAACGTTCGTTACGAATGGTTTTCCTTTCAGACCGCTCACAAAGCAAAGGAGTGATTTCATCAATACCAATTTCAGTTGCCTTCTCAAGAAACCATTCGAAGCGGTTGATGTTTTTTGTTGGAGCAATTGCAATATGAAGTCTGAAATTCTTTTTCCCAACCCCATGTTTACTGCTTATAATTTCAATTGTACATTTATACTTATCAGGTATCTTTATCTTTGCTTTGTAGTATCCGCCCTTTCCGTCAACAAGGATAATTCTATCACCTTCTTGCAGGCGGAGCACATTTATACAGTGTTGTGATTCCTTCTTCTCAAGCTGGTGTATCTTCCCATGAATGTCAGGTGTATAAAATGTATGCATCTCCCTACAATTCTTCCTCATTATTATCATCATATAATCTGAATCTTCTCAGAAACATCTGAAGTTTCCTGTCGACTGATAGCATATATATGTAAGATGTCTCACCACTTTTTACATCCAGTCTTCTTTGTCCGGTTTTAAGTTCCTGAATGGGATTTGTGAAGCTATGGTTATTTGAAAGGGCTTGCAAAACACCTCTTGTATATGCGAAATAATACCAGGTTTCATTATCAAGTTTAAGATACAGATCAAACATGTCACCACTTTTCTTTTTTTGAATTTCAAGGTATCCCTCAGTTTTTACGTTAAGTTGCTTATTCATAATATTACCAATGCCTATCTTTCCAACTGAGCGATATGAACTGGTTTCCTGGTTCCATTTTAACTTGACATCTGTTAAGAGTATCCTGTATTTCCTAATTTCTCCGGGAAGCTCAGCCATAACTCCATAAAGACTTGATTCCTGTATTAATGAATTAGCCTGTTCAACACCTATAAGTTCCCGAATACCTTTCTTATATTGTCCGGTGGACATGTCAACCGGTTCAAGTGTAGGTACTACAAATATGTCGTTGGCCATAACCATCATGGCTTCATCAGAGAAGAAGAAATCAAAACCTAACATAACATTCATGGTTGTTAGTCCTGAATCTGATTCATAAATAGTATTTCCAACAGCAGTGATTTTAGCCTGTCCAAATTCCACAGCCAGATCAAGTGATCCTTCACCATATAGATTACAATAATTTTTATCAAAACTAAGCAGGTTTCCCGGTAAACTTTCATCAGTTAATTTCTCCAGGCTACCTATTTTATAATTATCAGAACCTTCATCATAATATAAATAACCTTCGGCTTTCATAATAGGGGTATCACTGTAGTCTTTTCGTCTGCCCATAAATGTTTGATAAATATGAGTGGAGTCTTCAGTAATATAAAGACCGCTGAATATTCTTCCGCCATTACTACTCCGTAAGTTAGATGAAACCGGAATCAATACATTCTCAGGATTGATCTCAGATGTAAATTGTAAATAATTCTGAGCTATGCCGGCACACTGATGTTCAATTTGTGCTCCTCCTGTAAAAGTCAGATATTCTTTATTTGCATTTATAAAAACATCTCCAACAAACCGGAAGTATGGATTAAGTTTAAAATCATCATTTTTTTCAATGGTTCCATATCCGACAGTTACTTCTTCTTTGTTTACTGATATGCTGTCAAACCTGATTGGTTGAGGATTTTCATTTTGATCAATATAAGTATACAATCCCGAACCTGCATAACTGTTTTTATTATATATGTTTACACTTGCCGGTTCAATTACAAACCGGTTATTGGCAAGTATCTTAGCATCTTCAAGAGTTCTTATTCTCGATTTGTTTTCAATTTTAACAATACCTTCATTAGGAAAAATCAGTGCATCAGCTATTTCAATAGAGTTTACTTCATAAGCAGTAATAAGGCTTTCTTCCAGGTTGTAAACTGCTGAGTCAGATATAAAACCTAATGAGTCTTTCTTTGTATTGATCGAAACTAAGGTTGGTTTTTCAATTCTGGCATCAGCATAATTAGAGGAGGTATTACCCAAAGCCAACTCTTTAGCATTCATATTCCACCTAAAATAGTCCATACTGGTTGTTATCTGGTTTTCAGGGAAAATCATATCGGTTGTGTCAGAATTTGAGGCGAATAAACCTCTATTATTACTTAAATCAATATGTCCGCTAACATTATCAGCAATAAATGCATATCCGTCAGTTTTTTCCGATTTTAACCGGAAATTAGCTGTATCAGTATCAAAAGACTTTTCTGTAAAAAGATAAATATCCGACGTTAAAATAGCATCAGGCAGATCAATTCTTCCTGACCCTAAAAGACCGTCAGGTTTTAATGTAACCGATCCTTTCAATTTCATCTTATCATCAAATAATGAAAAATAATTCATAGTGCTCCCGGCAATCAATTCATCTTTATTAGGGTACCATTTTATTTGAACACTATCTGCACTCAGTTCGGGAAATTTCACACCGGTTTCCTGCTTATTAATACTAAAAGTTTGAGCATCAGCCAACATTGAATCGGGATAAAAAACAAAATTATCAGATTCAGTAACAGAAGAAAGATAATTCAACTCTCCATCACCCTTGAGTCCTTTATTACTCAAATTGATATTATTGTAAAAAGTACCTTTTCCCTTATATGCAGAAATTCCTTCAACAGAGGTTGCGTGCGAAAACCCGAGTGAATTATCTTCCTGTACTGTAAGTGTTTGCGAAATTTCAGGGAATATGCTACTACTGAATTTGCCGCTAAATTTGACATCTTCTTTTTTAAATTTGTCCAGGTTATTGATTGTGTAAGGTTCAAGCTCAAAATAGAATTCATCGCGGGAATATGCGCTGTCCAAACCGGGAATATTATCATAATAAACAAAAGAATTGGACTTACTGTTAAGTATTGGATATTCAGGAAATTGATAATAACCCGATTTATTCGAGGGATGATCAATGAGTAGTTCTCCGGTTATCATCTCAATAGTGTTCTTGATTTCTGAAAGTAAAGAGTTTCCATAAATATCGGATTTATCTGACTGAATAGCTAGCTGCATAGAGTCAAGGTTGATAAGGTCGATCTTAAAAGAATCATACTTGAATTCAAAGTTTTTGCCAAAAAATGAAAAAAGACCTGCTTTGATTTTCCCATCAAAATCGAAATTCCTGTTTTTACCAAGAATAATTTGTTCTCCTTTAGGCCAAATAATAACATTTTGAGAATCACTAAGAAATATTCGTGATACCCCATTAATGGTCAAATTATTAGTATTCAGATCAAGTGTGGCATTTCCCAGGGGAGCTCTTGTATTTGATACAAAACCAATCACATCAAAATCAATCTCCCCGGCAAATGAATCAATATAATCGTATAATCGTTTTTTAATTGTGATTTCACCCGTATTCTGATCATAATAGATAAAACCATCTGTTGATAATCTTACACATAGTTGTTTTATCTGGTAAGATGGTTTTTTCATCCAATTTGCCAGTTCAGCAACAGGAAAAACGTCTGAGTAATACCATTTTGCAAAATTCTTCAGGGTAAAAAGAGGATGCTGTTCATCGATTCCCTGTATCCTGTGGAATTCAATATCGTTATAATAATTTATTGATTCAAATCGTGCCTGCCCCAGACTTGCACCTCTTGACATTGTCAAATTTATTTTGGGTTCATCAATTTTCCAGGTTAGCATTTCAAATTCCATATCAAGATTGTGATAGGAATTAAAATATGGGCTGTGAGTAAGCTTATCATTAGTGCGAAATAGAGATATTTCTTTATTCGAAACCTGATAATTGAAAGCAATTCCCGGATGGAAAATAGAGTCTTCTTCAAGGTAAATTGTTGCAATAGCTTTTTTGCTGGCAATACGGTCTTTTGAAAATACTATATATTCCGACATAATATTAAGTAGAGTAGTATCATTTTTAACAATTGATAGCCTGGCATTTTGATATTTATCACCACTTCCGTTTAATTTACTACCCCGCATTACAACACCGCCCTCAAAATTGATATTCTCAAACATGTTGGTAATTTGAATACGTTTGGCATATGAATTGAATTGCGGGAATGTAGCCGTATTGGGTGAGGGAGTAGCTCTTATTCTTTCGTTAAGACTTCCTTCAATTGGTTCGTCCAGGTATATATTGTGATAAAAAAGTACCGAATCAGCTAAGTAATATGAGTGAGTAAGATCTATCTGGTAATTCTGTAGTTCGGCATAGACCTGTGTTCTGTCAAATCCGGCTCTTTCCCAGGTAACAACTCCTCCCTCTCCAATCCATATCGCCCTGTCGGGAAATAATGTGCCCTCTGTTTTATATATAATTCCACTGTCTCTTTGAGCATAACAGACCATATCTGATCTTTGAAAGATTATTTTTAAGGTGCTGTCAAAAAGGAACCGGTATTCACCCGAACGCATTTTCCATTCAGTAGAACTGGAAGTGTATAACACGCCGGCTTCCATAACTCCTTTTGTGATGCTAAAATAGCGGCGAATATCTCTCAGAGTGAAACTTTTACGGCTCAGAAGCTCAACCAGACCGCTATACCAGGGAGTAAAGTTTTCCTGGTTTCCTTCAGTTTGCTTGAAAGCAGATAAAGTGGTTAAAAACTCAAGAAAATTTGGATTTGCCCGTGCTCTTCGTTTAAGTAAAAGGTTAGATAAGCTAATAATCTTGCTTTTTTCTTCAAGATCAAAAGCGCCTGATAACCAAAGAGAACTAAAGCTTGTTAAGATAGCCTGCTGACTTTCATTCAGGTTTGGTCCCATGAATTTATTCAATTCAGGAAGAAACAGATCCTGTTCAGATGGAAATTCTTTTATTAACTGCCCTGTTGCCGGCAAAGATGTAATTAACAAACAGAGTAAGAAAAAAAGCACTCCTTCAATACGTTTTTTCATGAGACATATTTTTATAAAGATATAAACCTATGCCTGAGGTGCAAAATATTTTTATTCACAAAACACTAAAATGAATTGATTATTTCTATGAAATCGTCTGCTTTGAGTGATGCGCCTCCTATTAATCCGCCATCAACATCAGAATTGGCAAACAGTTCTTGTGCATTTGATGGTTTGCAGCTTCCGCCATATAAAACAGTAGTGTTATCTGCTATTTCTGCGTTATAGTTACCAGACACCAGTTTTCGCAGATATTCATGCATTTCCTGGGCTTGTTGAGGAGTGGCGGTTTCTCCTGTGCCAATTGCCCAAACCGGCTCGTATGCAAGTATTATTTTGCTAAACTCTTCATTAGCCAAATCAAACAGACCTTCATTAAGTTGTTTGTTTACAACATCAAATTGCTTATTATTTTTCCTCTCATCAAGTTGTTCACCAATACAGAAAATTGGTTTCAGTCCCTGTTCAAGTGCAAGTTTTACCTTTTTGTTCAGGGTTTTGTTATCCTCATTAAAATAAGCCCTCCTTTCTGAATGCCCAATAATAACATATTCGGCACCTGTTGATTTTATCATTTCGACTGATACTTCCCCGGTAAATGCCCCTTTTGGTTCAGAAGAACAATTCTGTGCAGCAATAGAAATAAGATCATGGTTCACGATCTTTGATACTTCCGATAAATGAATAAAAGGAGGCCCTATTATGACCCCAATGCTTTTATCACCTTGCTTTTCAATTTGTAGTTCAATTTCTTTGGCAAGCTCAATACCTTCCTTTAATGTTTTGTTCATTTTCCAGTTTCCTGCAACTATTCTCTTTCTCATGATGTTATTTTTTTCTTGTTATGAATAATACGAAAAACCAAAAGTAAGAAATATATAGGTTAAATGACTAGAATGACTAAAATTCAAAAGTAACTCTTCGCTCCATGCTCCGATAGCCAGTAACTCTTTTGCAATTCATTCCTATTTTGTGTTAAAAATAACATAAAAGTAGAATAAAAATATTTGATTATTATTATAGAGTTTAACCCTGACAGTGGTTTGAAGGATATTTTATGTCAAATTTTTTATTATCTTCGGATATTGAATTGAAGAACAAGTAAATAATAACCCCAAAATGATAAGAATTTTAATAACAGACGATCATCCTGTAGTGCGGCAGGGAATAAAACAGATTCTTGATGATCTGGAAGAGGAAAAGATTATCGAGGAAGCAGGCAGTGCAAGGGAGCTGTTTGCAAAATTAAATAAGAACGATTTTGATATTATCCTCCTCGATGTTTCTATGCCTGACAGGAGCGGGTTTGATGTTTTAGATGAGATTAAAAAGACCAAACCTGATATTCCTGTATTAATCCTTACAATGTATCCACAGGAACAATATGCTATTCGGGCATTTAAACTCGGGGCTTCTGGTTTTCTGATGAAAATTACTGCGGCAGACGAATTATTAGTAGCAGTGAGAAAGATACTTAAAGGAGCCAAATATATCACACCATCATTAGCTGAGAGTCTTGCTAATAGCTTTGAGGAATCAGATGAGCCGAAACATACGAAACTTTCGGAGCGTGAACACACGGTGTTTATTGAAATTGCCCGGGGAAATAGTATCAGGGAAATTGCAGAAGACCTGCTACTAAGCGAAAAAACAATAAGTACCTACCGTAGCAGGGTACTTAATAAACTCAAACTGAAAACCTCTGCTGAACTTATAAGATATGCTTTGAAGGAAGGATTGGTGGAATAGGGCGATAGAACGATGGTACGAAAGAACGATAGAACGATAGAACGATAGAACGATAGAACGATAGAACGAATAACTAATGACCAATTAACGAATTAACGAATTAACCAATCAACCAATTAACCAATCAACCAATTAACCAATCAACCAATTAACCAAATGTTAAAAATACTGATCATAGAAGATTCAGAGGATGATACACTCTTGCTGGTGCATGCCCTGAAGGAAGGCGGATTAGATTTTAAATACGAGCGTGTAGAAAACCGCCGGGAAATGAATGATGCATTAAAAAAAGAAAAGTGGGATGCAGTGATATCCGATTATTCGTTACCGCGTTTTTCCATACAGGAGGCTCTGAAATTACTGCGTCGCATGAAGTTGGACATTCCATTCATCGTCGTCTCCGGTGTTATTGGTGATGAGTATATTGTAGAATTATTTAAAGCCGGAGCACATGATTTTATACGAAAAGATGACCTTGTACGTCTGGTTCCGGCTTTAAAGCGTGAATTAAAAGATGCAGAAATCAGACATACACAAAGGCAGACGGTGGAAAAGCTGTGGGAGAGCGAGGAGAAACATCGTATCCTTTTCGAAACCATGGCACAGGGAGTTGTTTATCAGGACAAGGATGGGAAAATTATCTCTGCTAATCCTGCTGCTGAAAGGATTCTTGGGTTGACCCTTGATCAAATGCAGGGTCGAAAATCTATAGATCCCAGATGGAGGGCAATACACGAAGATGGATCTGATTTTCCGGGTGACACACATCCTGCAATGATCGCGTTAAAAACAGGTAAAGAAATAAATAATGTGAAGATGGGAGTCTTCAACCCGGCGTTGGAAGAATTTAGATGGATAAACATCAGTGCAAGACTAAGATTCAGATCAGGTGAGGATGCCCCAATTCAAGTCTATACTACATTCGATGATTTCACCGAGCGTAAGCAGATGGAGCAACTTATCCATACACAGGCCGAGGTAACCCGGAATATGGCAGAGGGTGCCTATATTGTTGGACTAAATGATGTCATAATTCGATGGACAAGTCCCAAGTTTGAAAAGATGTTTGGTTATGAATCTGGTGAAATGATTGGAAAGAATGCCTCTATCGTTAACGCAAAAGATGATTTGACCCCTGTTGAAAAAGCTGACAAAATAATGGAAGCCCTACACAAAACGGGAGAATGGCATGGGGAGGTTAAGAACATCAAGAAAGACGGAATACAGTTCTGGTGCTATGCCAGCGTCTCCACTTTTACTCATCAGGATTATGGAGAAGTCTTGCTTGCCGTCCATATTGACATAACCAAGCGCAAACAGGCAGAGGAGGAACTTAAACAAAAAATGAAGCAACTTGAACGATTCAACAAGGTTGCAGTTAACAGGGAACTCAAAATGATTGAACTGAAAAAAGAAATAAATGAGTTGCTGGAAAAAGCTGGAATGGAGATTAAATATTCAAGTCCGGAATAGAAGGGTATTCCGTAACTCGTAACCCATAACAGTTTTGAACCTTGAACTTATACTAAGAATATGAAAAACAAAACAAAAGCCCAGTTAATTGATGAGATAGAAAAGCTGCAAAAGCGGGTTAAAAAACTTCAAAAGTCTGAATCCAAAAGTAAACAGACCCTAAATGATAGTGATATAGATTATCGTACCATTGTTGAAAATGGAATGGATGGGATTTATATTATTAGCCTGGAAGAGGGTTTTGAATATGTTAATCCTGCTTTTGAATATGCATTGGGCTATAAGGCAAAGGAAGTATATAAAAAGGATTTCAAGATTTCAAACATTATTCACCCTGATGATAAAAAATTAATATCCGAAAGAACAAAAGCAAGAGAAAAAGGGAAGAAACTGCCCTCAACTTATTCTTTTAAAATTTTTTCAAAAGATGGGAAAATTAAATATATTGAAGTAAACACAATTCCCCTTCCCGGAGAGAAAGTAAGAATATTGGGTGTAATGAGAGATATCACCGATACTAAGAAGGTTGAAGAAGCTCTGAAGTCAAGTGAGATGAATTACAAGGATCTGGTTAACAACTCTCCGGAAGGTATTATTATTACCGATGAGAAAAGAAAGATGATATTTGTAAATACCCAAATAAGTAAAATTACCGGGTATAGCAGAGATGAATTGCTGAAAATGAACGGCTGGGACATGACACCCACGGATGATATTCCGAAAATGAAAAAAATGATGATAGAAAGGTTGAAAAATAAAATGCATAAAACAAAATATGAACAAATTCTGATACGTAAAGATGGGAGTGAGATAGTAACAGAATTCAGTAACACAGCTACCTTCTGGCACGGTAAAATGAGACCAATGGCAATTGTTCGTGATATAACCTCGGAAAAGGAGACACAGCAGGAGCTTATGCGGGTTGCTAAGCAGGAGAAAGTGTATCTCTGGAAAATGGAGCATTTTAATAAGCAGTTGAAAGAAAGCCAGGTAGCTTCTCTTAACATTATGGAAGATCTGTCAGGGGAAATTGAGCAGCATAAACAAACTGAAGATATGCTTCATGCCAGCGAAATAAAATACCGTTCTTTATTTAAAAATATCCGGTGTGGTTTCGCTTTGCACGAAATTGTATTTGATAAAAGAGGTAAACCGAAAAATTATATTTTTCTTGAAGTTAATAAAATTTTTGAAGAACTAACCGGATTGAAAAAGAAGGATATTATCGGAAGAAATGCTAAAGATGTTATGTCTGATATCAAAAACAATCCGGCCAACTTGATACAAAAATATGATGAAGTGTCATTGAAAGGGGAGGATATCTTTTTTGAAAGTTTTTCTGAACCTTTGAAAAAATGGTACTCTGTTATGGCATACAAACCAGAGGAAAATCAATTTGCCATTATTTTTAACGATATTACAGATAGAAAAAATAATGAATTAGAAATATGGAAATCACACAAACAATTAAGAAAACTGGCTGCTCACCTTGAGGATGTCAGGGAGGAAGAGAGAACAATAATAGCACGAAATATACATGATGAGCTCGGACAATTAGCTACTGCTCTTAAAATGGACGTTTCGTGGTTGCAAAAACAACTTCCTAAAGAAAATCAACTGTGGGTTGCAAAAACACAAACAATATCTGACCTTGTTGATATGACATCGAGCGAGATTCAGAGAATTTGCTCTGAACTCCGACCGGGAGCATTGGATGACCTCGGACTTGAAGATGCATTAATATGGTATGTATCAGAATATAACAAGCGGACAGGAACAGTTTGCAAGCTGTTAATAGAATATGATTTAACCTTATTAACTAAGGGACATTCTACTGCCATTTACCGAATGATACAGGAAGCCCTTACTAATGCCCGGCGACATGCTAAAGCTTCGAAAGTTACAGTTTCCATAGCAGGAGAAAATGGTAAACTTAAGATAAAAATAAGGGATAACGGCATTGGTATTAATCAAGAAAATATTGATAATCCAACATCATTCGGACTTATTGGAATAAGAGAACGGGCACTTTCTATGAATGGTTATTCCAAAATATCAGGCAGTGAAGGAAAAGGAACAACATTAATGATTGTGTTGGGAATCGGAGAGAAGCAGTAAAAAGTAAATAGTATGTAGTAAGTAGTAAATAGTCCACCAATAAAACGACTATAAAAGCAACTTGCTGATTTAGTGTATGTTGTGTGTTTGTTTATATGATAGTAGTAGCAGTCTGTCTACATACTACCTACTATTTACTATTTACTTCTTCGCTTCCCTTGTAGTCTTTTCCCTACAAAAGAAATAGACAAATCCTTACAAGCCGTGGAGATATTATACTATAATTTTGCTTAAACAAAAAAAAGACTCATAAAAAAATTTGGCAAGAGCATGGCTTACAATTCATTATTAGAAAGAGAAACAATCGGATATTCACTCAATAAGCATATGACAGATATGAAAGTAATTATTGCAGATGATTCGAAACTTATACGTGACAGGATAGCAGAAAGAGTAAGTCTAATAGATTCTGTGAGTGTTGTGGCACAAACAACAAATTCCGGTGAGACTATTAAAGAAATTGAAAAACATAAGCCTGACCTGTTGATACTGGATATCAGGATGCCCGAGGGCAGTGGGATAAATGTTTTGAAATATATTAAGAAGAACAAAACAAAGATAATAACAATAGTTGTTACAAATTACCCAATTGTTCAATACAAGAATAAATGTTATGAGCTGGGTGCTGATTACTTTTTTAGTAAGGCAACGGAATTTGATGAAGTATTTAAACTGGTTGAGAAATTGGCAAATAACAAAAGTGAATAACATGGAACCAGGAGCGAAACCCAACATCCTTGTAGTCGATGACGAAGTCACTAATTTACACTTGCTTAAAACCATCCTGAAGGCATTGGATGTAAACCTCATCGTGGCAAAATCGGGGTTGGAGGCATTATCGAAGATCCAGGATCAGGAGATTGCCCTTGCCCTGGTTGATATCAGAATGCCCGGAATGGATGGGGTTGAACTTGCAATGATAATCCGGAATGATAAAAGCAGGGGAAAAGTTCCAATCATTTTTATTACAGCACATACAAAAGATGAACTTGAACTGGAAAAATGTTATGAATCGGGCATTGTCGATTTTATCCTTAAACCCTTCCGGCACAAAATTCTTCTCAGCAAAGTGAAGGTTTTCCTGGAATTATACCGGCAAAAACATGATATTCTCGAACATCATCTGGAATTGGAAAAGTCAACGAATGAACTGGTTCAGCTCAACCAAACTATAAAGGAAAGCAACGATCTTAACAATTCACTTTTGCAAACCATCCCGTTTGGATTAGACATTGTTGATGAACATGGGAATATTCTTTTCCTGAGCGAAAATTTGGAAAAACATTTTGACGAGGAAACAATCGGTAAAAAATGCTGGGAATTATACCGCGATGATAAGTCCCAATGTTTGGGTTGTCCTTTAATATCAGGCATAAACATCGGAGAGACTTCATTTTATGAAGCGCATGGGGTCATGGGGGGAAAGATTTTCCAGATCAGTTATACCGGCATGTTGTTCCAGGGAAAGAAAGCCATGCTGGAGATATTTCAGGATATCACCTCCAAAAAACAGATTGAAAACGCGCTCATAGAGTCGGAAAAAATGTACCGTACCTTACTCAATGCCTCGCCCGAAGGCATCATCATCATCGACATAAAGGGTCGTATAACAGATATTTCGGATATTGTCCTCGAACTATTTGGCGCTGAGAATAAAAATGAATTCATTGGAGCAATTTTTTTTCATATTATTCCCCGTAAAGAAGTGAAAAAAATGAAAAACGTCCTGAGCAAGACCCGATCGGAAGGATTAGTTCAAAATATTGAGTTTATCCTGACCAGGAAAAATCAGTCTCAGTTCATCTGTGAACTAAGCACCACGCTGATCCAGGAGGCTGATGGCAAACCCAAAGGTTACATGGCCATTATTCGCGATATTTCGCAACGGAAGAAGATTGAACAGCAACTTATCCGTACAGAACGTATGGTTAGCCTTGGCGAAATGGCCTCAGCCATGGCCCATGAAATCAACCAACCTTTACTTTCCATCACTCTGGGCATTGAAAATCTGTTCCTGAAAATACAGCAGGCAAAGGTTGTGGATGATACATATTTTCATAACAAATCGGAGAAAATATTCGACGATGTTTTAAGAATCGAGAGAATCATTGATCATGTAAGGGATTTTTCACGAGATCATGACGATTACATTTTTACCTCCTTTGATATCAATGACAGCATTAAAAATGCCATTTCCATGATTTCGGAGCAATTCAAACACCATGGGATTGGCCTGACCATCAAACTTGATAAAAAAGTCCATCGCTTCATTGGAAACACCTACAGATTTGAACAGGTGATTCTGAATTTGCTGACAAATGCCAAAGATGCCTTAGAAGAAAAAATGAAAACATCAAAATCGGATTTTGAAAAAACTATAGTTATCCGGACATATCATGATGCCCATACAAATTATGTGAAGGTTATAGATAATGGAAGCGGTATAAAATCCGACGACATCCATCGAATTATGCTTCCTTTTTATACCACCAAGGAGGCAAGTAAAGGAACCGGACTCGGGCTGTCTATTTCATTCGAAATCATCAAAGAAATGAATGGGAATATCGATATTGAAAGTGATCTCTTTCAAGGCACTACATTCAGGATCACTCTCCCCATCCCTGAAATTAAAGAAAAACAAATGGTGAAAGTTCTATAACTCCATAATATGAATAAACTTAATGTCCTCATCCTTGATGATGAAAAGCGCTTTACGGAAGAATTGACTGAATTCCTGCAGGATTGCGGATTCCATTCATTTGAGGCCAACACCGGCAACCAGGGTTTGTCGATTTTAAAAAAGCAACCAATTGACTTATTGGTACTCGATGTCCGTTTGCCTGGCGTCAACGGATTGGATATTCTTAAAGATGTAAAAGTCAAATATTCAAACATGGAGGTCATCATCGTTTCGGCACATGGCGATATGGACACGGTAATCAAAGCCATGCGGTTAGGCGCCATTGACTATTTACGTAAGCCGTTCCGGCATATCGATATCCGGATCGCCATTGAACGTACCCAGAAGTTTATGTTTCTCCAGCGTAAGATCAAGCAAATAGAAGAAAAAAACTCCCTGATTTCTAAAAACCTCGAAGAACGGATTGAACGTCATTTTATTGGGGTAAGCCCGAAGATAAAGGAAGTTTTGGACATGGCCATGACAACGTCGAATTTCCCCGATACAAACGTGCTCATAACCGGCGAAAGTGGTACGGGAAAAGAGAATGTCGCGCGTATCATCCATTTTGCCAGCAAGCGAAAAGATAATATATTTTGTGCCGTCAACAGCAGTGCGGTAACCGATTCGCTGTTGGAAAGCGAGTTCTTCGGACATAAAAAAGGCTCCTTCACCGGCGCCCTGACCGACAAGAAAGGTTTTTTTGAAACCAGCGACCAGGGGACTTTATTTCTTGATGAAATCGCGGATATGCCCATAAATTTGCAGGCAAAAATGTTGCGGGCCATCGAAGAAAAAAAGATTACCCGGGTTGGGGAGACCCATCCGGTTGCAACCGACTTCCGGGTCATTTCGGCTACCAACCATGTATTGGATAAATTAGTGGAAGAAAAAAAATTCCGACTCGATCTTATTCACCGGCTTAATACATTGCATATCCATATTCCGCCCCTCAGGGAACGGACGGAAGACATTGAACCGCTCCTGCTTTATTTTGCCAAATATTTCTCCACGAAATTTAATAAACTGACCCCTCCCATCGATAAAGAGGTTATTCAAACGTTAAAGTCGTATGCTTTCCCGGGGAATGTCAGGGAGTTGAAGAATATGACCGAACGCGCCATTATCCTCAGCAAAGGGAACACATTTGGAGTTCAGGATTTTCCGGTGAAGGCCAAATCCAAATCAGTACTGACCAGGGAGGCGCAAAAGCTGAACCTGGAAGAAAATGAAGCTGATTTGATACGCCTTGCCCTGCACAACTATAATAATAATCAAAATGTCGCGGCCAAAGCGCTGGGCATTCAACGGATGGCACTCGCACGCAAGATGCAAAAGTATAATATCAGTATTATGAATAAGGATGCTCGAAAATGAGCACATGCTCGTTTTCGAGCATCTTTGCATGGCTGAAAACAGTATCAAATAGCGGTTTTATCCATTTCCTATATTTTAATACAATTTTTAATCCACTCTTTGTCTGACATTTACCGATTTTTATTTTCGGAAAACCGGATTGCTTTGTCTTCCCGGCACGCCCTTTGATTTATAAAATGCCAACGAGGTAATCCGTCCCTCATATAAAGCACGGTTTTTTTATTAACTTAATAAATAACAAAATGGCAGTAGAAAAAACAATTGGCTCATCCAGTTTGGTTGAAGTCATTGACCGCATCCTCGACAAAGGCGTCGTAGTTGATGCATGGGTTCGCGTATCACTGGTTGGTATCGAATTGCTTGCTATTGAAGCAAGAGTGGTAATTGCATCGGTTGAAACATACCTGAAGTATGCAGAAGCCATTGGGTTAACTGCAAAAGCTGCATAAACAGTGATTGTAAGCAGTTAAAAAGAGTTCTCTTGCCAGAACATCCTTATTCGTTCATTATGAAAAGCATGATTTGCCAAGAAGACTCTGATTTTTCCCCATCTTATTAAAATATTTTCCCACACACAAAAACTGATTACCTGCGATGGAACCCGCCACCCAAACCAATATCACTGATTTCATCGAGACTTTACTCACCTCCTTTGAGGTACGGATACAAAAAATAGAAACTGTCTTTAGTACTTCCGAAGCGGTAAACGAGTCGTCGCATGCTTTAATGAATGACTTCCAACATTCCCTGCAGGATCTCAGGAAAGAAAGAATGCAGTTAAATACAATGCTACGCGAAAACCTGGCTAAAAGTGGTTCGTTGCGTAAAAACGATTACGACTGCCTGATGGACGAACTTTTCCTTCTATTGGATCAGAAAGAAAAAGAAGCAGAAGATCAGTTTTACAGGTATATCGAAGATCAAAAGGCAATGGCCCTCTTGTTACGTCAAGGCATTCTTGAAATAAAAAATACTGAACAGAACGATAACAAAAAGAAAATCGAAGAGTTTAAACTGGAACTGGAAACCATTTTAAAAGCACAGCAACAAAGAAAAGAACAAGCTATCGCGAAATTCCTGGAATTTCAGAATATAAATAAAAAAATTACAAACAATTTTCAGCAGTTGCTCGATCAGGATATCCAAATATTTTGCAAAGATATTAAAAATGTAAAAAAACACTTATTGGAAGAATTAGTCTGATTATTAAACATTAAAAAATAGGAGAACAAAAAAATGGGAATAGCAAACGAAATGAAAAATCTCAGCGAAGAGATCTTAGCCTCTTATAAAAGCAGGCTTAAGGGAAATGAAGGACTTGTTATAGAAGTTCAGAAAACCCTGGATGGTTTCCGCAAAGACCAAATGGAAATGGCTGCAACGTTGAGGTCGAACGCTGCAACGCTTCATGCAAACATCGCAAAAGGACAAAAAGAACGATTGAAATCCTTTGATACGGTGATAACAGGAATCCGCAAAGATGTGAAGAATATTAAAATTTCAACTGCAGATCTGCTTAAAGATTTTACTGTTTCGCATCATGAAATGGCAGGGAAATTAAACGAAATGCTTGCCAAGGACAAGGCTGACAGGTCAAAATGGAACACCGGCAGACTGAAAAAGTTCGAAATTCAGATAAAAAGTATTCAGGATGAAGTCGTCAATATTTTTGAAGAAACTGATAAATTACTGAAAAAATTTGACAAGGAGCATCTTGAAATGACAGCCGCAATGAGGGAAGAATTGCATGCAAATCTTATCGAACGGGTGGCTTATACAAAAGAGATGTTGTTAAAGTTTCAGCAAAGATTATCGGAGATCAGCCTTGAAAATCAAAAAATGGCGAAAGAGCTCAGAAAAGACCTCTCTCAAAATGATGCACAAAGACTGAAGGAATTCAATATCACCATGACCGGTATTCAGAAGAGAGTTCATGAAATTGAGAAGTATGTTAACACATTCCTTAATGAATTTTCAACCGACAGAATGAAAGCAGCCGCTACATGGGAAAAGATGGTAGAGGCGATTGTCGCTATAAAAAAATCATTTGAGGCTGCCCCGGCGGGTAAAAAACATGCCCCGGCGCAACAAAAACCGGTAATGAAAAAGGAAGAAGCGCAGAAAAAAATCGTTGCTGAAAAGGAAATTGTGATTGAGGAAAAAGTAAAGAAAGCCGAACCTGTAGTGGAAAAGCCCAAAGTGGCTGAACCTCAAAAAGTGCTGACCCTGGAAGAAAAAGTGCTGAATTACATCAATACGCATAAAAATGGGGTAAAGGTTTCTTATATGGAAAAGCCTTTTGGCGAAACCAGGATGAGAATAGGATTTATTGCCAAGAAGTTGCTGGATGAAGGAAAAGTACAAAAGGACGACAACAGTTATTACCCGTTAGCTAAAAAATAGCAGCAATGAGCACAGAAATCAATTGCCCCTTTTGCCTGGGAACAGGAAAAGATCCATTTAATTTGCTTTCAAAGTTCTCGCAATGCCAGGTATGCAATGGATTGGGCGTTGTTGAAATAGATGAGCCATTCAGGGAGTGTGTTTTTTGTTCCGGTACCGGAAAAAATCCGCTGGGAGCAAAGGTTCCCTGTATTGTTTGCAAAGGTAAAGGGAGTAATTCAATCACCAGTGAAGTAATATGTGAAAAATGTAATGGGACAGGCAGGGCAGCCGATGGACTGCCCTGCATCCGTTGCAAAGGAACCGGATATAATGAAAGGAATAATCTATGAAACAAGAACGTAATGCCGTACTGGCACCTACGCCACAGGCTGATTTTGTTGAAACCCAATATATTACAGACATAACAAGCCGCGCGACAACTTATATCAAAGCAGGTTTTCCTGTACATTTCAGGGGACCGTCGGGAACCGGAAAAACAACCATCGCCTTGCATCTGGCAAGTAAGCTTGGACGGCATGTAGTGATGATTCATGGCGATGCCGAGTTTAAAACTTCCGACCTGATTGGTGGTGAAAGCGGATATAGTATTAGAAAACTGGATGACCGGTTTATCCATTCGGTTCATAAATATGAGGAAGATATGTCAAAACAGTGGTCGAGCAACCGCCTTACCTTAGCTGTGAAAAATGGTTTTACATTGATTTATGATGAGTTCACCCGTTCGCGCCCCGAAGCCAACAATATCCTGTTGCCGATCCTGCAGGAACGTATGATGAGTACACAATCAACCAAAGGTGAAGAAACCTATATCAAAGCGCATCCCGATTTTTGCGCCATTTTTACTTCCAATCCCGAGGAATACGCCGGTGTGAACAGAACACAGGATGCCCTCCGCGACCGGATGATCACGATAGACATTGATCATTTCGACTATGAAACGGAACTGCAGATTGTGATGGCAAAATCGCAACTTTCGTGGGAAGATGCTGAGAAAATCGTAAAAATTGTCAGAGGACTGAGAGATTCAGGGAAAACCGAATTTGATCCAACCATACGTGGATCTATCATGATTGCAAAAACGATGAGCACATTAGAAACAACACCCTCCGAATCCAAAGAATTATTTGCGCAAATTTGCCAGGATATTCTCACTTCGGAAACCAGCCGTATTGGTTCGAAAACCAACCAGGAGCGGGTAAGAGTCATAGTTAATGAACTGATTCAGCAATATTATTAATTTTGTGACCGTAAGTTATTTATAAAAAAACAGGACATTATGAAAGGTTCAACTTCTTTAAAAGGTGTTCATGGCATTAAATCGATGCAAAGCATTAAAAAAGATGCAGAGTACGATAGCCAGAATCCTGATTTTCTGAGACTTTATATGCTTGAAAAAGAACGGACGCGGTTACGGAATGAACGAACACGTTTACAATTAAGACTGGAACCGATTGAAGCAAGGCTGAAGGAAATCGAAGAATATTATACTGCCACCCTGGGAACAAAAAACAACGCCGGTTCAGATGAAAATCAGGACACAGACCAGAATGATGAAAAAATGGAATGGAAAACTGTTGGAATTAAGTACTAAAAGGAGACCTTATTATGTCAGAAAATATTTCTCATTCCGTCAAATCAACAAATCTTGCCGACATCCTCGAAAGAGTGCTCGATAAAGGGATTGTCATTGCCGGAGATATCCTGATACAAATTGCAGATATTGTAGATGTTTACAGGACAGGACAGGTTGCCATTGCTGATAAAGGATGGGCTGCTTTAGGAAAAAAGTCAGAAACCCTTGCAGGAGGTGATGCAATAAAACTATATATGAATGACATGAAAAAGTGGAAAGCTTTTTAATAATCAAACAGATATAATATAATGACCGGCACGGAAGTGGAAACTTTGGATATCCTGTTAAAAAATAAAGGAATGATGCACTATTATAAAATAGCAGAAGGATTAAGAATAAGCTCCCATTATTCCTATATAATCTGTAAATTACTGGAAAGAAAAGGGATAATTGATTTTGACACATTAGAAGAAAGAGGAATATGCCGCCTTACGGAAAAAGGCAAAACAATGATAACCGAAAATTGAGTAATATGAGTATAACTACTTCCTGCATAATCACCGGGAAAGGAATAAGTATTGTAGGGGAACTCAGAAAAAACAGCTCTGCATTAGAGCCATAATAATACTAAGGGTGTGTAATAAAATTAAGTTATAAAACATATTTGCTAATGCCTGATATACAGATTGATACTAATTATTTATGTAAGGGTTATACTATTACACACCCTAAAACAACAAAATGATAAATTGATGGAGCGGCTGGAGAAGCTGGAAGCTTCTATTAAATGAACCTAAAGACAAGGATTTTTACACACTGTCATTACCAGTATTTTTATACGTAAACAATTAATTTAAAGCATGTATCATGGAAAACAAAAAAAATAACAAAGAGAATGAATCGGATTTTGAAATTCTGGGACTGGGGGGCCTGTTCAAAGGGATCGAAAAATTGGTTGACCTTGCCGGAAAACTTCAGGATGAAAAAGAGATTACCAAAGAAGGGGAGATTAAACTTGATCACCTGAAAAAGGGTATGAAAGGAGTATATGGATTCACCATCAAATCGGCGGTTGGCGGAGGAAAATCCACCGTAGAGACCTTCGGTAATATCAAAAAAACACCGGAAGGACCTAAAGTGGAGGAGGAGCGTGAGCCTATGACCGATATGTTTGACGAAAAAGATGAAATCGTTATCATTGCAGAAATGCCCGGCATTGAGGAAAATGACTTAAAGATTGATCTTAAAGGAGACATCCTTGACATTTCGGCGGAAAGGAATACCCGGAAATATCACAAGGAGCTTCTACTTCCGGCGAAAGTTGAAAAGGAGAATATGAAGGTTAAATATAACAATGGCATCCTTGAAATCAGGATAAAAAAATAGGAATATGGCACTGTCCGGTTTAGATAACGTTGAGCTTAAATTGATCCTGTTTGGCGGGAAAGGGGGCGTAGGCAAAACCAGCTGTGCGACGGCAACCGCCATAGAGTTGTCGAAAACCTGCAAAACGCTCATTATTTCTACCGATCCGGCTCATTCCGTTTCCGATTGTCTGGGACAACAAATCGGAAACGGTATCCATCAAGTTAAGGACGTTGAAAACCTTGCAGCAACAGAAATCATTGCCGAGCAGGCATATTCCGACTTTAAAAAAGAAAATGAAGAAGAATTAAAAGAACTTTTCAAAACTTCCACTAATCTTGATGATGAGGATATTAATGATTTGTTAAGGTTATCTCTACCTGGAATTGATGAGGTGATGAGTTTAAAGACGATCATAGATTTTATTGAAGATGGACAGTTTGAGAAATATATTATTGATACTGCACCAACTGGACACGCCTTACGTCTGATTTCCTCCCCAACGATGCTTGATCAATGGATTAAGGTCGCGTCAAAAATGAGATGGAAATACCGGTATATTGTGACAAACTTTTCGGGCTCATACAAAGAAGATAAAACCGATACCTTGTTACTAAACCTGAAAAAGACGGTAAAAAAGATTGAAAGCTTGTTTGGTAATAGTGCCCGTTGCGAATTTATTCCTGTTTGTATTCCTGAATCAATGGCTGTTTCAGAAACAGGCCGGTTAATTACAAATCTCCGGGAGTCAAAATTTACGGTTCGTCAAATGATCGTGAACAACGTGATGGAATCAGACGGATGCAGTTTTTGTAAAGAAAGGAAATCAGCACAGCAAAAATATCTGGAACAGATCAACACAACTTATCCTAACCTGAACAGGGTTATTGTCCCTTTGTTTTCAAAGGAAATCAAAGGGTTAGAGCGATTGGATCAGATGAGGATGTTACTATTTAATTAATCTGAATTTTTATGAAACCTTCTCAAAATACGGTTATTCTAAAGGTCAAAGAAGCATTGGTCAAAGATGTTGGCCGGGCCATCGCAAGGATGGATCCCAAAGATATGAAAGCCATCGGGCTCGAATCAGGAGATATTATTTTAATTGAAGGCAAGCGGAAAACACCCGTAAAAGTTATGCCCTGTTTTCAGGAAGAAAGAGGAAAACAAATCCTTCAAATCGATGGTGTCACAAGGGAAAATACCCAGGCCGGCATTGACGAGAAAATCAAAATTGAGAAAACTACCTGTAAAGCCGCTTTAAAAATAAGGCTTCAACCCGAGGCAATCAGTTCACAATATAAGAGCAACGATACAAAGTATATTGGTTCTCTAATCGACGGGCTACCGGTATCAAAAGGCGATAAAGTCAGGGCTAACCTGTTTGGTTCACGATCGGTCGATTATATGGTGATCGATACGAACCCTCCCGGGGTTGTACTGATAAATCCCAACACCAAAATAGAATTAAACCTGCCAAAGCAAGGCGAAAGAAAATCATCAAAAGTATCTTATGAAGATATCGGGGGTCTTGGCACTCAGGTACAGCGTATCAGGGAAATGATTGAACTTCCGTTAAAATACCCTGAAGTATTTGAACGTTTGGGCATCGATCCGCCTAAAGGGGTTTTCCTTTACGGACCTCCGGGAACTGGAAAAACATTAATTGTAAGAGCAGTTGCCAACGAAACGGATGCTTATTTCCTGCATATCTCAGGACCGGAGATTGTGGGCAAATTTTATGGTGAAAGCGAAGAACGGTTGCGCAAAGTTTTTACTGAAGCACAGGCACATGCACCGGCTATTATTTTTATCGACGAAATCGACGCTATTGCTCCGAAGAGGGAAGATATGGGAGGGGAAAAACAAGTTGAAAAACGGGTTGTCGCCCAACTTTTATCGTTGATGGACGGGTTGGAATCGCGTGGAAAAGTGATTGTGATCGGTGCTACGAATATTCCCAATACCATCGATCCGGCGTTGCGGAGGCCCGGGCGGTTCGACCGCGAACTTTCTGTTTCGATCCCCGATAAAAAAGGCCGGCTCGAAATCCTTCATATCCATACCCGCGGGATGCCGCTGGCGTTGGATGTAAGCCTTGAAAAACTGGCTGCGGTAACCCATGGGTTCGTAGGTGCCGACCTGGAAGCGCTGGCCCGCGAAGGAGCCATGACAGCGCTTCGGAAAATTTTACCCAAGATTGATTATGAGCTGGCGGAAATTCCGTATGAACTGCTCATGAACCTCGAAGTTTCGATGGACAATTTTTACGATGCCATGAAAGAGGTTGAACCTTCTGCTATACGTGAAGTGTTTGTCGAGGTGCCCGATGTTAAATGGGACGATGTGGGTGGTCTTAACGACATAAAAGAAGCATTGAAAGAGGCGGTGGAATGGCCATTGAAATATGCCGGATTGTTTCGCAAAGCCAATACAAACCCTCCGAAGGGAATTATGCTGTACGGGCAGCCTGGAACCGGGAAAACTTACCTGGCAAAAGCCGTGGCGAGCGAGAGTGGGGTTAATTTCATTTCTGTCAAAGGACCCCAGATCATGAGTAAATATATCGGCGAATCGGAAAAAGGAGTGAGGGAACTGTTTAAAAAAGCCAAACAAGCAGCCCCTGCCATTCTCTTTTTAGACGAAATCGACAGCCTTTGTCCACGGCGTACCAGCGACAGCTCAGGCTCAAATGTTACCGACAGGGTGATCAGTCAATTCCTGACCGAAATGGATGGTATTGAAGATCTCAAAGGAGTAGTGGTTTTGGCTGCTACAAACATGATCGACCTGATTGATCCGGCGTTGTTACGAAGCGGCAGGTTCGACCTGATGTTTGAACTACCGGCCCCCGATGAAAAAACCCGGGAAAAAATCTTTGAAATCCATACCGGCAGCAAACCTTTGCACAAGAGTGTTAACCTGAAAAAACTGGCTAAGGAGACGGAAGGTCTGGTAGGCTCCGATATTGAGTTTATTTGCAGAAAGGCATCCGTTATGGCTATCCGTGAAATAATTGAAACCATGAAGGAGCAGGATGAGGAACCGGATGTTAACATTATTATTAAAGAAAAACACTTTGAAGAGGTTGTTCAGCTTGTCAAAATGCAAAACCTTATAAAAAAATAAAAGATGGATAATGACATAAATACAAAAGGACTCTACATATACGGGATCATTCCGACCTGTTATGAAGCAGAGAAGTTCAGGGAATTAGACAGTATCAATGTCTTTAACATCACGTTTGAAAAAGTCTCAGCCATTGTTTCCGAAAACAGTGTGATTGATTACAGGCAATTGGGCACAGAACCGCTTGCAAGGTTACTGATTGATCATCAGAAGACAATTGAAAGCCTAATGAATATGGGATTTACCACGATCATTCCCATGCGGCTCGGCTCCTTCGCCAATAATACTACAGAAGTACTCAAAATTCTTGAAAATGGGTACGATCTGATCATGGAAATCTTTGAAAAAGCAAACAACCTTCTCGAAATCGATATCGTTGCGACCTGGTCGGATTTTAGCCAGATTCTGGCGGAAATTGCGGTAAATCCTCAGGTTGTTGAAATGAAAGCAAAAATCGGGAAAAGTAAAATCAGCATTACACAATCCGATCAGTTAACCATCGGTTATCTTGTCAAAAAAATTCTTGATAAAAAAAATGCTGAATATGCCACAAAAATTATCGAAGCACTTAACCCTTTTTGCCAAAGCACAAAGCAACATGAGGTTATGAATGATCAGATGGTATCCAATACTGCATTTTTGGTGAATCAAAGTCAATCGGCTTTACTTGAAAAAGCCCTTGATCAATTGGATGAAAAATTCAATGGCAAACTTAATTTTAAACTTGTAGGTCCTCTTCCATGCTATAGTTTTTACACCCTCGAAGTAAAAGAGCTGCATTTTGAGGAAATAGAATCGGCTAAAAAGGAACTTGGATTGAACAATTTCATATTCGAAAAAGATATTAAACAAGCTTACCTCAATAAAGTTAAGCTATTTCACCCCGACACGAATCCGGGCGATGACAGCGCCGTAATTTTTAACCGGATCAATAAAGCATATCAAACCATGCTGGATTATGTAAATGTCCTTAAACCCGCATCATGTGAGTACCAATTTTCACTGTTGATTGATGCAGTGGCCGAAAATTCATTTTTTCTAAAAATAAAGGAATAATATGCAAAAAGACGGCAAATATATTTATTGCATCATTGCTTCGGACTACGATTTCAATTTTGGGCCCATCGGGGTCGGAGGGTGCGGTGATCTGGTAACTACCATCGGATTTGAAGGATTATGCATGGTGGTGAGCGATCATTCGTTAAACAAGTTTGTGGTGAATCCTGAAAATATGCTGGCTCACCAGAAAGTGATCGAAGAGGTGATGAAAGAATTCAACAGCATACTACCTTCAAGATTTGGGGTCATTGCAGCTACGCCGGATGAAATACGGAACCTGCTCAACCGGAGGTATAGTGAATTTATGGAATTGCTGCGCACATTCGAAAATAAAGTGGAGGTAAATGTCAAGTGCACCTGGAAAAATATGGATGGCATTTATAAAGAAATCGATGAGGAAAATGCAGCCTTTAAAAAAATTAAGCGGGATATTAAAAAGGAACATGATATAAGCCGGCAAAAGGAAAAAATGGCCGAAGCCGGGAAGATGGTTGAGAAAGCGCTCAAAGAAAAAAAAGAAAAAGAGGCCGAATCAATGCTGATTGAATTTAAGAAGGTTGTATTTGAATATAAGCAGAACAAAACAACCGGCGATGCCATGTTTTTTAACGCTGCTTTTTTGATTAACAGCGGCCGGGAAAAGGAGATCGATAATATTATGTCAGATCTGGGCGAGAAGTATAAAGACAGTATCGATTTTAGTTATACCAGTCCTATGCCGATATTCAATTTCATCGACTTGAAGATATTTCCGGAGAAATGGGAAACATAAAAAAATGATGGAAAAAGACAAAGACAAGGAAGGCATTTATTTATATTGCATTATCAGGCATACCGGTGCGATTGAATTTGGCCCTATCGGTATTGGTACCCGTGCCGACAGGGTGTATGCAATCAGCTATAAGGATATATGCGCGGTTGTTAGTCAATCGGCGGTGATGAGATATGAGGCGAGGCGGGTTAATTTAACAGCCCATTCATTGGTTTTAGAAGAAGTAATGAAGCAATTCTCTATTCTTCCCATAAGGTTTTCAACGATATCAGGATCATACAATGAATCAAAGATTTTAAAAATTCTTGAAAAGGAATATGATAAGTTTTCGGATTTATTAGAAAAAATGGAAAGTAAAAAAGAGCTGGGACTAAAAGTATTGGCGCTGGAAGAGCCTATTTATAAATACATTTTGGATAAACACGATGATATCCGTGCATTGAAAGACAAGCTGGCTAAACTGGATCCCGACAAGGCGCATTATCAGTTGATAAAAATCGGGGAGATGGTTGAAAAGGCGCTTATTAAGGAAAATTCGAATTTCAACGATGACATAATAAGTGTGCTGACCCCGCTGGCGGATGAGGTGAAAGTTAATGACAAATATGGCGAACGGATGATTTTAAATGCAGCTTTTCTGATTAAAAATGAAAAGGAAGTGGAATTTGATCAGGTCATCAATGCTTTGGATGAAAAATACAGGAACCTGCTCTCATTTAAATATGTAGGAACGCTGCCTCCATATAATTTTGTAAACCTTGTTATAAATACGCAGGGGGGTTAATATGATAATTAAAGGGATCATCTTCATCGCGAAAAAAATTGATGAAATGATACAAAAAGAGGTATCCGATGAAGGCAGGATTAAAGAACGCCTCATGGCATTGCAATTAAAGTTTGAAATGGATGAAATCAGTGCGGAGGAATATGACAAACAAGAAGAGGAACTACTTGGATTGATTGAAAATATAAGGTTAAATAAAGAAAATAATCACTAACACTAAAAAAAACATTATGAATGCATTTACATGTCCGAAATGTGGAAAAGTAACCGGAGGAAATGAAAAGTTTTGTAATGCCTGCGGGCAGGCGCTGAATATCATTTGTCCGGAATGTGGCGAAACCTGGCGATTTATGTTCGACTACAAATTTTGTCCGGGATGCGGGCACAGTATGAAGCAACCGGGAGCAAAGAAAACTAAACCGTAAGATCATATTAGCTGAATTATTCAAAAATTTTAAAAAGGAGAACAAAGACATGAGTAAAGTAATAGAGGTTAAAACTGCTGTTGTTAAGTTTCTGAAGGAAAATATTCATTGCCGTGAAATAACGGTCATCAAGCTTGATAAAGTGAATGACAACTGGGAGGCGATAGCAGAAGTGTACGAGGATGATTCATTTTTGAAATCAATGAACATGCCGCCAAAACAATCAAGGGTCTTCTATTCTGTTAAGTTGGATGATAACTTGGAAGTCCAGTCTTATGAAAGAAAAAGTTTAGAACAAATACAGGAGTAATAAAAGATGGAAGGATTATATCTGTATTGCATAAGGGACAAAACACCGGGCGATACCATATTCCCTTCAAAAGGGATTGATGGGATTGGAGAGGTTTTTACCCTTCCTTACCACGAACTGGAAGCAGTGATAAGCGGGGTTTCTTTACAGGAATTCGAATCGGAAGCAATTCAAATTAAGGCGCAGGACGACCTGAACTGGATTAAAGAAAAGGCGGTCATTCATGAAAGGGTCATCGAACAGGCGATGATAAAAGACAATAAGAATTTGGGATTAATACCAATGGGTTTTGGTACCATTTTTAAAGAAGAGGCAAACCTTGTAGAAACCTTAGACAAAAAACATGAAAAGATTAAACAGGTTTTAGACAGTATTCGGGGAAAGCAGGAATGGGGACTAAAGGTGTATCTGAACGATAGAACTATTTTAGAAAAGAACATTAAAGAGGCAAATGAAGCTATAAAAGAGAAGGAAAGGGAGATTGCCTCTTTACCCGAAGGTATGGCTTTTTTCATGGAAGATGATCTAAAAGCGATCGTTGACAAGGAAGTGAATACTGAATTAAACGCCATAATGGATGTTCTTTTTGAAGGTTTAAGAAAGCATGCCGTTGATTCTGTCAGGAATAAGATATTAGAAAAAGAGTTGACTGGAAGAAATAAGCCCATGGTTTTAAATGTAGCCTATTTAATCTCCGATGAAAAAGTAGATGAGTTTAACAAGGAAGCAGAGCGCATGAAACAGGAGATTCAGGAAAAAGGATTTTGCTTCGAATACAGCGGTCCCTGGCCTGCGTATAATTTTACTAAATTCTAATTACTATGGATAGTACAAATGACAATGTAACCCTTGTTGATGTCCTCGATAAGGTAATAGAAAAAGGAGTGGTGATCAATGGGGACATTGTCATACGGGTAGCAGATATCGACTTGGTATATTTGGGGTTAAAGCTAGTTCTTACATCAGTTTCCAAGTTAGAGGAGATCTCAGGTAAAAGTTTGAGCTGTAAAGAAAAAGAGGCAACACCTGAGGATATAGCTTATTTGCAAAAATTGCAGCGAGAAATCAGAAAAGCGGAAGAAAATATACCAAAGATAATTGATGCCAGCGACCCTCAGAAGACTGAGCAAGGTTTGGCCCAATTGGTTTTAACACTGCTCGAATTGATAAGAAAACTAATGGAAAAGGAAGCTTTCCGAAGAGTGAGGAAAGGGACTCTTTCTTCAATAGAAATTCAGAAGCTGGGTTTAAGCCTGAAAGCAGTACAAAAAAAGATAAAAGAAGTTCAGGCAATCTTTGGCATCGACGATGAGGACTTGAATATAGATTTGGGACCTCTGGGAAATTTGATGTAATAAAAAATTGAAAATCAACAATTAATTTAACACAGAAGGGAGAATAATATGTCAGAACAAATGATGCACTCAACAAATTCAACCGGTCTTGCTGATATCTTAGAGAAGGTACTGGACAAAGGAATTGTCATTGCCGGGGATATTCAGATAAAGATCGCTGATGTTGAACTTTTAACTATAAAAATTAGATTACTGGTTTGCTCTGTTGATAAGGCAATGGAAATGGGAATAAGCTGGTGGGAAACCGATTCCTTTCTGTGTTCAAAAGCTCAGGAGGCGGAGAAAGAGCAGAAAATAATAGACCTTGAAAAAGAAAATTCAATTCTAAAAGCTGAGTAAAAATGGAAATTAGAGAACTTGCGATAATAGCTAAAAGAGAATTGGAAGAACTCACAGGGTTCACCTCGCCCAATGTGATAGGAATAGGCAAAAGAGAGGACTTATGGTACATTACTATCGAAATAATTGAAAAAAAGTCTGAAGCAGCCAACCTCGAGGTACTTGGGATTTATGAGGTAAGGCTCGATACTTCCGGCGGCTTCATCGGCTATGAAAGGACAATGATGAGAAAGCGGGGCGATATTCTCAGGTGAAGGATGTATTAGATGATTGTTTTAAGAACATAAGATTATAAATACAAAATAGCAAATGAAAACCCTGATCTATATTCCAATCATCCATTCTGGCGCCGATATGGGTTCCATGGCAGCCGAGCTAACCCGGAAGGGTGTTGATGAATTTGGAAGAGAATTTTGGGAAACACATGTTGATACTGTTAACAAATACTGGGAGTTAATAAGCCAGTGTTGTGATACAATTGATCTTGGCGACAAAGCTGTGAAAATATACCAGGATGGAATGGTTGCGGATGGAGAGATCGCAATGAAAATCATTGAAGACAGCATAAAGGCAGGAAGTAAGAATTATGAAATTATTTCAAGACTGGTCAAACGGGGAGCTATTATTGTACAAACAGAGGATATTTCGATGGTTAAAAAAGAGATGGAAATGCTCAAATCGATACCCTCTTCCGGCGCATTAATCGTGAAACTGATCAGCATTTTCAGGTTTAAAATTAGCCGATCCAAACTGTTAAACCAACGGGATGAGTACATTGCCGGCAGGATCGCTGCAACACTCGGCCCAAATGAAACGGGCATAATTTTTCTTGGGGCTTATCATAATATTTCAGATAAACTACCGAAAGATATAATAGTAAATGAACTAAAAGAAATCCATAAAGTAAGAGAATACCAAAAACTCCTTCCGTTCCATGTCAGGAAAAAACAACGTTTTGAAGAACTCTCTCAATACCTGATGAAAAATGTAGTGGCTGAGGGGCTAATATAAGAAAATCTTTGAATCCTTATTTTCGACAAAAGCTAAGGGTATTGGACTTGCACTTACGAAAACCCTGGTTGAAGGAAATGGAGGTACTATAGAAATAAAGGAGGAAAAAGAAGATGAAATACAAAGCAAACATACTTCTGGTGGATGATAATGTAAGCCTAACAAGGACCTTATCCCTGATCCTTGGTCGAAAAGGCTATGAAGTTAATACTGCCGAAACCGGATTCGAAGCAATCGATTTGATTAAAGAAAAACCGTACGACATAATTTTTATGGATATTAAGATGCCGGTAATGGACGGGGTGGAAACCTTCAAGAAGATAAAAAAAATAAGGTCTGATGCAGTGGTTATGATGATGACCGCCTATTCAGTTGACGACCTTGTTCAGGAAGTAATGCAGGAAGGAGCATATGGCATTATTTATAAACCATTGGATATTAACAAAGTGGTCGGAATTATCGAAGAAGTAACGAAAATAAAAAATATAACATAATATTTATAGAAATACGCAATACAATAAATATCATAAAAAATATTAAACTATATAAACCCCAACATGAGTAAAAACGAAAAAATTCTGATTGTCGACGATGATGAAAATATTTGTAAAACGTTATCGCTAATTCTTGAGAAAAAGAATTACAGTGTTGATGTAGCTCATACAGGGAAGGAAGCAACTGAACTGATGAAGCATGGACCTGTTAATATAGTCCTTCTGGATATTAGACTCCCTGACATGGAAGGAATTGCCCTTATGTCAACCTGGAGGAAAAAATATCAGGAAACTGATATCATTGTGATTACTGGACATTCCACTGTGGATTATGTAGTGAAGGTTGTTAACCAGGGAGCATTTGCATTCCTGATTAAGCCGCTGGTCATGGATCAGTTATTCGCGCTGATAAATTCACTGATGAAAAAACAGCATATGAACAGGGTCCTGCTTTCGATCAGGAACGTGAACCAGATGATTGTGAAGGAAAATAGCCCGGACCAGCTCATACAGAAAGCCTGCAGGCTTCTAACGGAGCAGCGTGGATATAAAACAGCATGGATAAACCTGGTTTCAGAAAATGGCAAATGGGATACATCTGCCGAATCCGGTATAGGAAAGAATTTCTCAGCTTATAAACAGCAGCTGAAGGATGGTAAAATCAGCCAATGCTGTAAAAAGGTGTTAAAAATTTCGGGCACACTGGTTATTAGACCATCAGATATCGATTGTGTTGACTGCCCGCTTCATGGACCTGATTGCGGCCAAAAGATGATGCTGACCCGGATTGAGTATGAGAAAAACATATACGGAACGCTGGCTGTCACTCGACTGGAGGAAATTATTATTGACAAGGAAGAATTATCACTTTTTAACGAAATGTCAGGCGATCTCGGATTTGCCCTCCATGACATTATCTTGTCGGAAAATTTCAAAAAATCACATGCCGAGTTACAA
>Ga0307991_1000410_pt1 | contig 31039 bp, 24 predicted proteins | sample EllFjometagen131_FD_203146 | JGI IMG/M metagenome (GOLD analysis project Ga0307991, IMG submission 203146) | Marine microbial communities from Ellis Fjord, Antarctic Ocean - #131 | ecosystem: Environmental > Aquatic > Marine > Unclassified | place: Southern Ocean | collected 2014-10-08 | reverse complement strand
TGTTTTCGTGTAATTGTACTACAGCAATAAAAGCATTTTTTTTATTCATAACATTTGATTTGCTGTAAAACTATAAATATAAAGGATTGTAGAGCATCTGAGCAACCAATTTGTCTATTAAGCCGAATTTAGAAATTAAAATTTGGGAAAATTTATTGTATTAATAAAAATAGCATCACGCATCCGAAACAAAGCATTATTTCACAATAAAAATTTTCCTCGTTTCGGTTTTAGTTCCATTAATCATTTTTAAGAAATATTGTGCATTTGGTAAATCCGAAAGATCCATTTTAAAAGTTGAATTATATTCAAAATCAATTTCTTTTTCATACAGTTTATTGCCATAAAGTGTAAATATCTGAACTGTGATATTATTTAAACTTGTTGGGTTAGAAATGATCAAAGTGCTTGAGGGAGGGTTTGGATAGACTTGTACCGAATTTAAATTATCACCTTCCGGGATATTAAAAATCGAATCACAAAAAACATTAGATGAACATTCATTTGATGCTGTTAGGCAAACATAATATATTCCATAATCTTTAAATTGATGAGAAGGATTTTGTTGTGTAGAATAACTTCCATCACCAAAATCCCAATACCATGAAATAGGATTTATTGATATATCAGTAAAATTTCCAGTTTTGTTTTGTACCGCATTACTACTTTCAAACTCATAAGGCTTTGTGCGTCCAGACGGACTTATTTCAGTCGTATGTATAAACTGCTTTTACTTTGCAAAATTGTTAAGAATTAGTATATATAAGTTCTGAAATTTTTTTACTTAATTTTTGTCTTGAGTATTTTTCAAACTCGTTATTTTCAATCCAAAGATGTCCATTAATTTTCCATAAATCAATTAATTCTGAAAAATATTTTAATAAAACTTTTTCTTCATTTCTTTCAAATACTCTGCCTGCTTTGCATTCGTTAATAATTTTTGCAGAATCACCATCTTTAGGGGCAATTCCAATAATTGTTTTTCTAACGGCTAAATACTCGAAAAGTTTACCAGCTATTCCTTTGTCATTTTTTGTTTTCGGGAAAATATAAAATAATAAAGTGCTCGAAATCAAGTGTTTAATTAATTCATTGTGATTTACATAACCTATAGGTTCATATATTTCAGTAAGCTTATTTTTATCAATCAATTTTTCAATATCCTTTGCTACATTTCCAAGCATACGAAGTTTAAAATTTATTTCTTTAAAATTTGTTTTAATGTGAGATAAGACTTTAAAAAAAATATCCGGTGCATAATTTTCAGAAATAGTCCCTGAGTATGTAATTATGAAATCCTTTGATTTTTTATTTTCAAAAATAAATTCTTCTTTATCAAAACCATTTGTTATTATCTGAAATTTATTTTCTGTTTGTTTACTTATTTTGGATAACAATAAATTTTTGTTCGATTCACAATTTGATATTACTTTATCCGCTGTTTCAAGAACTTTTTTTTCTCTTTTTTTGTCTCTTTTTTTGACGAAATTTAAGTGAAGTAAATCGTCGTAATAATAAATATCAGTCCATGGGTCGCGGAAATCTGCAATCCATCTGATGTTTAATTTCTGTTTAAGTTTTAAACCAATTAATTGTGTTGAGTGTGGTGGACTTGTTGTAATTACAGTTTCAATTTTATTCTTCAAGATAATTTCTTTTGCTTTTTTAAAAGCATATTTATTCCAACCAACACGAGCATCAGGAATAAAAAAATTGCCCCGAATAAAACGTAAAACAATTTGCAAAATGCTTTTTTTATTTACGTTAGTAAAACCTCCATAAGGAACATTTTTTTTCCCTAATAATCCGGATAATATATTTAAGGGTTCAAAAGACTTAGTTTTAATAACAGTTAAATTTGGGCTAATATCCTTAATCAGGCTCTTGTCAGTTTGAGGATATGAAGCATATTTTGAATCAACCGTTAAAATTATTGGTTCAATATCAAATTCAGGAAGATATTTTGAAAATTTCAACCATCTTTGTACTCCTGCCCCTCCACTTGGAGGCCAGTAGTAAGTTATGATGAGAACCTTTTTCATTTTAATTTAATGACTTTAGATTTATTTTTTTGTTTATAAGTTTGCATAAATTCATAATACAAGCCTCCAATCAACAATATAATCAATAATAATGAGCTAATAAGTGAAATGGATTCTCCAATAGAATAAACTTTTGGTTCGAATTTAAATACAATCTCATGTTCACCTGCAGGAATTATCATTGCTCTCAAAACATAATCTGTTCTGAAATGGGGTGTAAGTTTTTCATCAACATAAGCATTCCAGCCTTTTTCGTAATATATTTCAGAAAATACCGCTAATTGGTCTTTCCCTGAATTAAATTTATATTTTAGCTCATTTGGTTTGTAATGTGTGAGTTTGATGTTCGCAGTGCTGTCGATTCCAAATTGATATCCTGTTAGTTGTTGCTCAAATCTTTTGTCAACAACTGCTGATTGTTTTAAGTTGTACTTATTTAGAAGATCAATTTCTTCATCGGCATTTTCGGCAATAATATAGTTATCTACAAACCAAGCATTTCCATAAGCAAAAATATTTCTTATTGGAGCTTGTGCAGGATCAGAAATAATATATTTTGTATTTAGCATATTTAAAACTGATAATTTTGATAATCCTTCTGTTACTTCACTATAATTAGGATTGCCTGAAAATATCTCAATTATTTTTTGTTGTTCAACAGTGATATTATGCTCAATTAATTCTTGATATCTTCTAAGTTTAGCACCATGATATCCTCCAATAGATTTATGAAAATAAGAAGTGCTGGCATCATTAAATGTGCTTACCGCCATATTTAATACTCTGAAGTTAGGGTCTGTATCTTTGATTATTTCCTGATCGGCAATCGTAGCCTGAAATGGTTTTTCAACTTTTGATTTTCTTACAAAATTATCATTGTTTAAGTATCGCTGACTAATTGGAACTAAATCAATTAAAAACAATGCTCCAAGAATTAAAATAAAAATGCTTTTGTTGATCTTTTTTATTGAGAACAGCCAGATTGTTGTTGCACCCGCAATTATAAAGAAGAAACTTCTGAGAGTGTCGGATCTGAAAATTGTTATTCTTGCCGTTTCGAGATTTGCCATAAACAAATCTAAGTGTTGAGTGTTTGATTCGCTTTGTCGATATTTATCAAATTGCTCAATTTCCATCTGGCTTAAAAACCCGAAAAAAGTATCTGGTAATAAATAAAAAATTATTGAAAGTCCGCCTGTAAGTCCTAGTGCAATGAAGAATTTGTTTTTAAATTTTTTAATGATACCGGGGTCTTTTAATATTTCGTTTACTGCTAGAATTGCAAGTAATGGAATACATAATTCTGCAATAACCATGGTCATTGACACCGCCCTAAATTTATTATATCCTGGAACATAATCGAGGAAAAAATCTGTAAGAGGCATAAAATTTTTGCCCCACGAAAGAAATAATGCCAAAATAGTGGCTGTGAGAAGTACCCATTTAAATCGCCCTTTAACAATAAATAAACCGAGGATAAAAAGAAAAATAATTATTGCACCTGCATATACCGGTCCTGAAGTAAATGGTTGATCGCCCCAATATTGGTTTTGTTGTGCTACAGGATTTTTGAATTGACTGTCAACATTTTTCATGGCTTTTTTGTTATTGCCTAGAACACCCGTTGCTCCACCTTTTGTATTTGGGATCATTAAAGAAAACGATTCAGAAACACCATAACTCCATGCAGTGGCATAATCTTTATCAAGACCGCTTGTTTTGTTTTCTTTGTTATTAGTGAGTTCCGACTTTCCACGGATAGTTGTCTTGCTATATTCGTATGTTGCCCATAAATTTGTAGAAACTGTTAAAACAGCCAATATAGCAGCAGCAATCAATATTCCTAAAGATTTAAGAAAATGCAGATAGGTTTGTTCTTTTATTGAATATTCTATTTCAAAAATTCCAAGAATGATAACAATAAGAAGCAGATAATATGTTATTTGCGGATGTCCTGCCTCAAGTTCAAGTGCGAGAAAAAGGGCAGTTAAAATTCCGCCAAGGATATATTTTCCTCTAAAAGTAAGAATTATTCCGGCAAGTACCGGAGCCATGTATCCAATGGCATGAGCTTTTGTATTATGCCCTGCTTCTATAATTATGAAAAAATATGAAGAAAAGGCAAAAGCTATTGCACCCACAATGCAAAGCCAGGGATCTACTTTAAGAACAATTAACAAAAAGAAAAATCCAAGAAAGTATAGAAAAACTAAACCTGCAGGATTACGTAATCCTATCTTAAAAAAATCATCAAAAAACCTTACGAAATTTGTTTTGTACTTTACAGATATTTGATAAGCAGGCATTCCACCAAACATTGAATTTGTCCATAATGGCTCGTCTCCGGTTTTATCGCGAAAATCAACAATTTCTTTCGACATTCCTTTGAAATTCTTAATATCAGCTTGTTGAAGTTTTTTTCCCAGGATTAGAGGATTGAAATAAATCATTGTAATAAGAACAAATATTAGAATGCCAATGATGTATGGTAGTGTTTTTTTTAATTGAAATTTTTCCATTATTGTGGATTTATCTTTTAATATTTCGATTTTTAGAATTTACTAAAATACAATTTTGTTTTTACACCGTGTTTTGTAATCGGAGAATTATTGTGGATTTATAATTTTACTGTAAAACTATTGATAATAATATGTTTGTGCATTATTATTTTTATAATATAAAACATACAACCATCTATTTATCAATGTCCTCAAAATCCACATATTCACCAAAATCATTATCATCTTTTTTTTCTTTGGTTTTAGGAATATGATCAATATTTACATCTCCGGCATTCTTTTTATTTGCATAATTATTCTCGACATTTTGTTTATAATTTTTTTGGGCATTTTTCATAAAACGTTTTAACAGCCATGGAAAAATGTATTTACCAAAAAGTCTGAAAAAATAGTAAATGAGAATAAATATGAAAATTATTTTTAAAAGCGTGTTCATAATTAAAAGCAATTTTTTTTATTCAAAATAATAATATGAATTATTTTGCGAAGATATTGTTTTTATATAAACAAAAAAAGGAAGGCAGCGCAAAGCTACCTTCCGAATTTATGATTATATATTTCAGCCTACGATATCATTAATGATATCAGAAAGTGTTATTCATCAGAAACTGAAAGTTTATGTCTCCCTTTTGCTCTTCTGGCGTTAATGATTTTACGCCCGTTTACACTTGACATTCTCTTTTTGAATCCGTGTTTATTTTTTCTTTTTCTGTTCGACGGTTGATATGTTCTCTTTGTTGACATTTTATTATATGTTTTTTTGGGAGTGCAAAAGTATGTCTTTTTTTAGAAACCGCAAATTATTTCTAAAATATTTTTAAAAAAAAGACATTGACCGTAATGGTTAATAATTACAAGTCAATGTCCTGTGCAAATTTATTTTCTTGGAATATTTATCAAAGTCAATAATAAAAAGTCCCAGAATTTTTTAACAGTTTCGATATTCACTTTTTCATCAGGTGAATGAGGGCTTCTGATTGTTGGTCCGAAGGAGATCATATCCCAGTTTGTGTATACTGATCCTAAGATTCCACATTCAAGTCCTGCATGAATAACTTTTACAGCTGGAGTTTTGCCAAAATTATCCTCATAAACTTTTTTCATAGTAGTAAGAATTGGAGAATCAACATTTGGTTTCCATCCCGGATAATCACCTGCTTGTTCTGCTTTAGCACCAAGATCACTTAACATTTTGAAGATGCTATCAGAAAGTTTCATTTTATCATCATCAGAAGCACTTCTTTGAAGTGAGCATATTTCAACAAATTTATCATTTGATTTCACAACAGCCATATTTGTTGAAGTTTCAACAACGCCAGGAATTTTTTTGTCCATTGCTATCGGTCCGTTTGGGAATTTATCTACTGCTTCAAAAACTTTATTCTGAATTTTTTCTTCAATTAAAAATGCAGGGATTTTTGTTGTGTCAACATTAATAAGTAATCCAGGATCAGCATTTTTAAATTCTTCTTTTGCTTCAATTTCGTAATTGGCAGCAAACTTTTTAAATTCTTCTTTATTTGCTTCAGGAACTACAATAATTGCAGTTGCTTCTCTTGGGATTGCATTTCTTAAGTCACCACCTTCGATAGCAGCTAAACGTAAACCGAATTTTTCAGCAGAGTCTTTTAATAATTTTACAAGAATTTTGTTTGCATTTCCACGTCCATAATTAATATCAAGACCTGAATGTCCTCCTTTAAGTCCGGTAACAATAATTTTGTATGCAGATTGGTTTGATGGAACTTCAACTTTATTGTAATTGAAAATACCGTTAGTATCGATACCACCGGCACATCCGATATAAAGCTCGCCTTCATCTTCCGAATCAAGGTTGATGAGAATATCAGCATCAAGATACCCTGATTTAATTTCGTTTGCACCTGTCATTCCGGTTTCTTCATCCGTAGTTAAAAGTACTTCAAGTGGTCCGTGTGAAATGTCAGTTGCCTGTAGAACAGCAAGTGCAGCAGCAGCTCCAATTCCGTTGTCCGCGCCAAGAGTTGTGTCTTTTGCAGTTACCCAGTCTCCATCAATGTATGCTTTGATAGAATCTTTGTTGAAGTCGTGTTGCGAACTGCTATTTTTTTGTGGAACCATGTCGAGATGGGCCTGTAGTACAACAGTCTTCAAATTTTCCATGCCTTTGGTAGCAGGCTTTTTTATTATTACGTTTTTGATTTCATCTTTGAAAGTTTCTAATCCAAGTTTTTCGCCAAAATTTACGGCAAACGCCTGAATTCTGTCTTCGTTTTTTGAAGGACGCGGTACTTGACACATGTCTTCAAAAATTTTCCAAAGTGCGGTAGGTTTTAATTCACTAATTTCACTCATTTTATTTCCTCCTGTTTTTTTATTTTGAAATGTATTAGTTAACAATTGAACATTTCTATTAAATTACTATAATTATTAACTAATACTTAAATTTATTTTTATCTTATTTTACTTTATTTATTTAAGCTTTTTTTATGAGGGTAGCTCAAGACCATAACCTTGTTTTTCATCTGCTTTTTTAAGCATGAAAGCTAAAAAGATAGCCAGCACTCCCAATCCAACTAACATTAAAATAGGAGTAGTGTAATTAAATGCAGGAATTTCATGAGTTACATATTGCATCTCTTGCATTTTTTTGCTAATCTCAACATTACTTAATCCCTGTGCTTCCAGATTATTCCTAACTGATTCAATTTTTGCAACTACATCTGGATTTGCTTTATCTAATACCCAGCCTATGCCTTTAAAGAATGCATTTAATCCCCAGTTCTGTATTGTGAACATAGCAGCATATGCAGTTCCTAATTTGTTTTCTGCAACAATTTTTGCTACTGATGGCCACATGGCAGCAGGTACAAGAGAAAATGCAACTCCAAGTGATAATAATCCCAAATAGCCAAGATAGACATTATCAAAAACAGATAATGACAAATGAGCAAATATTAATAATAATGCTCCAAGAATCATTAATGACGCTGCCTTTCCTTTATTATCAACAATTTTACCAAAAATTGGTGTAAATAAAATTGAACCTAAAGGAATAAGACTTGCAGTCTTAGGTCCGTTTTGCAACCATAATCCAAGTACATCAGAAAGGGAATAAATAAATGCTATAAATAATAATATAATGACTACAACCGAAGTGGTTTTCCCTTTGCTGCTTTTAAATTTGGCAGGTACAAGAGTGATTGCTAAAGCGAAAACAAATAAACCGAGATAAATAGATAAGTTGCCTAATATTTTGCTTCCAAACAATATGACTGTAGCCTCAGCAGGTAGGTCATAAGAAAAGCTGAATTTATTTATTAAAAGATCGGGTGCGTATTGCATAAATGGAAATACTGCAGAATAGAAAGTTACACAAAGTAATGCAATAAAAAGAAATGATCTATTTGTGATAAGTTTTACTAAATCAGACATTCTGAAAGGCTCTTCATTTTCTTTTTCCAGACCTTTTCTTTGTTTGTCAAGTTTAACATCAAATATTAAATAAAATAAGAACATTAAGAATCCTATTCCGATTAATGTTGCGGCAAAGTTAACTGCCGGTGATACAACACCTGCTCCAATATCAATTGATAATGCCTGACCTAATGTTGATCCTAATCGTCCAAATCCCATATTGATTGCCATCGCCAAAGCAAGTTCATATCCTTTGAACCATTTTACGATTGTCCTCATGGCTATAACACACATTATTTCCAGTCCTGAACCAAATATTAATCTACCAATCATCATAATCCAAAGCTGATCATCAGGATTGCTTGAGAAAGTTCCCGCTGCACCTAAAGCAGTCAAAGCAGCTCCACCGGTTGCAAGTAATCCAAAAATGATTCCGGTAAGTTTGATGCCCCATTTATCCAGAATAATTCCTCCAATGATTATCATCCCGAATACATTTGCCCAAGTTGTCCATTGTATTAATGTTCCAAACTGACTGCTTGTAATACCCATTTCGGTGATCATAATTGGTTTAATGCCGGAAAAGAAATCCTGAAACCAATATGTACCAAAGGTGATACCGCTTATCAAAACCAATACTACCCATCTAAACCCTGCTGAATCCCTCAGCGTTTTCTTAATTGTGTCCATGTTTTATATTTAAATTATTTTTTAAAATTTCATAAGCGGCAAATATAAGATTATTTCAGTAATGATTGATAAATAATTAACAATAGAATTTTGTTGTTTATGAATAATGAGGTTGATCAAAAAAGTAAAAAATGTAATGATAGCTATCCGTGCGTATGGTTCTTAAAAATGTGAACAACTTTTTTTGTTTCAAAAAAATCTTCAGTAAAGAAATTGTTAAGATTATAAATTTTGTATGATTTTTTTAAAGATTTAAGTTCCTCATTTAAGTCCCCACCTTTAAGATATAAAATGCCATTTGGAATGTTGTTAGAATTTTTTGTGTTGATACTGGTTTTTATCCAATTATAAAAAACATCTAAGGAAGTTACAGCACGACTCACAATAAAATCAAATTTTTCTTTTACTTCTTCTACTCTAATTTGTTGAGCAATCACATTATCTAGTTCAAGTTCTTTTGCTACATTATTTACAACTTTAATTTTTTTACCGATTGAATCTGCAAGAAAAAAAATTGCTTCAGGAAAAAGAATCGCAAGAGGAATACCCGGGAAACCACCACCTGTGCCGGCATCCATTATTTTGGTGCCATTATTAAATTCAATGATTTTTGCAATTCCTAACGAATGTAAAACATGGTGCAGATAAAGATGCTCAATATCTTTACGTGAAATAACATTTATTTTGGAATTCCACTCACTGTAAATTTTCTGAAGCTGATTGAATTTATTTATTTGTTCATCAGTAAGGGAGGGAAAATATTTTTGAATTATTTCCATTTATGATTTTGATTTTTTATTTTATTATTTTTTGAAAGGATTTCAGTATTGAAGTAACATTTTCCCAGTAATCCTAACATTCCCGATTCCTAAAGGAAATCCGTAGGGATATTCCTTTTTTTCGCCATTTTCAATCTTTATGCAATTATACCAATTTTAATAACAATACGTTGTTTAAAAAATAAAAAACTATATATATATTAATGATGAATGATTTTTATTTTTGATAGAATAAAATATTTTACAGATTTAATAATTAGTAAATTGATAATGAATAATATAAAATATATTTTTTCTCTGGTTTCTTTTTTTCTTATTGTTGGAATGTTGTCGGCTCAAAGAATGAGTGGGGAAGAGTACATAAATAGATATAAAGATATTGCCATTGAACAAATGAAAAAGTATAAAATTCCTGCCAGTATTACGCTTGCACAGGGAATGCTTGAATCGGGAAATGGAAACAGCCGCCTATCAAAAAAAGCCAATAATCATTTTGGAATAAAATGTCATAAAGATTGGAAAGGAAAAAAAATATACGCTAAAGACGATAAAAGACGTGAATGTTTCAGAAAGTACAAAAATGCTGAAAGGTCTTTTCTCGATCATTCATTTTTTCTTACAGAACGTGATAGGTATGCGGAGCTTTTTAAATACAAAATTACTGACTATAAATCGTGGGCAAAAGGTCTGAAAAAAGCCGGATATGCAACAAATAAGAAATATCCGAAGTTGCTGATTAAAATTATTGAGGAAAATGAGTTGTATAAATATGACGATAAAAATGCCTCTTCAAAATATTCCTCACGAAAAAAAGGAAAAGATAAAATTATAACTCCAGAAATTGTTTACTCCAAAGAAACAGATTTTGAAGAAATAGAAATTAAAGGTAATAATCGAAAGATTTATTTAAATAATAAAAAGAAATTTATTTATGCCAGAGAAAGTGATGATATTGGGTCGATTGCCAAGGAATTTGAAATTTATAAATGGCAGGTTTATAAAAATAATGATTTATCGAAGAAAGATTCTTTAGTTGCAGGGCAGATGGTTTACCTTCAAAAGAAGAGAAGAAAAGGAGATCAGAAATTTCATACATTTTGTGAAAATGAGACTATGTATTCAGTATCTCAATTGTATGGAATTCAGTTGAAGTACTTGTATAAAAAGAATGATATGAAAGAAGGCGAACTGCCAAAAGTGGGGCATAAATTACTATTACGGTAAATTTTAAAAACACTCTTGAAGCCTCATCTTTGATGGTTTCAGAACAATGAATAAATATTATAAATTAATTTAAAACCTAACATCAGGGCGGAAAATCTCACTACTTGCATTTTGTTTGAGCTTAAGGAACTCAAACACTGCCCTGTTTTTTATTAGCAAAAATTTGTACAATCCGAGTCACCTGTGTTCCAATTACAATTCCTCAATAAGAGAAACAAATAGTTCAATCAAACCTATTTCTGCTTTACCGGCGGTTTCAAGAATTTCAGAAATATCAACTTCTTTAAGATTATCGGGATCGCATTCATCGGTAAGAACCGAAATTGCTGCACAGGAAAGACCCATTTGCTTAGCTACGATAGCTTCAGGTACTGTTGACATTCCAACTACATCAGCCCCTGTTGAGCGTAAAAATCTGTATTCGGCTCTTGTTTCAAGCTGTGGTCCGGGAACAGCAACATAAATCCCTTTATGAAGTACAATATTTTTTTCTTTGGCTATAGCCAATAATTTTTCGTTAAGTGTTTTGGAATATGGCTGGCTCAAATCAACGAATCTGCTACCAAACTCGCGGTATTCTTTTCCTCTGAGCGGACTGTCGGGAATCATATTTATGTGATCGTCGAGGAGCATCAGGCTTCCTTTTTTAAAATTTAGATTCATGGCACCACCAGCATTTGAAATAAGTATGCTTTTTATTCCCAAAAATTTCATTACCCTTACCGGGAAAGTTATCTCATTAAGACTGTATCCTTCATAATAATGAAATCTACCTTGCATGGCAATAACTTTTTTACCTTTAAGTTCACCATAAATAAGTTTCCCTTTGTGGAATTCAACTGTAGAAATAGGGAAATTTGGTATATCTTCGTAATTAATAGATTTCTCAATTTTAATTTCATTTACAAGTTTTCCCAGGCCGGAGCCTAGTATAATTCCGACTTGCGGTTCTGTAATCCCTTTTTTTCTTAGGAAATTAACACTTTCGTTAATTGATTTTAGCATATTAAAATTTTATAAAAAAATGTTATGCGAAAGTAGATAAAAGATTTGAAATTTTGAGGGGGTGATTTTAATAATTGTAATTGATTTGTAAGGATATTTTCTATATTATTCTTATTTCTGTTTTTATGGAATATGGTAAGTTTGGTTATATTTGCTGTTTGATAATAAGTGTATTAGAAATAATAAAAGTATAATTTTTAAATTAATTAAATAATGTCAGAAAAGAAAATAGTATTTATTGTTGGTGCAGGTGCAAGTAAGGAAATTGGATTGCCTACTGGAAATAAGTTAAAGGAAACAATTGCAAAATGTTTTGACATTGATTACGAGTTTGATAATCAAAAAAATGGAAGTAAACTGATTGTTCAAGCACTTGAATCACATTATTTACAACAAGGAAATAGACCTATTATTGAGCCATATTTACAAGCAGGACTTAAAATCCGAGATGCTATGCCTCAAGAAATTTCAATAGATAACTTTATTGATAAAAATAGTGAGGATAAGAAAATTGAATTGTGTGGAAAATTAGCAATAGTTCATTCTATTATAGATGCTGAAAGAAATAGTAAACTATATTTTGATAGTTCGAATTGTGAGAATAAGCTTAATCTTAGTGATATTGAAGATACTTGGTATATGAATTTTTGGAAACTGTTATTTGGGAATTGTAAAAAAAAGGATATTTCAACTCGACTAAAGAAAATTGCTTTAATAGTATTTAATTATGATCGTTGTATTGAGCACTTTCTTTTAAATTCATTAATGAATAATTATAAAATTCAGGTTGAAGAAGCAGCAAAGTATGTAAATGAAATTGAGATATATCATCCATATGGTAAAGTTGGTAATTTGCCTTGGCAAGTTAGTAATCAGTCTATAAAATATGGTGATAAACTAAAGAATGGAAAGCAATTACGGGAATTATCTAAACAAATAAAAACTTTTACTGAAGGTACTAATCCTAATTCAAGCGATATTAAAAATATTCATGATAATATTTCAAAAGCTGATAAAATTGTTTTTTTAGGTTTTGCCTATCATCCATTAAATATGAAATTACTTTCATTGGAAGAAAAAAGTGAAAATATTAATAAAGGTTCTTCAGTTTGTTTTGGTACAGCTAAAGGGAAATCAGACAATGATACAAAAAGTATTATATCTGAATTAAATAAATCTTATTATACAAGAACAAATAAAATATTTATCGATAACAAATTAGAATGTGCTGATTTATTTTATGAATATGAGCGGAGTCTTTCATTTGATTAATTTGAATTAAAATTACATAAATTATCTATCACTTATCTTTACTCAATATCCTTAATCCTGATGTAATCTATGGCAATATTTTCTTTTTATCTCAAATGAGTTTATGATTTTATCATGTCGTTTTGAGTTTTACTTCCAAAATATAGAAAACTTTTCCTAATTTTGTTTAAGATAAAAACTATTGTTATTTTTAATTATAAAATAATTTTATGAGAATTTTTGTTATTTTTCTTTTTGTGATTTTTAATTTTAATAACACCTTTGGTCAGGATCAAATTCATAAGAATGAAATCTTGAAGTATATTTTTATGGGTCATACATACCAAAGGGATGGAGGCGGATCAAAAGTTGACGAAAGAATTGAACAACTTGACTTTTCTGAATATGAAGGTATATGGCTTGGTGGTGATATTTGTTCCGAAGCTACTTTAGATTATTCTACTATTGAATACCTTGACAGCCTTTTTGATCTATCAAATGAAAATACATACTGGACATTTGGAAACCATGATATAAGAAACGGAAATCTTGAATGGATTTATGAATTCTCAGGCAAAGAAACATATTATTCGCACTATCAAAATGGTTTTACATCAATAATTTTAAATACAAATTTAATTCCTTCACAATGCGAACAACTTAATGACCAGTATTATATGATCGAAAATGTTTGCGATACAATTCAACAATCATCACATCTTATACTTATAATGCATCATGGTATCTGGAGAGATGTCCCTGATCTTCCTCCTCCGGCAACATACGCTCATAGTGATCTTATATACTGGAACTCAAATTGTTTTTCGGTCAATAGTACTTTTGTAAATAGTATTTATCCTATGCTTCTGGAAGTAAAAAATCGTGGTGTTGAAGTTATTTGTATTCTTGGAGATATGGGGGCAACACAAAAAAAGTTTGATATGCAATCAATTGATGGTATTAGTTTTCTGGGTTGTGGCTTAAATTCTAGCCCGGAGGACAATGTTCTAATTCTGGAGTATGAAACTGAATCACAGAATTTAATTTATAAGTTTCATAATCTTGATTCGCTGTCAAACAAATCAAATTCTTTTTATCAAATCGGAGAACAAGATTTGGAATTACGCTACTGATTTTCATAATTATTTAACAATAAACTTTCCTGTAATAGGTTTTTCCGACCTTTGTTTTGAAGTGATAACAAAAAGGTATGTGCCTGACTTCATTGTTTTTCTCGCCATTTTGTATTTCGAGGAATTTTGAACAAGTTCTGTTCTAATCAGTTTACCATTAATATCAAAAATATTGATTTCAAAATCTTTAGAATTATCAATTGGATGGATTTCTATATTTGCAAAATCATCCATAGGATTTGGGAAAAATGAAATCCTGTATTTATCAATAATAGTATCTTCAATATCTGAAAATATTTCGATGTTTCCTATACTATCAATTTTTAGGAAGTAAATATCCTGTCCGCCCATACCATAACTTCTTGTTTCACCAAGTAGTGCACAACCTCCGTCAGGAGTAGCTTTAACCGAATATCCGTATTCAGAATCTTCACCACCTATTATTAAACTATAGATTTCATTTCCGTTTTTATCGGTTTTAATAAGGTACATATCTGGTGAATTTGTAGTCCCAAGACTATTTGTTGTTCCAAACAAAAACAAATTGCCATCAGCAGCAATATCCATAGATCTGCCATATTCAAAGTCTTCACCTCCATATGTTTTTGACCAAAGTTCGTTTCCTTCCTCATCAATTTTAATAAGATAATTATCAAAACTACCTTCTCCTATGCTTTGCGTAACTCCAAAAATGTAATATCCATTCTCTGCTTTTTTTAATGAGTATGCAATTTCATGTGAATCGCCACCATAATATTTTCGCCAAATTTCTTCTCCCGAATCATTAACTTTCAGTAGAATTATATCAGCATCATGATTGTGATAATAAAACTCAACAGGATTATAAAACCCTCCTGCAGTTCCTGTAATGAGATAAGAATTATCATTTGTTTCCAGCACATCTATGCCGAAATCTACATATTCTGTTCCATAGCTGTTTGACCAAATTTCGTTTCCTTGTTCATCAGTTCTGACAAGGAATATATCACCGGGATTCCCTATTTTTCTTGTGAATCCGGTTAAAATAAAACCTCCTCCTGAAATTTCTTTTACACATAAACCCTGGTCTCTAAACATGTCGCCATAATATTCTGACCAAATTTTATTTCCATTTGCATCAGTTTTTATTAAAAGTGCATCAAGGCGTCCAAATCCATAATCCCACGAATATGCTGATGCAATAAAACCATTGTCGGAAGTTTTTTCAATCCATGTTCCATAATCTTGATGAATTCCGCCATAAAGTTGCTGCCATTGAACTTCTCCTTTATTATTCATTTTAAGAATTAGAATGTCATTACTACCTAAACCCTGGCTTCTGGTATTCCCAATTATCACATAACCATTATCATGTGAAAGGCAAAGTGAAAGCCCCTGATCATTATCTGCTCCTCCAATTACTTTTCCGGGAAATTCCTGTGCAAAGTTAATTAGTGAGAAAAAAAGAAAAATCACACACAATATTGACCTTGTTTTGTTCATCGTTTTTTAACCTGATTAATTTTAAACTTTAATTTTGGTCAAATTTCGGGAAAATTTTTTAGAAAAAGGTATTCTGTAAGTAATTTTTGAGCAATTGTACAGATTTGTTTTGTTGAGTCTCATGAGAATGAAATACGGGGAGCTCTGTTTTTATTCGTGAAACTCAGATTTTAAAAACTTAGTGCATTTAAAAAAGTTGATTACATTTGCTAATGTCTAAACAACTTTGATGTCTTTGGATAAAGAAATATACATACTACTTAAAAATCTTAGTAAGAGCTTTGGAGATATTCAGGCTGTAGATAGTTTAAGTTTTAGTGTATATAAGGGTGATATTATGGGCTTCTTAGGACCTAATGGAGCAGGAAAGAGTACTGCCATTCGCATGATGTTATCCTTAATCAGGCCGGATAGTGGGAGTATTAGTTTGTTTGGGACAAAACGTAATAAGCACAATCATAAAATTTTGAGTAGGATAGGAGCATTAATTGAAGAACCCAGATTTTATGAACATCTTTCTGCATATAAAAACCTTGAAATATTACTAAAATTATCCGGGAAAAAAGCCGATTCGAAACGAATTCACGAAGTCCTCGAACTTACCGGGTTACAAGAGAGGTCTCAAAGCAAAGTGAAAACTTTTTCGCAAGGTATGAAGCAAAGACTGGGAATATCACAAGCACTAATTCATGATCCTGAGTTGCTGATTTTAGATGAACCTGCCAATGGTCTTGATCCGCGTGGAGTGATTAATATTCGCAATATGATATTGCGGATAAATCAGGAAATGGGAAAAACTATTCTTTTATCTTCTCATATTTTGAAAGAAATTGAATTGATTTCAAACAGAATGCTTATAATAAACAAAGGTCGCAAAGTTATTGAAGGTGAGGTTAGTGAACTATTGCAAAAAGGAGATGTAAAGGTTAAACTTGAAACAGATCATAATAAGCAAGCTGTTAATTTGCTTAAAAGCAAAAATATAACATGCGAAATAGATCATGAAGGCTTTATAAATTTCTTTCAGAAAAAAAAGTATATTCCTGATATAATTGATTTGTTGGTTAATAATAATATCAAAGTTTATAATGTAGACGCTGCAAAAACACTGGAAGATTATTTTTTAGATATGACTTAGATTTAGTATTATTTGCAGAATTAATTTGTTTATAAATAGAAACAGTCAACAGCTAATGCTAACATTAATCAAAATTGAACTTGAAAAAACCTTCTGTCATAAAAGGTCATATATTGGTTTTTTGACCATTTTTGTTATAATTGTTATTGTGCAGTTAGCCATGTATGTCGAAGGGAATTCCCTCTTAAGTTTTTTTATCCAAAACCTAAAGGATGTTTTTTTGTTTGAAGGAAATCTTCTGAACGGGTATTTCATCACTTTTATTTTGTTAAATAGCATGTGGGTGTTAATGCCATTTCTGGTTAGTTTAATTGCCGGTGATATGATAGCAGGAGAAGCAAATAATGGAACGCTTAGAATGATTCTCATCCGACCGGTTTCAAGAAGAAATTTAATAATTGCTAAATTTGTTGCGGTTGTAGTTTATGTGTTTTTAATTGTTCTTTTTTTGATGGCAAGTAGTTTGCTTCTCGGACAATTATTGTTTGGTGCCGGTGATTTAATTGTGTACCACGGAAGCTTGAATATCTTTGAAGAATCGGATGTTATGTGGCGTTTTATTATGGCATTTATTTATGGATTTTTAGGAATGATGGTTGTGGCTTCATTGGCATTCTTGCTGTCAGTATTTACAGAAAATTCATTAGGTCCGATTATTATTACAATGTCACTGGTAATTGGCTTTACTATAATATCGAACCTTAATTTGGAATTATTTAATTACATAAGACCATGGGTGTTTACAACATACATAAGTAGCTGGAGCTTGTTTTTTGATTATGTGGTTGACTGGCAACGTGCTATTGAATCGGCAATAATATCCGTTTTACATATTTTTGTGTTTTGTGGTATTGCAATATGGTATTTTAATAAAAAAGATATTCTGACATAAATGAAAATATTTATTGGCATATTCGTATTATTACTTTCGGTAAATCTTTGCTCTCAACAAGTAAATGATTCTGAAAAGTTGTTGGAGGAGATTAAGAAAAAGTATGAGGAAATAAATGACTATCAGGTAAAAGTGCATATTCATGTGGACATTGATTTTCTGAAAATTCCTGATAAAAAGGCAACTATTTATTATAAAAGACCGAATAAATTCAGGATGAAAACAAAAGGCTTTGCAATGTTACCAAAGAAAGGAGTAAATTTTGCACCAACCGATTTTATTAAAGGTGAATATACTACTATAAGCGTTAGTAATAATGAAATTATTGCTGTGGTAAAAATAATTCCCCATGATACGGAATCAGATTTAATTTTATCTACTTTATGGATTGACATTCAGAAAAAGAGAATAATCGCTGTGGATGCAAACACCAAAAAAGCAGGTTCATACAAAGTTGATTTAAGCTATACCGACAATCCTTTTGATTTCCCATCTGTAGTTAATGTGTCTTTTGATATTAAAGAATTTGAGCTACCTATAAGTTTTACCGGTGAATTTTTAAAAAAGGAAATTAAAAAAGCGAAAGATGAAGAAACAAAAGGTAGAGTAACTCTCAGCTATTCTGACTATAAAATTAATGAAGGAATAGATGATAAAATTTTTAATAAGAAGTAAAAGACATTGTGAAAAAGTATTGGATAGTAATTGTATGTATTTTTGTAATAAATGGATTGGCTTTTTGCAAAAACGGTGAAGAATATTTTTCTGATACAGCAAAAACTTACAATAAATATTTGAGCTTAGTAAATGCTTGTAAAAACTATCAGGATAAACTTTCTGATAGTTTTGTTTTTTTTGATAAAATAGAAAATGCAAGCTATGTCCTTAATGGCAAAGACATTAAATTTATTAATCTGGAATTAACAAAAGGCCTACAAGCTCTTGAGCAATCTATTGCTTTTTATGAGACCGGAGAAAAATTAATCAAGTCGGATGACGATGCAAAACAGGACGAAAACAAATTATGTTTTTTAAGATTATTATACACTCATTTAAGAATAACATCTTACGAGACTTTTTTTCTTTATCAGGAAATTGCTGGACAAAATATTAATGTTAACAGACTAATTTGCGAAGAAAATAAACTGTATCATCGGGAGAAGAACTTATTAAATAAGATTAAAGAAAAGATTATTTCAGAGAAATTTCGAGAGTCAACATTAAAATCATGGAAGATTATTGCAAACAATTCTGCAAATACTAAAAATGTTGATATTTTACAGAAAATTGTTTCAAGTAAATATTACCAAAGCTTTTTATCTGATAATGAGAAAATCAAACAATCGAAAAATTATTTTAAATCTCTTGTTAAAGAAAAAAGAAAGTTTAGTGCAAGGATGATAATTTCTGATTTAAAAGTAAATGCTTTAAAGAAAGCCTCAAGAGTATTTGGAAATTTTGTTGGAATATTTTCACTCAGAAAAGGTAAACTTTTTAATAATGAAGATTTTATTAATAATTCATTAAAACAATTACAGCCACTTGATGTGATACTAGAAAAAACACCTTTTAGATTAACAGATGTATTTATTCCCGGATACTGGGATCATGCCGGTATTTATATTGGAAACGAAGCCCAATTAAAAAAAATAGGTGTTTGGGATAATCCTTTTGTAGCAAAGTATCATGAAGAAATAAAAACTGGATGTGTAGTTATTGAAGCCTTGAGAAGTGATGTTGAATTTAATACTTTTAAGCATTTTACTGATATTGATGACTATGCACATTTAAGGTTGAAAAATGGAATCACTATAGAAAAAAAGAAGGGAATGATTATCAGCGCTTTTGCTCAAATTGGTAAAAAATATGATTTTAGTTTTGATGTAGAATCTGATAAAGAGATTGTTTGCTCTGAGTTACACTATATTGTGTTTGATCAAGTTGCTTTTAATACATCTGAAATATTGGAAATGAACACAATTTCTGTGGATCAAATTGCAGAAAACGCTTTTTCAGGCGGGGAGTTTCTGTTGATTAACTTGTTTTTGGATGGAATTAAAGTTAAAAAAGAAAGAATGCATGAATTATATTATCTGCTTCCTGATGCAAGATCACGTCAAATAAAAATGATTAAAAAAAATCTTCATCATAATAAATAAAACCTTGGTTTGAATAAAAATTGTAATTTTATTTTTATTATGTATATTGCAATTCTTAATGTGAGCACTTTAGCAGATTTTGCATTAATGGTGAATAAACTCTGAAATTAATAATAACAAAAATATCTTGTGGTGATAGATTAATTAACCTGACAAAATCCTTTGCGATCTATTGCTTTTTTTTTAATTTGATTATTGGAAATTTAGTTCTACTTTTGCACTATGAATTATGCAGATAGATATATTTTAATTTCTCCTTTTGCCAGAGTATTTAATAAAATCAACTGGCGTTTCGGTAGAGAATATGAATGTAGTGGTCATAATTCTGAAAATCTCCATGATATTTTAAAGCCGGGAATGATTTTACTTTCCCATAAAAAATATGAACTTACAAATGTTTTTATAAAAGGATACTGGACACATACATCAATAATTATTTCGGATGAAGAGCTTGTGGAAGCTACCGGCAACGGAGTTGAAAAAAAACTCATTGAAGAAGTTATTTCCAACACTGACGATTATATATTTTTAAAACCTCTGTTTTGTAATGAAAATGGGATGCAAAAAGCAAGTAATTTTGTAGTGGATGTTGTAGGTTACCCATATAATTTTTCCTTCCGCCAATATACTCGTTCATTTTATTGCTCAGAGTTAATTTATTGGGCGTATTTCAGATCCATTAAATTAAATGGAGATAATAATAATTACTATAAAATTATTAGAGAGTTTTTGGGTGAAGATATTATTATGCCACAGCATTTTATTGAGAGTGAAGATTTGTGGGAAGTAGTTAAAAACTGACTTTGAATAAAATTAGCAAAAAACATAATATGAGTATATAAAAAAAGCTTCTCAAAATATTGAAAAGCTTTAATGTTTTTTGCGGTCTGGACGAGACTCGAACTCGCGACCTCCTGCGTGACAGGCAGGCATTCTAACCAACTGAACTACCAGACCATTTTTTTTGAGAACGACCAATCAGAAATTGGAGGTGCAAAGATATACTTTTTTTTAATTATTCAATAAAAAAAATAATAAAATCAGTTTTTTTAATATTGGTGTTTGTTTTGAATAATCCATTCTATTATTATTTTTGTGAAAAATTTGTTACTATGTTTAAAAATGCAATAACTCGTCTTCCGGGAAAAAATTTTAGCAATGGAATTACAACTTCTAATCTTGGTAAACCTGATTATGAAAAGACCTGCCGACAGCATAAATTGTATTGCTATGCTTTGGAAAATTGTGGTGTAAAAGTTAAAACTCTTGAATTTGATTTGGATTTTCCGGATAGTACCTTCGTTGAAGATACAGCAGTTATGACTGAGAAATGTGCGATTATTTCTCGTCCCGGTGATATGGCTCGTCGTGGTGAAGAAGTGAAAATGGAGAAAGTGCTTTCAGAAATTATGGACATTCAAAAAATTCAATCTCCGGGAACTCTTGATGGAGGAGATATTCTCAGAGCGGAAAATAATTTTTTTATTGGCGTGTCAGCACGGACAAATAAAGAAGGTGCAAAGCAGTTAGCTGAAATTCTTGGGAAAAATAATTTTTCCGCTTCTTTGATTAATGTTGAAAAATATCTGCATCTGAAATCAGGAGCTAATTATATTGGAAAAAATATTATGGTTCTTACTCCTGAAATGGCGAAATATAAAGAGTTTAACGCTTTTACAAAGATTGTTGTTCCTGATGAAGAAGAGTATGCTGCAAATTGTATTGAGGTAAACGGACGACTTTTAATTGCTGCCGGTTTTCCTGAAACAAAAAAGTTGCTTTCAAAAACCGGATATAAAATTATCGAAATTGAAGTAAGCGAATTTGAAAAAATGGATGGCGGATTAAGCTGTTTATCTTTAAGGTTTTAAAAAGTTATAATTTTTGCACCCGAAGATATTACGGAATAAACCTTAATATTTTCTTCCTCACATTCTTTTATCCATTGTTTTTCATTCCAATACGAGTTTGATGCATCTATGATTACTAAATTTATTTCAAGACATTTTTTAATGTCTTTAATCTTTAATTTTGGATTACCTGAAATTATTGCATAGTCAACTTTAAGCTTTTTGTTACTTGGAAATATTCTAAAATTTTTATTCAGAAGTAAAATCCGTTTTTCATAAAATTGAATAAAATTTCCTGATTGGTATATTGAATTCTTTTTTGATTCTGAGAGTTTATAAATGCTTGTTACTTTGTTTGTTTTTTTAACATCAAGATTCCACCAATAATTCTGAAGATGATAATTTATTTTATTAACATCCTTAAATAAAATACTATCACAAATAAATGTGTTTTCTTTTCCGTTTATAAAATCAATTGCCGAATGTTTTCTGATATTATAGATTGATATTTTTCGCTGTTCCAGATGACTGAAATTTCTGGAGATAATTATCCCGACAAGGAAAAATGTTGATATCATCACAAAATAGAGATATAATTTTCTCTTTGAAGAAATAAATATTATTAATGAAATTATCATTATATAAATAAGAAGAAAATCTGCTGTACCTATAGAAATTCCAAGAGTTGTAGAGTTTGGAAAGCTTTGAATTAAACTTATAGAATGATTAAGGATGAAAATGGATGACAATAAAATTTTAGAAATAATCATTGTTAAAAATCCCGACCAAAAAAATGCAGCAAAGAAAATTCCTGTTGCTATTATGAAAAATGATAATGGGATTACAATGAGATTTGTAAGAAGAAAATAATTTGGGAATTGAAGAAAATAATAAATTGAAAGCGGGAATGTTCCTACTTGTGCTGCAATTGAAACTGTGGTTATAGCCCATGCTTTTTCTCCTATGTAATTATTGAAAATTATGAGTTTTTGAAGTGGTGGCTGAATTATTAAAATTGATATAACTGCTGCGTATGATAATTGAAATCCAACTGCTGTAATTGTGTGAGGATTGATAATTAAAAGCAGAAATGCCGAAGCTGCAAGATTATTGAAAATATTACTTTCTTTTTGCATGGTCTTTCCGATGATGATGAAACTTATCATGGTTGATGCTCTGGAAACTGAAGGTGCCAAACCTGTGAGTAATGCATAAAACCAAATCAATAAAAGCAACAAAACTGCTCTGATGATTTTCCCGTATTTTTTCTTTTTCAGGAAAAATAAAAGATTGCTGAGGACAAGATAAATTATTCCGACATGTAATCCCGAAACACATAAAATGTGCATTGCACCTGCACCCGCATAGTCCTGTTTAAGTTCAGTATCCAACTTGTCGTTATACCCGAGTAGTAGAGCAGAGGCTACAGCAAATTCATCACCTTTCACATTGTTTTTAGTTAATAATTGAAAGAATTTATTGCGTAGGTTAAAAGCGATTTTAAAAAGTAAATTCGATGAGTGTTTGTTTTTTATTATCTTGAAATCTCCGTCAATATAAGCCTGCTGGTAGATTCCTTTTTTTTGCAAGTAGGATTGATAATTGAATTCATCAGGATTTTGGGGTGGTTTTACTTTGTTGAGAAAAGTATTTAGTAGTAATCTGTTTCCATATTTTATTGTTTTTGACAGGCTGTCTTTTTTGAAATAAAATATTACTTTTCCTGAAAATTCCTTCCAGATGCTGTCTGATTTTATTGAGATAATTTCTCCGATTATTTTGTACGAATTTTGTTTTTCTGAGGGAGGCTCAATAACATTTGTGATGATAGAATATTTTTTATCCTGTAAATGAATACAATTGGAGTTATCATATCTTGGAGTGTTGAAAATTGTCAATTGAAATCCAAATAATAATAAAAAGACAAAGATTAAAATACCAAATACCCATCTGTATTTGTAATTGTAGAATTTATGTGGTAGTAGAGTTATTAATGTGATGAATGTAAGAAGTATGAGAAATATAAATATTGAAATATTTACTTCGACATCAATAAAAATAGCAAAAATAATCCCAAGTAAAAACGGAATTAAAAGTCGTAACATAGGAAAGTTATGCCAGATTTTCATTTATTGATATTTGTTAATTAATACCAAAAGCAGAAAAATGTTCCTTTTATTTTGTTAATCCTTCTTCGTGAATCTTCGAGTCTTCGAGTCTTTGAGGCATGTTTCAAAAATTTAATTCTTAATATTATTCACCTCTTAATACCCAAAATTAAAAAATGTTCCTTTTGTTTTTAAATCTTCTTTGTGAATCTTTGCGTCTTTGTGTCTTTGAGGCATGTTCCAAAAATTCAATTCTTAATATTATCTACCTCTTAATACCCAAAATCGAAAAATGTTCTTTTTATTTTTTAAATTCTTCTTTGTGAATCTTCGAGTCTTTGGGTCTTTGAGGCATGTTTCAAAATTTCAGTTCTTAATATTAACTATCTCTTAATACCCAAAATTGAAAAATGTACCTTTAATCAGCCACTAAGACTCTAATACTCAATGATTAAAATATAAATCGTCTTATTCCATATTTTATTTTTACTACATTAAAGTTTATTAGAAATCCAAGATTCTTATTAGTTAGTTTTAAATGACTTAGTATTTGTGCTTCCCATACCGGATTAACTATTTCAACAGCTTTTAGCTCACAAATAATGCAATTTTCTACGATTACATCCAGTCGCAACCCTTCATCAAAAGTGATATTGTCATAAACAATCGGAATATAAACTTGTCTTTGATAATTAAGTTTGCGTTTAGCCAATTCATGGCAGAAGCATATTTCGTAAACTTTTTCTAACAATCCGGAACCTAAATTATAATGAACTGTATAAGCCGAATCAACGATAAGTTTTGCGATTTTCTCAGTTGATTCAGGAATAGTTATGAATTCTTCTTTGCGAATCTTCGAGTCTTTGGGTCTTTGAGGCATAATTAAAAATTTCAATTCTTAATATTATTCACCTCTTAATATCAAAAATTGAAAAATGTTCCTTTGTTTTTAAATCTTTCTTTGCGAATCTTCGAGTCTTCGAGTCTTTGGGGCATATTTAAAAATCTCAACTCTTAATATCAAAAATTGAAAAATGCACTAAGATTTTATTTTTAATAGGATGATGGAATTATGACTCCTAAATTAGATGCTTGTATAATAAGTAAAGGTATATTTTATACTTTGCTTTTTAGATGTTTAAAAATTAATTGGGCAGTTTTTTTTGAAGCACCGGAAACTCCAAGTTTTTCTTTTAAAAGTTTGAAATCCTCATGCATTCTTTCCTGATTAGAAATGTCAAACAAAATTTTATTCATTTCGGTTTTAAGATTATCAAAATTAAGATCGTCTTGAATTAATTCCTTTACAATCTCACGATTCATTATTAAATTGACCAAGGAAATAAATTTGATTTTAATAATACGTTTTGCAATTTGAATTGAAAGATAATTTCCTTTATAACAAACTACTTCAGGCGTTTCGAGTAAAGCTGTTTCTAATGTGGCAGTTCCGGAAGTTACAACAGCAGCTTTGGAGTGTTTTATCAGGTCGTATGCATGATTATAAATAATCTTTATTTTAGTATTACCGATATGTTTTTTGTAGAAATCCAAAGTAATAGATGGAGCTGCTGCAATTACAAATTGATAATCTTTGTAAATTGGTACAATCTCTAACATTACCTTCAGTGTTTTTGATATTTCCTGCTTGCGACTGCCGGGTAATAAAGTTATCAACGGCTTAGCAGAAAGCGAATGTTTTTGAATAAAAATTTCATGATTAGTTGTAATATCTGAAGAAATTTCATCGAGGAGAGGATGTCCTACAAAATCAACATCATAGTTATATTTTTTGTAAAAGTCTTTTTCGAAAGGAAGAATCACAAACATCCTGTCAACGACTTTTTTAATAGTGTGAACCCTTGATTTTTTCCATGCCCATATTTGTGGAGAAATATAATAGAAAACTTTTATTTCATGTTTTTTTGCGAACTTTGCAATTCTCAGATTGAAGCCTGGATAATCAACTAATATTAAAGCATCAGGTTTGTTTTTAAGAATATCTTTTTTGCAAAAATTTATGTTTCTAAGAATCGTTCTTATATTAAGAAGCACTTCAACAAATCCCATAAAAGCCAAATCACGATAATGTTTTACAAGCTCAGCACCTTGCTTTTCCATTTTATTGCCTCCCCAACAACGAAATTTTGCATATGAATCTAATTGTTTAATTTCCTTCATCAGATTTGATGCGTGAAGGTCACCTGAAGCTTCGCCTGCGATTATGTAGTAGTTCATTAGATTAGTTTAAAAAAACACAAAATATGCAATAATATAAATGAACGTAACAAACAATATTCCTCTTCCGCTTTTTTCGTATTTCAGCGTAACAAAATAATATCGAAGAGTAAAAAAGTTGATGAAAATTGAAATAAGCATTAATTTATTATTACTAATAAAGGAGTCGAGGTCGAAAATTTCTTTAATGAGAAAAATACCTTTGTTCAATATAAAATAAGTAATTAAAGGTAACAGCAATCCCATAATTACTCCTAAAATCATTGAATCCTTTTTCAGTTTATTTAACATCGAATTTCCATTTAGTAATTTCCGGAAGTGTTTTATGTGCTGTAAAATCGTAATGTACAGGAACTAACGAAATGTAATTATTTTCTAACGCCCATTGATCTGTTTCGTTGTTTGATTCTCTTTTTTCAAATCTTCCGGTTAACCAATAATAATTATTATTATGGGGGTCTTTTCTCTCATCAAATACTTCAACCCATCTGGCATCTGCCTGACGACAAACTTTTACTCCTTTTATTTCAGATTCTTTCACAGCAGGAATATTTACATTAAGACAAACACCTTTTGGAAGTCCTTTCTTTAATACATTTTCAGTAATTGTTTTGATGTGTTTTTTTGATGGTTCAAAATCTGCATCACTTGCATAATCAAGAAGAGAGAAACCAATTGCAGGAATTTCGTCAATACATGCTTCAAGAACTGCTGCCATTGTACCCGAATAAATTATATTAACAGTTGCATTAGAACCGTGATTAATGCCGGAAACTACCAAATCAGGTTTTTGTTTAAGAATAACTTGTTCTCCAAGTTTAACACAATCAACTGGAGTTCCATTTGTTGAATATTTTTCGTAACCGTTTTCTGTTATTACCGGTTTAATCCGTAAAGGAGTTCGAATTGTTATTGAATGTCCTTTTCCTGACATGGACTCCTCAGAGGCTACAACAACGACTTTTCCAATATTTTTCATTACATCAATTAAAGCTTGCAAGCCTTTTGCTTTTATTCCGTCGTCGTTTGTAATCAGTATTAGAGGTTTTTTCATTATTTTTTTTGATATAAAGTAATTGATGCAAAAGTAAATAATAATTCTGTAGGAATTTTCTATTTGTATCACTGATTGAATAATTTGCACAAAGTCCCGTTAGGGATGACCTGTAATTTTAAAATTATAAAATCTACAAGTGTTTTTTAACCGCTAATATTATTTTTAATTATTTCGATTCATCCATTAAAATAACATTAGAACCATTAAAAATATTACATATAAAAATTTACTTTTTTCTGTAATCGAAAGAAATTATTAAATTTGTTGATTACTAAATTACAAATATTAACAATCACTAGTATGAAAAAAGAATTATTTATTATCAATTTATTAGTTTTGGCATTCTTCTTATTAATAAATTCCTGCACAATTAATGAGGATCCACCTTTACCAAATATTAATTGTGATTTTAAATTTTATAATGTCACTCTTGCAGGTGGCGGTGGCTATAATAATATAAATACCAACCGAAATCATCACTATCAAATAGAGGTTCCTGTAAGTAATTCAATCATTAGTGTTTTTGCTAATTTTTCAGGAATATCAGGAAAAATACATCTCTTAAATAGTGCTAATACTACAGTTTCATATACAGGAACAATTTTGAACCCAATGATTGAAAATTTTCAAATTGAAAATGCAGGCATCTATTATATTATTATTGCAACTGATATTGATAATGAAGGTACTTACTCTCTTGATATTTGCGGAGATGTTTTTTCTGCTGAAAGAATTCAAACAGTAGAAGACTATTTTAATGATCAGGAATGGTCGCAGGGTGGAGGATTTGATTCACCCAATTCATGGAGAAATCAACATTACTCTTTTAATGTTCTTGAAGACAATTGTTTTATTGATATGATTGCCAGAAGTGAAGGAACTAATGTAAAAATGTATTTTTTAAATAGTGCTGGTAATACAGTTACTTATAGTGGAGTCTCAACAAATGAACAAATTTTAGGATATAATATCGAAAATAGTGGAACATATATGATATCTGCTAATACAGATGATAATCATACAGGAACTTTTGATTTATCAATTTTTTCAAGATCAGGTTTTATTGATAATTTAGTAAAAATAAACTCAACAGATTTTTCTCCTAAAAACGGTGCATGGAATCCCGGTGGAGGAATTGATAATTATAACTCACCTGACAATGACAGGTACACATTCGAAGTTCTGGAAAATACACATATTGATATTATCGGTAAATCTCAGGGTGCAAATTGCAGAATTTATCTATTAGATAGCGGAGGAAATTATCTTACTTATTCAGGCATTGACACTTATGTTGAAATTAAATGTCGTGAAATTACTGTAGGCACATATACTATTTCGATAAATGCAGCTGAATCGGATAACGGCACCTACGAATTATTTCTATACGGTAAAGAAGGAAGTGTTACTGAATTGGTGCCGGAATAGATATAGTACCTAACAAACACCAAAATAAATATTAGTAAGTCCACTCCGAAAAGTCAAAAAAAAGAAAATACCACTATACCGAAAGCTTTCGATACCAAGAACACTAAAATACACAAAGAACAATCAATCAATAATTTAGACTTAGTGAATTCTTTGAGTCTTTGAGTTTTCGTGGCTAAAATTACTTTTCGGAGTGAACTCATTAGTATTATTTTTTACTAACACTTCCCAATTTTAGTCCGCAACCAACCATAAATGTTGGACCATAATCAACAACATTACTTGAAATCCAATAATCAGCAGAAATGTAAAAACTACTAATTGGAAGAATTATTCCAAGTCCGTAAATAACATTACTGATCTCTAATTTATCATCTACATCAACAAAATTAGTTCCTTCATAAATTACACTGCTTTGATTATCTATATAATGCTTATCAGCAACATAAACTTCATAACCTGTAATTGAGTTTAAACCCGCATTAGCTGTTATTGCAAAAACAAATGGTTTTGAAATAATATATCCTAAACGGAGGTAAATATTCTGAGCTTTTTGTTCAAGAAAACCATCAATATTTAAAGTACTTGTTACAAGACCCTCATAGTAGCCTGCATTAACAGCAATTACACCTGACGAAATAAATGCACTATCATCTACCTGATTGCTGAGATTAAAGCCTACACCTACTAATAAACGAGGTAATTTATTAAAAGACCAACCTATATCAATACCAATTTTATAAAAATCGTAATTTGTGATTTTAGGAATATATGTCATTCCTGTATATCCCATAAATTGTTTTGCAAGTTTAAAGTCAAGTGTTTGGTTATTTTTCAAGTTGAAGCTTTTTGTCTTTTTTATATAACCTTTTTTCTCTAAAGTAATGCTGGTTTTTCCATGAGGTAGTTCAATTGTACCTGGTGTTTTTCCTTTATATTTATCATCAATTCTTATTTCTGCTTTGGCAGGTGTTGATGTTATTTTTACTTGCAGTTTAAGACTTATCAAACCTAAATTTACATTATTAGTGTTTTCTGTTATTTCAATACTTTGACTTAAATCCTGATAATCATTTCTACTTAGATTAACATTATGTTTTCCAAATGAAAGTTCAGTAGTATAAGGAGTTTCACCTTTATAATCATCATCAATATAAAGTTTTGCTCCTTTTGGTTCACTATTTATTGTAACTTTTTTCCTTGATTGTAACTCAACATTTATATTTTCTGTCTGTCCTTCTTCAATAACAATTGATTTAGCATATTGAGCATATCCTGCCTTAATAAGTTTTACTGCATAAGTTCCAACCAGAAGACTCTCGGTTTTTGGTGTCTTGCCGTATTCTTTACCATTAAGAGTAATATTGGCATTCCAGGGTGTACTTGTAATATCCAAAGTACCATATTTTGCCTGTAGATTGAAGCTAATATTTTTTATTTCTCCAACCCTGATTTCTATGCTTTGTTCTTTATTCCGATGTTTTGGTTTTTGAGCTTTGACAGAATAAATACCCGGTGATAAGCGACAGCTATATTCACCATATCCTTTTTTTATGTTGTCAATAAAAATATCTGCTTTAGGATCGCTTGTTATTTTCAGTTCCCCAAAAGAAGGAATCAGGCTAACGTTGATACTTTTTTCTTCTTCTGCTGATAATTTGAATTCTTTGATAACAGGTTCGTACCATTCTTTTCTCAAAGTAATGCGATGTGTACCTGATTTTATTTCATTTATTGTGCAGGGTGTTTTTAAGCCAAGATTGTCATCATCTAAAAGAACTTCAGCTCCACTTTCGGGTTCTGTTGTAATATTAATACTTCCAAAATCAGGTTTTAGATTAATAATTAACTCTTTATTATCATCAATATCTGAGAGGTCAACAATTCCGGCATTGGGTTTGTATTTAATTTTTGATAAGCGGAAGTTGTATTTCTGTTTTTTCATTTTCTTTTGAAATGGTGTTTGACCGACATAGACATCATCAATATATAAATCCGATCCTGAAGGTGTGGAGTTTATCATTAGCCACACACTTTCTATTTCACGCTGCTCAACAATGGTTTTCACTATTCCGGTTGTAAGAATCATCTCATAAACCGTAGCTTCTTTAATAGCTTCTGTGTAAACGTAATTTCTTAAAACACCCAGTTTATCATGTTTGATAGTAATTTTTTTTGCACCACGAGGAATATAAACCCAGAACTCGCCGGTTTTTTTTAACACTTTTGTTATTCCCAGCATTCCGCCTTCCCAGCCAAAACCTGTCTGACTTGTAACCACTTTTATTAATGCACATTTTTCACCATTCTGGTCAATCACCGGATCGGTAATGCGAGCGGTTTGGTCTGTTGGTAAAATGCGAAAAGATTCTACAGCAATTTGTGCAATGCTTGTTGAAAAGCAGAAAATTGATAAGGTAATTAATAGTAAAAAATTTTTCATATTGGAAAAGGGTTTTTTGAAGCAGCTAAAATAAGAAATTATTTTTAATTTATTTGATTAAATTCACAACTTATGACTTCGAAGATTCAAGATGCAAGTGCGACATTATTATCAAATTTAGTTAAAAATACTTTTCCAGGTGTATTATAATTAAGATTTTTTCTAGGTCTTCTATTCAGTTTCATTGTTATTTAAATTGTTAATG